>Ga0272443_10001506_pt1 | contig 33532 bp, 31 predicted proteins | sample SSMAcet12_FD_193581 | JGI IMG/M metagenome (GOLD analysis project Ga0272443, IMG submission 193581) | Marine sediment archaeal communities from Little Sippewissett salt marsh, Falmouth, MA, United States - SSM-Acet-12 | ecosystem: Environmental > Aquatic > Marine > Wetlands > Sediment ... | reverse complement strand
CGTCGTGAACAACGCCTTCCTGCTCTTGGGCATGCTGGTCTACAACATGCTCAAGGTGGTGGGCCGCGAAATGGTGTTCGCCCGGGCGCTGGGTCTGAAGAAGGCAACGCGTCGTCGGATGAAGACGTTGATGCGAAGCGTGATGCTGATGTGCGGCCGGATCATCCACCATTCCCGGCAGCTCACGCTTCGGCTCAGCTGCAATGGGCCTTGGTATACGTTTTTCAGCGGCCTTTTGGGCCGTTTGCAGGCGGCCTGAGCCGCAAAAGAGAGCGCTGAGATAGGGAAAGCAGGCGGAGGGGTGCGCTTGAACTCACTGCATCACGGAGAACCGCGACTGTATAGGCGCTTCAGCGACTCTTTGTCGCATATAATCCTTGGCCGATTCTACTATCGAGTCGATTTTTTCGTCTCCGATGGGCTACGGAAAGCTCTCAGCAAAGAGAACTCACGGATTCAGGTGCATAATTTTAATCCTCCTTATCTCACATAAATCGATTAGCTCATGGGAAGAGCCTGTCTCCAGGGGCTCTGGGCAGCGCCGCTCTATATTGAGGGCATCATGTGTCTCTAGAAGAAGGCAGGGGCACTTGATAAATTACAAAGTATGGTATGATATAGGATAACAAATCACAAATCTTTTGGGTAGATTTGTTGATTCTGAACTGCGGCCAATGAACTCCAAAAGGTTGTACAGTGGTTGTACAAAACGCCATTCCAAGAAAAAGGGGGCTGCAACACTTTTTGCAATCCCCTGATTTTATTTGCTTTTCATGGTGCCGAGACCCAGAGTTGAACTGGGGACACGGGGATTTTCAGTCCCCTGCTCTACCGACTGAGCTATCTCGGCACAGGGTCGGACTATACCCCGTCACAAAATCGAGGTCAAGATGAAAGTGTTCACTCCTTGGGTTCCTGTTCGTTTTCAAGATCCAGCTCGAGCTCCAGGTCCTCGAGGTCCGGGGGGGTCCCATCGTCCTCTTCCAGGCCGAAGTCCTCGCTCTCTTCTTCCAGGAGCAGGCCGTCCAGCTCCAGCATGAGGTCGTCATCGGCTTCCGAACCGTCCGTTGGCTCCAGCTGGAGGTCTTCGGCGGAATTCAACGTGTCATCCTCGAGGAGCGACGTCTCCTTGTCCTCGAAGGAAACGACCGAGTCCTCGGAGGACTTTCCCTTTACGGAACCGATTTCCAGCTCTCCGGTTTCATTGACCTTAAGGTCCTCGAGCTCCAGGATGACTTCATCCTCGTCCTCGGCGGTCAGGGCCTCGCCCAGGGACTCCTCCCCGGTGTCCCCAGGCGTGTGGTCCTCGTCGGGTTCCAGATCTTCGATGGTGGGGGCGGCGTCATCCAGTTCCAGGGATTCCCCCAGTTCCTCCTCATCCAGGCTCAGTTCATCCAGGTCGATGGCCAGGTCCTCTTCAAGGGAAGGCGGGGCCTCTTCAATGGAGGGCTCCATATCCAGGGAGATGTCTTCATCGGTGCCGAGTCCCTCCAGGTCCAGCGAAAGATCGTCATCCAGCGAGCTCTCATCGGCTGGAGGCTCCTCTAGGCCGACCTTTTCCCGCGGGGTGTCCTCGTCCAGGTCGAAGGTTATCTCCTCGTCGGTCCCCACATCCATACCAACGGGCTGGGCCGTGGCATCTTCCTCGATGGACAGGTCCGTGCCGTCAAACCCGAGGTCCAACTCGGGGAGGTCTTCATCCACAACGGCTTCATCTCGCAGCGCGGCCCCCTGTTCGTCCAGTTCGTCGAAATCCTCCACCGCGGGCGGTTCTTCAGTGAGCGCATCGGTGGACCAGTCCTCGCTGAGGCTGATCTCCAGTTCATCCTCGGGTGCGGGGGGCGTTTCTTCCTCAAAAGAGATTTCCTCTTCAGGGGCGTCGAACACCTCCTCGGGCGTGCTGACGGCCGCCGCCGCCGCCATTCCCATGGATGTGCTGGCAAGGTCGAGGCTCCCCTCATCCATTCCTCCCGCGAGCGCGCTCAGGAAAAAGGGAAAGGTGGGCGCGTACTCAGGAAGATTGAGCCTGCTTCTTTCCTCGCTGATGTCTTTGTTGCACTTTGGGCACGTCTGGTTGTAATCAAAACTGACGTAGCCGCACTTAGGACATTTCATTTTCGGCTCCCGATATATGGCGATCCTGATTTTTGGATCCAATGGAGGAGCAAAGCACTCTGTCTTACTCTAAATGCGAGAGCTCCCCCGCGAAGGTTCTAGAGGCATCGGCCGATCGCCTCCCTGGCAAGCTGATCGCATCGTTCGTTCTCGACATGGCCGTTGTGCCCCCGGACCCACCTCCACTCGACGGTGTGCCCTTTCGTGAGATTCAAGAGGTTTTCCCAGAGGTCGCGGTTGAGGACGGGCTTGTTCTGGGAGTTTTTCCAGCCCCTGCGGAGCCAGCCCGGCATCCACTCGGTCATTCCCTTGACCACGTAATTGGAATCCGTTGTGATTCGGACGCGAGCGGGCGATTTGACCAGTTTGAGCGCCTCGATGACGGCGAGCATCTCCATGCGGTTGTTCGTGGTGAGCCGCTCGCATCCCGAGAGCTCCCGCAGGGACCCGCCCGCCTTGACAATGGCCCCGTATCCGCCCGGTCCCGGGTTTCCACTGCACGCCCCATCGGTGAATATCTCAACCCTGTCGCTGTGCTTCATAATCCTCGTGCAAAAAAATATGCAAGAAATGGACCCGTTGCAGGCGGTTTGCGTTGAATTCTGCTCGGATAGTTCTTCCTCAACTCTTCTGCTGCCCGGAGGAAGGCGGGGGATCCTTGATCCTGCCGCGGATATTGATAGTCAATTCAGGCTTTTTGGTATAATTCGTTTTCAGTTTAAGCGACCCCAGGTAGGTGCCCGACACCTCGGGCACCGTGGTCACGATGACAAGAAATTCACGCCCTGCCTGGACTTCCTTGATGTCGTACGTCAATTTTCCTTCGAGGTCAAAGGATGCGGCCTCGATGCGCAGCGGCTCCTCTTCCTTGGAAGTTATGGTCACCTGCTTGGTCAGCCGGGTGTCGGAAAAACCGGCAAAGTAAAGATATTTCGGCGAAATCTGGATGGGCACCTTGATGTTCGCGCGGACGGAGATCTGCTGTATTCCCCTCGGTGTGTCGTTGGTGTAAACGCGTGCACTTTTGTTCACCTGCCCCGCGTACCCGGTGGTGTCGACTGTCAGGGTGATTTTGCCCTCCCCGCCGGGGGGGATTTCCCGGTCGTAGACCGGAACGGCGCAGCCTCAACCAGGTGCGACCTTTCTGATCACAAGGGGTTTGTTGCCCATGTTTTTCACGATGAAATCGTGTTTGAGAACGGCGCCCTCTTCCACGTCTTTGAAGTCGAAGACCTTGTCAACGATCAACAACTCGGGTCCGTCCGCGTTCTGGGCGCCCGCGGGCAGCCAGACGCCCAGGGTGACAAGGCACAAAAGGATAACTTTCAGTGTACGGTGCATCCTGCAATTCCTCCCTCAGCCCCGGCGGGCCCGTCGGCGCCGCTCAAAGGCCAAATTCGTTTTTTACTTTGTAGGCCAGAATATCTAATCGGATTGTCAGATCGATATCTTCAATCTTGCACCCCTCCGGGACCTGGATCTGACACCGTGAAAAATTCAGTATCGCTTTTATTCCCGCATTTGCAAGGGCGTTTGCAACGGACTGGGCCTGCTTGGCCGGGGTGGCGATCACGCCGATCTCGAACCCCCTCTCCCTGGCGATAGCCGGCAGGTCCTTCACGTCCTCGATAACCAAGCCCGGGGCCGCAAGCCGCCCTATTTTTTTGGGGTCGGAGTCAAACGCCGCCACGAATGTGAACCCGCGCGCGGGAAAGTACTGGTGATTCGCAAGAGCGGTGCCCAGGTGGCCCAGCCCGACGATCCCCATCTTCCAATTTCTGTTGACGGCCAGGATGTTTTTGATCTCTTTCATGAGGTCCCGGACGTCGTAGCCGACCCCGCGCACGCCGAATTCACCAAAATACCCAAGGTCCTTACGCACCTGAGCAGGATTGACCTGGCACAACCAGGCCATTTTGTCCGAGGAAACCATCCTGTAGCCGTCGAACTCGAGCAATTCAAGCTGCCGGTAATAGAGCGAAAGTCTTTTGATCGTAGCCTTTGGAATTTTTGCCTGCTTGTTCATGTAATATCCTTGGGTTAGTGCTGTAAATCAGGTCATCGCGAATCATCTGGAAAGGCACGCTATAGAGTGTGGACCATCCACGGAACATAGCACAAGAACAAAAAGGATAACAACAGAAAATTAATGACAATTCGGATGCTTCTGTTATAGTTGTCCACCGGATCCCAAGGTGTTCAAGCCCCTTTCGCCGGGATGACGACTGTTAACTGTTGTGAGGGGCACAACTTTTTCGCGACGGCCCTGTTCCAATGGCAAAGAAGAAAAGCAGGTACAGAAACCTACTGGATTTCATCCCTTACCCCATGGTGCTCTTCACCATGGACGGGCGGGTGATCTACCTCAATCCAGCCTTTACAGTAACCTTCGGCTGGACCCTGGGCGAACTGCAGGGGAAAAAAATCCCCTACGTGCCCGAACACCTCCAGTCGGAAGCCCAGGAAAACATCGAGAAGCTTTTCAGGGAAAAGATCATCTCCAGGCACGAGACCCAGAGGATGACCAAGGACGGACGGATAAGGGACACCATCATGCGTGTGGCCATCATCACGGACGGCGAAAACAGGCCCCAGGGCGAGCTGGTCTTTCTCCGGGACGTGTCCAGGGACAAAAGGATCGCCCGCAACACCGAGGCGCTCCTGCGCATCAGCCTGGCCCTGCCAGCGCACCCGGACCTCGAAGAGCTCCTGGACTACATCAGTGATGAGATAAAGGTTCTCCTGGATGTCCAGGGCGCCCTGGTCATCCTCCTGGACGAAGAGAAAAAGGAGCTGTTCTTCCTGGGAGTCGCCCACGAGGATTCCTACACCGAGGAAAGGGCCAAGAAGATTCGTTACCCCGCGGACAAGGGGGTGTCCGGCCACGTCATCATGACGGGCGAGCCTGTGATCGTCCCGGACGCATCCAAGGACCCGAACTTCTACCCGGTCGTGGACACCAAACTCGGCTACCCCACCAGGAATATGCTCGACGTCCCGCTTCGAAGCGGGGAGCGCATCATCGGCGTGCTGTGCGCCGTCAACAAAAAGACGGGCGTCTTTGATCAGACCGACGTCGAGCTCCTCAGCATGATCAGCAGCACGGTGTCCCTTTCCATTGAAAATGCGAGGTTCGCGGAGGAGCTGAAAAATTCCTATCGGGAGGTCCTCGAGCTGAACCGCGCAAAGGACAGGGCCATAAACCACCTGTCCCACGAGCTCAAGACGCCGCTTTCGGTGCTCTCGGCCTGCCTGAGCATCCTGAGCAAGAGGATCGTCGACGTCCCCGAGGAATTTTGGCGCCCCACAATGGAGAGGGCGATGCGGAACCTCAAGAGGCTCCTGGAGATCCAGTACCAGGTGGAGGACATCATGAAGGGGGCCGAGTACCACGCCTCCCAGGCCATGACCTTTCTCCTGGATCAGTGCTCCGACGAGCTCGAAGCCCTCATTGCCGAGGAGATCGGGGAGAGTCCGATCATGGCCCGCGTGAGGGAAAAGATCCGGCAGGTCTATCGCCCCAAGGACGCCACGGTCGAGGAAATCGACCTGGCTCGATTCACGGCCGACAGGCTCGGTGAACTCTCACCCATGCACGCGCACAGGGATGTCTCCGTGGTCCCCAGGCTGGAAGAAGCCGGCACGATCTGCATCCCCCGGGAAGTGCTCGCCAAGGTGGTGGACGGGCTCATCAGGAACGCCGTCGAGAACACCCCGGACAAGGGGAGGGTCGAGGTGGAGGTCTCCAGGGCGGGAATCGAGGCCAGGCTCGTGGTCCGGGACTACGGGGTCGGCATTTCCGAGGAGGACAAGAGGCGCATTTTCGAAGGGTTTTTTACCACACGCGAGACGATGAACTACTCCTCCAAGCGTCCCTTTGACTTCAACGCCGGCGGAAAGGGCGGGGACCTCCTCAGGATGAAGATCTTTTCCGAACAGTACAACTTCCGGATCACAATGGAGTCCACAAGGTGCGGGTTCATACCCCGGGACGAGGACGTCTGCCCGGGGGACATCGCCGAATGTCCTCATTGCGGGGATGTGGAAGAGTGCGGCAGGTCCGGGGGATCCGTCTTTACCGTGTCCTTTCCACCGACGCCTGCCGGAGGCTGCCCGGAGGATGCTCCCGGGGACCACGGCGGCAGGCTTTTTGGTTGATCCCGGGAGGGAGGTTTGCTAAAAATTGGCGGATCCGGTTTCGGCGGCGTATCGGCCGGCACTTTTCGAGATCACATCGATTCTGGAAGGTCTTTTGTCCCATGAACGACAAGATTCTGGAGGCCATCTCCACCCGGGTTCGTGAAGAACCCTTTGCCTCGAAATTCGGAATGAAGCTCCTTGACCTGGGACCCGGGAGGGCGGTTGTGGAAATGACGCCTGGGGAGGACATGGGCAACATATTCGGGATGACTCACGGGGGCGCCATCTTTTCACTCATCGACGAGGCCTTCCAGGTGTCCTGCAACGCGCACGGCACGGTGGCCGTGGCGCTCAGCATGACGCTCACGTATCACGAGGCCCCCGAGCAGGGAAGGCCCCTGAGGGCGGAGTCCAGGGAAATCCACAAAAGCAGAAAGACCGGGACTTACGAGATCAAGGTGACGGACGATCGCGGCACCCTGATCGCCTCCTGCCAGGCGCTGGCCTACAGAAAGGGGACGGCCCTCCCTTTCCTTCAGGAGGGTGACGAGAACCCCGGACAGGAAGTCAAAAGTGGCGGAGACTGAAAACGCTTTCAGGCTGGTCATTTCCAGGGGGGAGATCGAGAAGAGGATCTCCGAGCTGGCTGAAGAGATCTCCAGGGACCTGGCCGGCGAGGAGCCCGTGGTCATCGGGGTCTTGACCGGGGCGGCTTTTTTCCTGACGGACCTGGTCAGAAGGCTCACCATCCCATGCAGGATCGATTTTATCAAGGCGTCCAGTTATGGGTCGGGGACTGTGTCCTCCGGCGAGGTCCGGTTTTCCAAGGATCTGGATCTCGACATTCGCGGGGCCAAGGTCCTCCTTGTGGAAGACATCGTGGACACGGGATTGACCGTTAAAAAAACCCTTGATTTCCTGTCCGGCAAATCCCCGTCGACCGTGCGGGTCTGCGCGCTCATCGACAAGATGGAGCGAAGGCGGGAGGACATTGAAATCGACTACTCGGGGTTCGCCGTGGAGACGGGGTTTCTCGTCGGGTACGGGTTGGACTGGGACGAAAAGTACAGGAATCTGCCGGACATTCATGCCGTTGAAATGAGAACTGGAGGGGGCGCATGATCATACGATGCGAGAATTGCGGGGCCGGGTTCAAACTCGATGAGAACCTTCTCAGGGAGGGAAAGTCCAAGGTCCGGTGCTCCATGTGCAAGCACGTTTTCAAGGTCTATCCTCCATCGGAGACACCGCCACTCGAGGAAGCGACCCCTCCCGCGGAAAAGTCCCCCCTGGAAGAGACGGCCCCCGGCGGGCCCCCGGCCGAGGAACCCGAAGAGACCGTCATCCTGGATTCCCCCCCCGACCTGGACGAAATGGGCCTCGACGAGTACGAGCCCCCGGGCCCGGATTCCCTGCCCGTGGCGGGGGAGGGCGCCGAGGATCAGACCTCGCCCGCGGACTCCTATCCGGAGGCGGGCGGGCCGGGCCCGTCCGTGGACCTGGAGAATTTCGACCTGGACGATGCCGCGGATGACGTCAGTGTCTCCCCTGGAGACGAGTTGGATTTTTCCCTGGACGAGGACCTGACGGAAGACATCTCCTCCTGGCGACAGGAGGTGGAGACGCTGTCCCCCGAGGACATCCCCGACGAAGAAGAAGAGCCGCCCCCGCAAGCGGCCGAGACCGTGAAGCCCCCCGCGCCGAGGTCGGGTCGGAAGGTGACCCGCATCGATCAGAAGGCCGGGGCGGAAGGGGAGGAAATGAGCGCCCCGCCACCCCGGGAGGAGCCCGTGGCCCAGTTTGTGGGGAAGAAAAGGCGCAGGTCCCTTTTGCTCCCCATCCTGGTGCTGGTCCTCCTGGCCGGGGCGGGCGGCCTTGCGGCGGTCTACTTCTTCGCCCCGGGCCTCATCCCGGACTCCCTGGGTTTACTCAAGTCGGGTCCGCGCCGGGAAGCGAGCGACCCTGGGGTCCGGAGGCTTTCATTCGATTCGGTCAAAGGGTACTTCATCACCACCGAGGCGGGGACGAAGCGCTTTGTGGTCCGCGGGGACGTGGTGAACGAATATCCAACGGCCAGGAGCTTCATCCAGATAAGGGCCGCGATCCTGGACTCCTCCGGCAAGGTGGTCATGAACCGGGAGGTCTACGCCGGGAACGTTTTCTCGGGCGGCGAGCTTCGCGGAAAGACCATGGAACAGCTGGAGGAGCGGATGCAGGACCGGGAGGGCTCGGAAGACAACAATGTCAACATCCCGCCCAACGGAAAGATCCCTTTCATGGCCGTGTTCAAGGATCTGCCCGAGGACATCAGTGAATTCACCGTGGAGGCGGTCGGATCCTCCCCGGCCAAGGGGCGCTGATCCGCCCAATGACCCGCAAAAAGCTGTCCGGCTTGTGAGCATATGGCTTCAGGATAGAGCATCGCGCTGAACAAGGACCCCGACCCGTTTTCCCCAGTGGACCGATCGCAGGTGCCGTATGTTTCGCTTTGAGAACCGAATTTCCCGACTGGACTCCTCCAAGCTCGTAAGGGGCCTGTTCATCCTGGTGGTGATCACCATTTTCGGGACGTTCGGATACATGCGGATCGAGGGGTGGGATTTCCTGGACGCCCTTTACATGACGGTGATCACCATCACCACCGTGGGGTTCGGCGAAGTGCGCCAGGTCTCCATCGAGGGGCGGCTCTTCACCATCCTGATCATATTTTTCGGAATGGGGATCATCGCCTACATCCTCGGCATGGCGGCCCAGGTGATGGTCGATTTTCAGATGCGCTCCCTCATAGGGAGAACCAAACTGGGGTGGAAAATGAGGTCCATAAAGAACCACTACATCGTGTGCGGGTTCGGGAGAATCGGTAAGGTGATCGGCCACGAGCTCAAGGAGGAGGGCCTCCCCTTCGTGGTTGTCGAGAAAAATGGGGAGGAGCGTCAAACCCTCGAGGACGAGGACATCCCATACATCAACGACGACGCCACCAGCGAGGACGTCCTCATGGAGGCCGGGATCGAGCGGGCCAGGGGGCTCATCACGGTGGTGGCCTCCGACGCGAACAACCTGTTCATCACCATGACCGCCCGTGGACTCAACCCGAATCTCTTTATCCTCGCCCGCGCGGACGAGGAGCAGACGGAAAAGAAACTCCTGAGGGCCGGGGCCAACAAAGTCGTTCTGCCCTACAACATCGGGGGCAGGAAGATGGCCCGCATCATCACCAAGCCGGCTGTCACGGATTTTCTGGAGTTTGCCCTGCACAACAAGGAGATGGGCCTGGAGATGGTTGAGATCCGGGTCGACGAGAGCTCACGCCTGAAGGATGTGGCCCTCATCGATTCGGGCATTCGAAAGGAAATGGACGTCATCATCGTGGCCGTCCGAAAGAAGACAGGGGACATGAAGTTCAACCCCTCTTCCCAGACGCGCATCGAGGCCGGGGACACCCTCATCGCCCTGGGCAAGAGCGAAGAGCTCAAGAAACTCACCAGAATACTGTCCGGCAAATAGCGCCCGACCATGAAACCCATGCACGGACTCGTGAACCGTTGAAGACGTCCTACATCGTGAACCCCAACGCGGGGTGCCGCCGTGCCGCGCGCCTGTGGCCAGAGATACGGCGGACCATCCAGGGACGTGCGGGGGATTGGGACGCCCTGCCGACCCGGGCGCCAGGCCACGCCTCGGCCCTGGCGGAGCAGGCTGCATCCGACGGCGCGGGGCGCCTGGTGTGCGTCGGCGGCGATGGGACCCTCAACGAGGTGGTCAACGGACTGATGCGGAGCCCGGAAGGCATCCGAGAGGGGCTGCTCCTGGGCTACATCCCGTGCGGCACGGGCTGCGATTTCGCGAGATCCCTGGGCCTCCCCGCGAACCCCCTGGAGGCGGCGGCGCTCGCGGCCGCGGGCGGGGAATCAAGGATGATCGACGTGGGGCGCCTGGCCTTTCACGGAAGCGACGGAAGGCGCGTTCACGCCCATTTCCTCAACGTGGCGAGCTTCGGGCTGGGCGGCGAGGTGGACGAGCGCGTGAACCGGGGCAGCAAAGCCATGGGCGGGTTCCTGTCCTTCATCGCCGCGACCCTCATCTCCCTGGTGCTCTACCGCGCCAAGGAGATCCGCCTCCGAGTCGACGGCGGGCCCGCCCTGACTTGCAGGGCCCTCAACGTGGCCGTGGCCAACGGCCAGTACCACGGGGGCGGGATGTGGGTGGCCAGGGACGCCCGGCTCGATGACGGTCTCTTCAACATCGTGGTCATAGGGGATTTGACGCTCCCCCAGGTCTTCCGGCACCTGCCGAAGCTGTACGACGGCAGGCTGAACAGCGTGCCTCGGGTGCGGGTCACCAGGGGCAGCCGGGTGGAGGCCTGGTCTCCGGACAGGGTGCTCCTGGACGTGGACGGCGAGCAACCCGGCCGGCTCCCCCTGGTCGCGGAGATCATCCCGCGGGCGGTGAGGATCGTGACGGCCTGAAAGCCGGGATCCAGCGTCATTGACGTCGATACGAGGCGTTCCTGTATTATCGCCGCACGAAGAGCCTACAGCGAATCCTGTATTTTGGGGTAAGGGGCACTGTATTTCATCCCTGAAAAAGCTTTTTTGGCAAGGTATTTGCTTGACAAAAAGTGTCTGTCGTGGTTGATTTCTTTTCTCGAACGAGTTGGCCCCCATGGTACACGGCAGACCCTTCAGGAGAATTTGTGCCCCGCGGTAAACCACAACAAGGAACACTTCCGCTGTCGCTGCTGTTTTCGTTTCTGTTCTTCCTCGTCACAGGTTTTTGCAGCTATTGTCAGGGAATATCCCCAAAAACTTCATTCACCCCGGATCAAAAGGAAGTTATCGGGACGGTCAACCTCCTTGCGCTCTACTCGGTGGAAGGGGGGAGGAGCCGAACCGTCGCATTTGAAAGGGAGCACCTGGAATCCGGAGATGCCCTCGAGGTGGGGGGGTATGTCAGTGGGGTGGTGGTCCTCTGCAACGACGAGCTCGAAGCCTGTCTGGACGGTGACGCCATGAGCAGGATTCGCGAGAACGAAGACGGGAGTCTGAGCTGCAAGTATTTCGGCCGTCTCGATGCCGGAAGGCTCATCTTTCCCTACATCGGGTCCCATGGAATCGCGCAATCAATCGGAAAAGACGAACGGGAAGTGAAATCCTCGAGGGTGCTCTTGGGGGGCTATTCATATTTTCCAAAGGTCGTGGGCTCGAGCGTGTCCCGCGCGGCGGAATTCTGCATTACCTTGAGAAACGGGGCGGCCTCGGTCCGCATTCCCGTGAAACAGCAGGCCTGCCGGACAATTTTCGAGTACAAACCCGGAACCCGGGAGGAGGTTTCATTCCAGTACCAGGGGAACTCGCTGGCTGACCATTTCAACGAAGGCACGAGTCTCCTGGAAAGGTTGACCGCGGTCTCCGAGGGGGTCAGGTCGGTGGAGGAGCGGTTCGACGTGGACCTGGTGAGACGGGTGAGCCTTGTGGATTACGAAAAGATCCGGAACGCGGTGACCTGTAAGGACGAAAATGAGATCTGGTTCTACATGAGGGCGCTCAGGGAAGAGCCCTTGGAGGAGCTCAGGACCATCGCAGCGCACGAGACGCTCCATCTGCTGGTGGACCGGCTGGGGTTCGCGGACAACAACGAGGTTCGAGAGCTCTTTGCCGATCTCAAGGGTTTTCCTGTCTTTTCATACGAGCGGTCCATGCTCCTCGTCCGCGGCACGGTCCTCGACGGCCCTGAAAGCGATTTTGCCGAAGACTCTGTGTTCTTTTCCTTCATCAATGAACAGAATTTTCAGGAGGGAATGAAAGGCGGGCATTCCCACCAGAACCCGGACGAATTCTGCGCATCCTTTCTCCACTCCGTCATGTATGTGGAACGCCTGCGGGGAAACCTCGAACGGTCAATTCTTGCGAGAGGGCGCCGCCCACCCCATAACCTGACCTCGTCGGAAAAAAGGGACATATTGAGAAATTACCTCAGGACCCTTGATGTCCTCAAGGGCTTCCTCTCCGGCGCGGAAAATCCAATGAGTGCTCGAATGCTCCACGTCCTGGACCGTGCCGCCTTGTTCACCGGGACAAACCGGGTCAAGAGCCGGCGTCAGGGTGTGACAGGCCCGCTTTGGCTGCGAAAGGAAGCCCCTTCAACCCCTGGTGGATGACGAGGGGCAGGAGATGTGAAACCGGCAAACCCGGCGGTGACTCGGCACCGCCGGGTTTGATGTTAAAAGTCGGGTCGGCTGCCTGTCAAACGCGGCGACGACCGAGACCCGGATGGCCGGTCTCAGTCCATATACCATCTTTCCTCTTCATCGTAGTAGCCGCGGCCCAGTGCGTCGAAATCTTCCCAGGTATTGTGACGGCGCTGATCCCTGCCATATCTCCCTTCGTCATAACCGGACCTGCCTTCGTCGTAATAGCCCCGGCCCATTCGATCCCGCCGGTCCCTGTCCATGTACCATCTTTCCTTCTCATCGTAATAGCCGCGACCCAGCGCGTCGAAGTCCTCCCAGGTATTGTACCGGCGGTAATCCCTGCCATAGCCGCCTCTGTCATAATTGGACCTGCTTTCGTCGTAATAGCCCCGGCCCAATCGATCGTGGCGGTCGTAACGGTCATAGGGCCTGTCGCGATAGTATCTCTGCCGCTCGGCCCTGTCACGTTCGTAGTCCCGGCGCATGCGGTCGCGGTCTCGCCTGTAATCCCTGTCGCCGTATGTCTCCTCGTCGTAATACCCTCGGCCCAGGCGGTCAAACTGGTCCCAGCGGGACTGTTCGCCATATCGGTAATCGCGTCCCATACGCTCGGATCGGTCGGACGGATCATTGCCGTACATACCCCCGCGGGCATAGGCCTGGCCGATGAGGACAAACGCCGCCACCACCAAGGCCAAAGAAATCATTGTTAGTTTTTTCATGTCTTTTCCTCCCTTTCAGTTTGAGATTACAACTTTACCGAGCTTCAGCTGACTTTGCTGACATGCCCGGTCGTTCCGGGGTGACCCTGGAGTCAGTGCCCTTTGTCTCATTACCCGTCCAGCGTACTGTCCAACGCGGGTTCCGTGCAATACCGTCCAGAAGGTATCCTGAACCCTACGAAACTTTTTGCGGGAACAACCGCCCGGAGGGCCTGTCCGGCTGAATGCAGCGTGCTCGGATAACGGTTCGGCCCGCCCGGAATACCGATTTCCCCCCATTGGCCGGCGACATGGCGGGCTATAATATTCAGGGAGGAACAAAAGTGGGGGTGCGTTGGCTGTGCAGAGTTCTTTCTGCCGCATGAATTTGTGAACAGGAGAAGGACCATGTCATTCTTAAACAACACCACGGGGCACCTTTTTTCCGAACTGCTCAAGGAACTCCGCATCCTGGTTTCGAAGGAGTTCGAACTGGCCAAGGCGGAGGTGTCCAATAAATTAGACACGTCCATTCGAAACTCCGTCACCGTCGCCGTTGGTGGGGTTGTGGCGTATGCCGGCTTTCTGGTGCTTTTGGCTGCCGCGGTTTATGGACTTGGACGCGTGCTCCCCATGTGGCTGTCCGCCCTCCTCATAGGCTCCTTTCTGATGCTGGCCGGATCGATCCTGGCCCTGGCGTCGATCTCCAGGCTGAAGAAAATGAAAATCCAGCCCGAGCACACCATGTCCGGCGTGAGAGATGACAGGGACTGGGCGAAAAGGGAGATCCGGGAAGCGAGGACATAAGGCGCGCCTCGGAGGAAGAATTTTGCGCATCAGCAATGTCCAGCACGCGGCCTTCTTTGTTCTTGTCGCCCTTGCGACCCTGGCCTTTTTTGGATTGATACACGAGTTCACTCAACCTCTTTTTTGGGCCGCGATTCTGGGTGTTCTTTTCAACAGGATACAGCGTGGATACCTCAAGCTCACGCGCGGGCGGAATTCCTCCGCCGCGGCCCTGACGCTCCTCACCATCGTCCTCATTGTCATCCTGCCTCTTTTCTTTATCGCCGCGGCTGTCGCCCAAGAGGCGCTCGGGCTTTACGAACGGATTTCCGCGGGAGAGTCGGAACTCAACGAGGTCTTTCACTACCTCAGAGAGTCCCTGCCCGAGATGACAGGCCGCCTGGAACGCTTCGGTTTTGACCTGCAGAAGGTGGAAGAGCGTTTCTCGGCCATGGCCCTGACAGTGAGCCGCTTTCTGGGCTCCCAATTGTTGAACGTGGGCCAGGGCACCGCGGAGTTCCTTTTGAAATTTTTCCTGATGCTCTACGTCCTCTTCTTCTTTCTGAGGGACGGGGAAAAGCTTCTGGCGGCACTGGGCCGGGCGCTGCCCTTTGATGAGCATCGAGAGGGCATGCTCTTTGCCAAATTTGCCGAGGTCAGTCGAGCCACCATGAAGGGAACACTCATCGTGGGGGCGGTTCAAGGGACACTCGGGGGAATCATGTTCTGGATCCTGGGTGTCAGCGCCCCGGTTTTCTGGGGGGTTATCATGACCGTCCTCTCCCTCTTACCCGCCCTGGGTTCGGGGATCGTCTGGGGGCCCGCCGGGGTCATTCTCATCGTTGGAGGCGAGGTGGTCAGGGGAATCATCATGCTCGCGGGGGGGACCCTCATCATCGGTCTGGTGGACAATGTCCTGCGTCCCCTGCTTGTGGGGCGGGACACCAAAATGCCGGACTTCCTCATCCTCTTGTCAACCCTCGGCGGGTTGACAATCTTCGGCATCTCGGGGTTTGTCCTCGGACCCATGATCGCGGCCCTCTTCGTCACCATATGGGACATGTTCGCCCGGGAGTACTCGGAGGGGATCCGGGGGTGAGAGTGCCGGACCTATCTGCCTTTCCGCATGGCCTGCACGATTCGCAGGCCCTGGCCCCACCCGAAGGGGACGAGGCTCATCCCCAGTATCAGCACCCATCCCTGAAACCCCGGGTTCCGGGCCTGGAGAATTCCTGAAAGCCCAGGCACATAGACGGCCGCAAGGAGCAGTGCGACACAGAGCACGATGGCCCCGGCGATGTAGGGGTTCTGCACGATGTCGTTCTTGATCACTCGGGACCCTGGGCTCCGCAGGTTGAACACGAACCACAGCTTGCCGAAGGCCAGGGTCAAAAAGGACGCGGTGACCGCCTTGCGCTGCTCGAAGCCCAGCCAGTAAAAGCCGATGACCAGCGCCCCCAGGACGCATGCCGAGACCAGCACCGCCCATCCCCCGATCGCCCCCCAGTGGGAGCCGGTCAGCACGGACTCGTCCCGCGGCCTGGGCTCTTGTTTCATGATGCCGGGCTCCCCCTTTCCCATTCCCAGGGCCAGGGCGGGAAACACGTCGGTGATCACGTTGAGGTAGAGTATCTGGAGCGGCAGCAGGGGAAGGGGAATCCCGGAAAACCCGCCGGCCGCCGAGGCCGCGGCCACGGCGATGACCTCCGCCACGTTGGTGCACAGCATGAACATGACGGACTTTCGGATGTTTCCGAAGATGATCCTGCCCTGGTGCACGGCGGCCACTATGGAAGAGAAGGCGTCGTCACGCAGGACCATGTCCGCGGCCTGGCGGGCCGCGTCCGTTCCCCTCCGGCCCATGGCCACCCCGATGTCCGCCTTTTTCAGGGCAGGGGCATCGTTGACCCCGTCCCCGGTCATGGCCACCGTTTCCCCTTCCTCCTGCATCAATTTGATGAGGTGGAGCTTCTGCTCGGGACTCACCCGCGCGAAGATGGAGGTGCTCATGACTTTTCGGCGATATTCATCCGACATCTCGTCCGGGTCCTTGAGGTCGCTTCCATGAATCACGGGCGGGTTTTCATCGTTCTTCGCAATCCCCGTTTGTCTGGCAATGGCGGCCGCCGTGGCCGGCTGATCCCCGGTGACCATGATGACCCTTATTCCCGCCTCACGGCATTCTTCGATGGCCTGCCCGACCTCTTCCCTGGGCGGATCGAGGAGCCCCACCAGTCCGAGAAACCGCAGGTTTTCATAAGGCTCTTCATCGGGACTCCCGACCTGCTTGTCAGCCAAGGCCAGCACCCGCAGGCCTTCCCCGGCCAGGGTTTCGGCACGCTCGTTCCACTCCCGGCGCTCCGGGTCCTCCATGCCGCGCTCGCCGTCGCCTCCCTCTCCCGCAATCAGGGTGCTGACCTCGAGGACCCTGTCCGGCGCGCCCTTGACGTTCACACGGAGCCCGTCCTCGCCCCGGTTGGTGGTGGCCATCATCATCACGCTGGAGTCGAAGGGAAACTCCCGGACCTCCTCTTTTTCCTGGAGAAGGCCTTCCCGGCTCAACCCAAGGAGGAGACCGGCCCGGAGAAGGGCCGTCTCAGTGGGGTCCCCCTGCTCCTCTTCTGGCCCCTGGCCGTTTCCCGCATCGAGGAGGGACGCGTTGTTGCACAGGACGCCCGCTTCAAGAATCCGGCGGAGAAGGGGGTGATCGGCCCCCTTGTCCCCCCTGATTTCTCTTTTTTCTTCATCGACTGTAAAATCCCCGGCCGGGGTGACGACCCTGCGGAGGGTCATCTGGTTTTCGGTCAAGGTGCCGGTCTTGTCCGTGAAGATGATCCGCGTGGCACCCAGGGTCTCCACGGCGGGCAGTTTGTTGATCAGGGCGTTTCTCCTGGCCATGAGGACCATGCCCCTGGCCAGGGCGATGGTGGCCACAATGGGGAGCCCCTCGGGGATGGCGGCCACCCCCAGGGCGATGGCCGTCTCGATCATCCTGGCGGTGTCCTGGCCTGCGAGGAGGCCCATGCCGGCGATGGCCGCCGCGATGCCCACGGTGATCCAGGCCAGATTGCGGCCGAGCTGATTGAGGCGCCTCTGCAGGGGTGTGGCCTCCTTTTCCGCGCTCTCGGCCATTTCCGAGATGTGGCCGAGCTCGGTCTCCATGCCGGTGCCGGTGACCACCGCCTCCCCTGAGCCTTCATTGACCGTGGTCCCCTTGTAGAGCATGCACGTGCGGTCCGCGACAGGGTCTTCCGCATCGACCGGGTCCACCCGTTTGAGCACGGGCACGGATTCCCCGGTGAGCGCGGACTCGTTCACCCGGATGTTGTTGGCCTCGATGAGCCTGGCGTCCGCCGGGGCCAGGTCACCGCTGTCCAGGACGATAATGTCGCCGGGCACAAGCTCTTCGGCCGTGATCTCCCTCTCCTCCCCGGATCGGCGGACCCGAATGGTGTCCCCGCCTATCTCCCGCAGGGCCTCCATGGAGCGGATCGCCTTCCATTCGGTGACAAAACCCAGCCCCCCGTTCACGAGGAGCACGGCTGCTATGGCGATGCCCTCGGCCCAGTGCTGGAAACTAAAGGCCACCGCGCCTGCAGGCACCAGGACGATGATCACCATGCTCTTGAACTGATCGATGAGAATCCTCCAGGCGCCGCGGGTCTTCACCTCACGGAGACGGTTGGGGCCGTATTTCTCCAAACGGCTCCCGACGGCCTCCTCGCTCAATCCCTGTTCCGGGTTCACCTGGAGCTCGCCAAGCACCTGCTCGACAGGCATGGAGTGGTATCCGGCGCGCTGTTTCTTCCGTTTCATTCTTTCCAGGTTCCTCCTCGATTTTTCCCGCCTTCCAGTCCCCACGGCGGTCAGCCGCGTCTTATACCCTTTTTGCCTTGACACCTCGCGGACCGACCACCAGCCAGACGAGCAGACCGATGAGCGGGAGAAGGATGATCAGAAGAACCCACAACACCTTCGCGCCCGTTGAGGCGGCAGGAGCCTGGATCACATTGACGATAGCCCAGATATCCGCGATAAAGACGACGAGGCCGATGATGAATTCCATAAAGGACTCCTTCTCTTGGGTGTTGGAGAGATGTTTCGTTTCACATGTCCGAATCGGAGTGTCAGCATTCCATGCGGTCTTGATTTTCACAATGGGTAGAAACAGGTATTTTGAGGGCATACCCGCCCCATGATACAGTGGGAGTGAGGGTCAACCCTCTTTGTGGTTGTGAGGCTCTTCCGTAAACCGCGGCCTTGAGAGAACGCCGCGTGTGCCGGTCGAGAAACCGCGAAGATTGATTTTTCGTGTTCAGGAGGTGCTATGCAGATACGCATCGGGGTATCCGGGTGGACCTACAAGAACTGGCACGACTCCTTTTATCCCGGGGGTCTTCCAAAACGGCGGGAACTGGAGTACGCGAGCCGCCGGTTCAACTCCGTGGAGGTGAACGGCTCCTTCTATTCACTGATAAGCCCGAAGACCTGGCGCCGCTACCGCGATGTCACGCCGCCCGATTTTGTCTTTGCCGTCAAGGGGAGCCGCTTCATCACCCACAGCAAGATGTTGAAGGAGGTCGATGGGCCGCTGGCCAATTTCTTTGCGTCCGGTGTGCTGGAACTGAAGGAAAAGCTCGGGCCCATCCTGTGGCAGTTTTCCGCACGGTCCATTCCCATGGAGCGTTTTGAAAGGTTTCTCCAGGTCCTGCCCCGGGACACCGGCGAGGCCTCGAAACTCGCGGAGAATCACGACGACCGTGTCAAGCGGGCATCATGGGAGATCGATCGCCCCAGGAGGATCAGATACGCCCTGGAAATCAGGGACCCGGACCTCCTGGACCCCGATTTTGCGCGCCTGGCCCGGAAAAACGGTGTGGCGCTGGTTTTTTCAGACAGCGGCCAATGGCCCTACACCGAAGAGCTCACCGCGGGGTATGTCTACCTCCGCCTTCATGGATCTCCCGAGACATATGCCAGCCGCTACTCGGATTCGGACCTAGACAGGTGGGCCGGGAGGATCCGAAAATGGGTGAAAGGCGGGGAACCTCCCGAGCCCAGGAGGATCACGGATCGGAAGCCGCCGCGCCGCAAGACCCGGGACGCTTACATTTACTTCGACAACGATTCCCGGGGCCACGCACCTCACGATGCGAGGCGCCTGATGGAGCGGCTCTCGATCGCGGCTGGGGGGTGATCGGGTGGGGTGTGTGCGATGGAACGGCACTGACTGTGCGGCTCCGGTGTGAAGCACGAAATACCGGCAGGACCCCATTGATTCGAAACGGTTGAAATACTTATAATTCATATCATCATGGGAGTCGTCCACGATCGGGTAAAGCGTGAGTGCGGCTTTTTCAGCCCGGGCGAACCCGGCGAGAGGAGGATTGTTCCATGGGCGCGCGTGCCATTTGGAAAGGCGTCCTCAGATTCGGGTCCACAGCCGTCCCGGTCAAATTCTATGCAGCGGTACGGGACCGAAAGGTCCATTTCAGGTTGCTCCACAAAAAGGATCACGTCCCTGTTTCGCAGAAAATGGTGAACCCCAAGACAGGCGAGGTGGTCCCGTACGAGGACATACACAGGGGGTATGAGACCGAGGACGGGGCCATCGTGCTTCTGACGAGGGAAGAATTGGAATCCCTGGAACCCGAGCCGTCCAGGGAGATTGCCGTCACCCGATTCGTCGACCCCGGCCGTATCAACCATCAGTGGTACGACAGACCCTACTACATGGGTCCCGACACCGATCCCGAGGCCTACCTGGCGTTCGCAAAGGCCCTCGAGGTAGAGAAAAAAGAAGGTTTTGCCCGCTGGACCATGCGTAAGAAGCGTTACATCGGCGCCTTGCGCGCGGAAAACGGGTGCCTGAAAATGATCACGCTGCGTCATGCGGGCGAGGTCATCCAGGCATCCGAGCTTCCCCGGCCCGAGGGCCGTGCCCTTGATCAACAGGAGATCCGGATGGCCGAGCAGCTGGTGCGCGCCCTGGAAGGGGATTTCGATCCCACCGCCTACCGCGACGAGTACCGTGAAAGGGTCCAGGCCTTTGTGAAGACCAAGGCCCGGGGCGGCACGGTGGAATTCAAAAAAATCGAGGAAAAAAAACCCAAGGTCGTCTCCCTGACGGATCTGTTGAAGCAGAGCATTCGGCAGGCACGGGAAGAAAAGAAGGAGAGAAAGATTGCCTGAGGATGAAGAGAAGGAGATCAGGCGCCGCGCCTTCTGGTCGGGTACCATCACCTTTGGACTGGTGAGCGTGCCCGTGGCCCTTTTCCCCGGGATCAGGAGCGAGCGGGTGTCGCTCCGCATGACGGCGCCGGACGGCACCCCGCTGCGCAGGAGGTACTTCTGCCCCAAGGAGGAACGGCTCATCGAGAAGGAAGAAATCGTTCGCGGCTATGAAATCGAGAGGGATAGATTCGTCGTTGTCACGGACGAGGAGCTCGAGGCCCTGGAGCCCAAGAAATCGCGCGAAATCGACCTTCGCCGGTTTGTCCCTGTGGGGCAGATCGATCCTATGGTCTGCGACCGCGCCTATTTTTTCGTACCCACGGGGGACTCCCTGAAGCCCTATCGCCTCCTCGCCCGCGCCATGGAGAAGACCGGAAGAGCGGGGGTGGCTACTTTTGTGATGAGGGGCAAGGAATACCTGGTGGCCATTTTGTCCGAGAACGGCATCCTCCGCGCGGAGACCTTGAGATTCTTCGACGAGGTCCGCTCCCCCGAGGAGGTGGGTCTGTCGAAGCCCGCACGGGACTCGACCGCGGGTCTGGACGAACTCCGCGGGGAAATCCAGTCGGCGACGGCGGAGACCATGGACCCCCGGGAGATGGAGGATGAAGGTTCTCGCCAACTTTTGGAACTGGTTGCAAGAAAGCAGAAGGAGGGCGAGAGGGTTGTCCACCCCCCCGGGGAAATTCCGGAGCGGGAAGAAGGGGGCGGCAAGGTCATCGATCTCATGGAGCTGATCAAACGGAGCATCGACACCACGGAATCCCGGGGCCGTCGCGGCCGGGGGGGCTGAAAAAGCTGTTTCTCCGGGGCTCAGTGGGCGCACCTGGATTTCCCCATCCCGGGATCAGGCGGTTTCTCCTTCGGGCGTCTCCTGCGCGTGCTGGATCTCCTCGCGCATTTTGTTCATGAGCTTTTTCTCTTTTCTCGTCTCGGGCAAGGCCAGCCCCATGAGCAATCCCACGCCGGCGAGGGCTCCGGCGATGAGAAACGTTTTCTCCGCGACCATCTCCCTGGATTTGTCTTTGGTGCGCCGGGATCCCTCGCGGACGCGCTCCTTCATTTCCCTGGCCTTTTCGTTTGCCTGCCGTCTCTTCTCCTCGAACCGGGATTCGATCTCACGCGCCCGCCGAGAAGATTCGGCGGTCAGCTTTCGGCCTGCCTCCGTGCGGTCTTTAAGCACTCCCGCGGTCAGCCAGGCAATGCCTATGCCGGTGACAATTGTCGGGAGCAGGTTTTCGCTGATCGCGTGAACCACCGCCGCTCCTGGGCCTCTGGTCTCGGCGCCCGCCTCTGTGCCGCCCTGCCGGGTCTCTTCGGCCGTTTCGGCCCACTTTCCTGAGATCGGATCCACTTTGTGACCGGCCGCCTCTTCGAGGTCCCGGTATTTCTCCTCGGCGGCCGCCCCGGCCGTTTCCGCTTCGGTTGTCTCTTGCCCCGAATCCCCCGATGGAATATTCACCGATTCGTTTTTGATCCCTGTCTCAGCCATTGACAGTGCCTCCTTTTCTTTGCATGAGCTCTTCTAAATCCAGTGAGCATTGTACAGGCTCCGGGTGGTGCCGGGAAATACAAGCAACCCTTTATTCAGGGAGGAAAAAGCGAGCATCCGCTTGAAACCTTTGTAAAGGAAGCGCTTCCGGGCTCTTCATGAAAATTTTCGAACAATTACCCCATGCACCCTATTTCATCGATGGCATGACCGTGTTAGTCATGGAAAAGGCAACCACACGGAGCTGCTGATCAAGAAAAAGGAATGGCGTGACTCGCGCACCAGGACGGACATCCTGAAGGAGGAGCCCTTGAGCGTTGCCTCGGACCACATCCTGGAGGAGATCGCCCCGGACAAGGACAAGGCGCACTCCGTGCCCCTCTCTTCGCTCACCGGGGCCCAAAGGAAGGGCATTCCGTGCACGATCAGGCCCCAGCTCGCCTCCCTGGTCAAGGAGCCCCCGGAAGGGGACGGATGGCTGCACGAGATCAAATACGACGGCTACCGGATCCTGGGGATCAAAAGGAAGGGTGAGGTGCGGTTGATCAGCCGCAACGGCAAGGACTGGACGGATCGTTTCTCCCAGGTGCGGAAAGCGCTCGAGGAACTCCGCGAGGACGGACTGGTCACCGACGGGGAAATCGTGGTGGTCAAGGCCGACGGCACCTCCGATTTTCAGGCCCTCCAGAACGTTTTGAAGGGCCTCGCGTCCGGGCGGCTTATTTACTACATCTTCGACCTCCCCCACGCCAGGGGTTTCGACCTGACCGGCGTCCCGCTGGTTCAGAGAAAAGAGGTGCTGCGGGACCTTTTGAACAGTGTTTCTTCGGGATCGCCGCTCAGGTTTTCCGATCACATGAGGGGAAAGGGCAGGGAGGTTTACGAAAAGGCCTGCCTGCACTCCCTGGAGGGGATTGTCTCCAAGTGGGCGGAGGCCCCCTATCGTCAGGAGCGGACGCGGGACTGGGTCAAGGTCAAATGCATGCACCGGCAGGAGTTCGTCATCGGGGGTTTTACAAAACCGTCAGGCACCCGGACCGGATTTGGGGCCTTGCTTGTGGGGGTTCACTCTTCTTCCGGGGACTTGATCTACTCTGGCCGGGTGGGCACCGGTTTTAATGAAAAGATGCTCCGGGACCTCACTCGGGAGCTCAAATCCCGGGAGAGGAAGACCCCGGCGTTTGCGAACCCCCCCAAGGGGGCGGATGCAAAAGGCGTCCGTTGGGTGACGCCGGAGCTCGTGGCCGAGGTGGAATTCTCGGAATGGACCGGGGACGGGCGGCTCCGGCAGCCTTCCTTCAAGGGGCTTCGGGAGGACAAGGAGGCCGAGGAGGTGGTCCGGGAGGAGGCGGGGAAAGACCATCCCGCATCCGGAGCCGGGAAAAACCCTGCCGGCGACGGAGAGTCGGTCCTTGTCTCGGGCATTCGACTGAGCAACCCGGATCGTGTCCTGTACCCTGAGCAGGGGATCACCAAGGCCGCCCTGGCGGATTTTTACGCCGGGGTGGAGGGCTGGATCCTGCCCCACCTGGCCGAACGGCCCCTGACCGTTCTCCGTTGCCCCCGGGGGCGGCAGGAGAAATGTTTTTTCCAGAAGCACTTGAGCGATCAGCTCCCGGAGCCTGTCAAGGGCATACGCATCCGCGAGAAAAAAGAGGAACGAACTTACATCATGATTGAAGACATCCGGGGGCTCATGGCCCTTGTGCAGCTTGGAGTGCTCGAATTCCACCCCTGGGGCAGCCGTGCCGATCGCCTGGAATACCCGGACCGGATGATCTTCGACATGGACCCGGGCCCGAACATCACGCAGGGTCAATTGATTGAGGGGTGCCGCGCGGTGCGCGAGCTGCTGGGGCGGGTGGACCTCGATTGTTTCATAAAGACGACCGGAGGAAAAGGCTTCCACGTGGTCGTCCCACTGGTCCGGCGCGCCGGGTGGGACGAGGTGAAGGCGTTCGCCGGGTCCGTGGCCGAGGCCATGGCCCGCGAGCACCCGAATCGTTTTACGGCCGTCATGAGCAAGGACAAGAGAAAGGGCAGGATTTTCGTGGATTATCTGCGCAACGCCCGAGGGGCCACCAGTGTGGCCGCCTTTTCGACCCGGGCCCGCCCGGGTGCGCCGGTTTCTGTGCCGCTGAGGTGGGACGAACTCGAAGAGGGGCTCAAATCGGACGCCTACAACGTGAAAAACCTCCAGGCCCGCCTGAAAAATCTGAAGAAGGACCCGTGGCCCGGCTTTTTCGATGTCCGCCAGTACATCACGGGCTCCAGGAAGAAGAAATTGAGCCGATGAGACCGGTGACCCGGTGTGCTCATCATTCCCGGGGCGACTGGGAGGCCTTGACCATGCGGCCCAACACAATGCCCGTGGACAGGCACGCCCCCATGAACACCCAGGGGTTTTTGAGGGAAAAATCCCTGGCGTCCTCCCTGATCCGGTCCAGGGGGGTATCCTGGAGATAAGATGAGAGCCGCTCGATTCGGTCGGCGGCGCCTGTCACGTATTCGCCAATCAGGTGCTGTTCCTCTTCGTTGAAGCAGTCTCCTGTCTTTTTCAAGGCCGTCGCCGTTTTCCTGAGCTTCACCCCCGTCAAGACGACTCTGTCCGAGATCCTGGACTTCACATAATCCGACATCCTGCGGCGGACGTCCTCCCCACCTCCGTGGGTCTGTTCACCTCGCGTGTATTCATCCTCCATCGCTTGAATCCTCCTTGCCGATTCCTGGGTTGCTTCCGTCAACGATAGTGGTTCACGCCGCGCCGGGTAAATAGAGTTGAAAAGGTATTTTGCGGCGAGAAATATGTACGGGCGGGGAGCAGGGGGTCCATGGCGGCCTGTCAAGCCGTGGGGTGCCCCATTGTGAAGGATTGAGCGACAAGTGAATTGACATCAAACCCGGCGCCCGGATATCATTCTTTTTTAAAGAGCCGTTCCTGTGAAATCTTGAATGAACATTGAGTCTTTTTCTTTCTCCGCAAGGAAACCCCTTGAGCCCGCAGTGAGGAGGTCGCATGAAATTCGAGGCCGTGAAAAAAGAGACCGTCATACTGGACCCTCAGCAGGGTATGGCCGAACGCCGCATCCCAAGCGAGATTAGAATCGATCCCCTGACCGGCCGCACCGCCCGGATCTGCCATTTCATGAAGCTGCAGTGGCAAAAACCGGATTTCGAGGCCATGATTGCAGGCACGGAGAGCTGGTGCCCGTTCTGCGCGGACAAGGTCTTGAAGGTGACGCCGTGCTTCCCCGGGGATCTCATCCCAGAGGGGCGCCTCCAGAGGGGCGACATGGTGATCTTTCCCAACATTGCGCCTTACGACGGCATCGCGGCCGTGGCAACCTTCGGGTCACGCCACTTTATACCCATGCAGGATCTCACACCGGGGCTCATGACCTCGACGTTCGAGTTCGCCCTTGATTTTTTCAGGCGTGTTGAAAGTTCCGGGGACCCGGAATCCGTCTACCACATCATCAACTGGAACTACATGCCCCCGGCAGGCAGTTCACTCATTCATCCCCACCTGCAGATCTTCTCGTCGTCCTCGGCCCCCAACCTGATGCGCCTGGAGCTGGAGGCCTCGAAACAATACCATGAAAAGAACGGGTCCGTTTTCTGGGAGGATTACACAAGGGTCGAACAGGAGACCGGGCGGCGCTACCTCGGGAAGAGGGGACGGACTCACTGGATGACGGCCTATGCCCCCATGGGCGTCGCCGGGGATGTGCTTGCGGTGGTGGAAGGCGCACGCTGCACCCTGGACCTGGAGTCAAGTGATCTCAAGGACCTGGCGGAGGGCCTGGCAGGAGCCGTTGCCGAGTACGAAAAAATGGGGATCTACAGCTTCAACATGAACTTCTTCACCGGAACCGCAACCGACGACCATTTTCGGTTCCACCTGCTCTTTTCCCCAAGGACCTTTTTCAACCAGCAGCTGGGGACGCCGGACATCGGGGCCTTGAGGAACCTGTACAACGAGACGTTGTGCATGGCCTTCCCCGAGGAGATCAACGAAGTGTTGAAAAAAGCCTTTTGAGACGCGCCGGACCTGCCATTTTTGTTTTGAAAACGCCGCCGATCCGCCCGTATAATCGCCCCCGGAAGGGAGACCGCGAATGGATGTGGAGGCGATCCAGAAGACGCTGGACACGGGTGTGACCCAGAAGGTTTTTTCTGGTTGTGCGCTGGAAGTGGGCTTCGAGGGTGAGAAAACCCTGTCACTGAGTGCCGGCGGGTGTTCTTATGATCCTGAGGATCATCGCGTCTCCAGGCACACCCTGTTCGACCTGGGCTCCCTCACAAAGCCCCTGGCGACAGCCCTCGCCCTCATGAGCCTCCACGACGAGGGCCTTTTGGAACTGGACCGCCCGGTGGGGGAGATCCTCCCGCCCGGGGTTCCCCGGGACAAGGCCGCCGTCACCCCCAGGCTTCTCCTCACCCACACGGCGGGTTTTACGGATTGGGCGCCATACTACAAAAGACTGGAAGGCGTGGCGCCCCTGGAACGAAAAACCACGCTCAGGCGGTGGCTCGTGGAGGAACCCCTCCGCTATGAGCCGGGGACGGAGTGCCTTTACAGCGACCCGGGTTTTATCCTTTTGGAGTGGGTTGTCGAAAGACTCGCCGGCGAAGACATGGCCGGGTTTGTGGAGGACAGGTTTTACAGGCCTCTCAACCTCTCGAGGCTTTTCCTCTTTCAGCGGGGCAGGGCGCCCGGCTTTCAAAAGGAGGATTTTGCGGCCACGGAAGACTGCCCGTGGCGGAAGCGGGTCCTTCGAGGGGAGGTGCACGATGAAAACGCCTTTGCCCTGGGCGGGTATTCGGGGCATGCCGGGCTCTTCGGCACGGCGGGCGACGTGTACGAGCTCTTGCAGCTGCTCCGAGGGCACCTGTTCGGGTTGAGACGGGACTTTTTCCGCCCCGAGACCCTTTGGGCCTTTTTCGAAAAGCAGGAACAGATCCCCGGGTGCGGGCGGGCCCTTGGGTGGGATATGCCCGCGGGGAAGGGTTCCGCGGCCGGGAGATATTTTTCACGAAAGAGCGTGGGGCACCTCGGGTTTCCCGGCACCAGCCTCTGGATGGACCTTGAAAAGGACGTTCAGGTCGTGTTCCTCTCCAACAGGGTCCACCCCTCGCGCGCGAACACCGCAATCCGCGACTTCCGCCCCCGCATCCACGACCTTGTCATGAAAGAACTCGGGTTCGGGGATTGATTGAAGCGCCTTTCCGCCCTCTAACTCGGCCCCGGGCGGCTCCCCCACAGGAACCTGTCGCAAAAGGACTCCGACAGCCTCCCCGTCAACCGGACCAAAAGGGCCACGGCGCAGAGGGCCACGACGACGCGGGTCCAGAGAAGACCCGAGAGGTGTCCGCCGATCATCACCATGATCATGGTGTCTTCAAACAGGCTGTGCGCGAGGCCCATGAGCGTGAGGCTGTAGAAGACGTCCTGCTTTCCGATCCGACCGGAGCGCGCCTCCTTGATGATCAGCCCCCCCCCGTAGGATATTCCCAGGGTGACACCTATGATGGCGATGGTGGAGGCCTTGGGCCCGATGCCGATGAGCTTCAGGACGGGCCGGAGGACTCGGTTCATGAGGTCGGTGATCCTGAACCTTTCCAGGGCCCTCATGATGACCAGGAGGGCGATGATGATCCCGAAGATGGAAACCAGGTTCCTGATCTCCCCAAGGGCCCATCCGCCGATGGATTCCCTCGCTGCCTGTGCCGTCGCATCCGGTGTCAGGAGGATGTTCACCGGGCCCTGGAGGAGGCCGAGTGTTGAATATGCCAGGTGGAGGCCCCAACCGATCAACAGGGCCCCGACGACCCGCACGGCGCCCTGGAAGATCATGCGGGGCCCCGATTTGCGGGCGATCTTGAGCTCGACCGGCAGGCTGTGGGCCACCAGGATCATGGTCCCCAGGACGGTTGCCTGGGCCGTTGTCAGCGGGGCGTCGTCCACAAGTGTGAGCAGGACGATGATCCCGCTGTAGATGTTGTTGATCAGTGCGGTCGCCCACACGAGCCCCATTTCGGCTGGCAGTCCCACCATCTCCATGACAGGCTCCAGAGGAACGGCCAGGTATCGAATCAGACCGAGTTCCTTGAGTATTTTGACGACGATCAGGACCGGGATCATGACCTTGAACAGGTGCCAGCTGACCAGAAGGGCGTCTTTTACGAGGCCGCTGATTTTATCTTTGGCTGAGGATATGAATTGCATGTTTTTCTATACGTTCGTCCGTGTGTTCGGGGCACTGGATTCGGTGTCCTGCTGGTTGGTTACACACTTCGATCAAGGAATTTTATTGAAAACCCCGCTCCGGCTGTGTTAGAAAAGATAGTCTCAACAACTTCCATTTTAAAGGCTTTTTTCGCCCGCACCTGATAGATTTACTGCAAAAATGACAACCTTCGGTTCGGAGTAACGGATCCGCCCGGAAGGAGATCCGATGAACAAGAGGCAGTGCCGTTTTTTTCCGGCAGAAACCGTCAACCAAAAAATGGAGGATGCAGGTATGAGGATTTTGAAGCTGTCCCTGGTAACGTTAACGGCCTTTCTGCTCATTGCGGGCGGGACGGCAATGGCAGGTGAAACGCTGGACGCGGTCAAGGCCAGGGGTTTTCTGAAGGCGGGGGTCAACGGGGATGTTTACGGCTTCAGCATGCCGGATGAAAAGGGCGTGTGGAAAGGGCTCGACGTGGACACGGCCCGGGCTGTTGCGGCGGCGGTCTTCGGGGATGCCGGAAAGGTGGAGTTCACGGCCCTCACGGCGGTGCAGCGACTCCCCGCCCTCCAGAGCAAGGAGATCGATGTGCTCTGCAGGAACACCACCCAGACACTGACCAGGGAGACCACCAATGGACTGAACTTCTGCCAGGTCAATTATTACGACGGCCAGGGGTTCATGGTGCCGAAGAAGCTGGGCCTCAAGAGCGCCAAGGAGCTGGACGGGGCCACCGTGTGCGTGCTCCCGGGGACAACGACCGAAATGAATGCCGCGGACTTTTTCCGGAGCAACAAGATGACCTGGAAGCCCGTGGTTATCGAGCAGGCCTCCGAGCTCAACAAGGCCTTTTTCGCCGGCCGGTGCGACGCGCTCACCTCGGACGCATCCCAGCTGGCGGCCCATCGATCCGTGGCCCCCAACCCCAAGGACTATGTCATCCTCCCCGAAATCATCTCCAAGGAGCCGCTGGCCCCGGTAGTGAGGCACGGCGACGATCAGTGGTACGACATCGTCGACTGGACGGTCATGGCCCTCATCGCGGCAGAGGAGCTGGGCGTGACCTCCAGGAATGTGGATGCGATGCTCAAGAGCGAAAACCCGAAGATCCAGCGCCTCCTGGGCGTGACCCCCGGCATGGGCAAGGCCCTCGGCCTGGACGACAAGTGGGCCTACAATGCCATCAAGCAGCTCGGGAACTACGGCGAGATCTTCGAGCGCAATGTGGGGCCCGACACCACGCTCGGACTCGAGCGCGGGCTGAACCAGCTGTGGCTGTACGGCGGGATCATGTACTCGGCCCCCATTCGTTAAAGACCGCTGGAAGAGGCGCCGCGTGGAAGGCGCCTCTTCCCGGACAGCCGTAAAAGGCCGCCCCGCATGTAGAAACAGGGATCTTTTAGTGAACAAAGTGAGAGTCCATGGGCACGACTGAGTTGGACGCCGGCAAGACCAGCACGGAAAGGGTCCCGTTCTGGCTGGATCCAAAAAAGCGATCCGTCATGTTCCAGATCGGAACCTTCTGCGTGGTGGGCCTGCTGGCGTATTACCTGGTCTCCAACACCCTGGCGAACCTTGAAAGGCAGTCCATTGCCACGGGCTGGGGATTCCTGGAGAAAGAGGCCTCGTTTGAGATCGGGGAAAGCCTCATCCCCTACTCGGCCTCAAGCAGCTATGCGCGCGCGCTGGTGGTGGGCGTCCTCAACACCCTCCTCGTCGCCTTTGTGGGGATCGTCCTGACCCTGATCCTCGGGACGGTCATCGGCATTTCCAGGCTCTCATCCAACTGGCTTGTTTCCAGGCTCGCCGCGATCTACATCGAGGTGATGCAGGACATCCCGGTACTCCTCCAGCTCTTTTTCTGGTACGCCATTTTTTATGAAAGCCTGCCTTCCCCAAGGATGGCGCTCAACCCTCTGACAGGGGTGTACCTGTGCAACCGGGGTGTCTTGTTCCCGGTTCCCGAATCCCACCCGGCCCATGTGATCATGGCCCTGGCATTTGTCCTCGCGTGTCTCGCGGCCTGGATCGTGAGGCGCTGGGCGAGGAAGAGACAGGACCTGACCGGCAGGCCGTTCCCGGTCTTTCGAGTTTCCCTGTTGATGATCATCGGCCTTCCCCTGCTCGCGTGGTGGGCCGGGGGCGCGCCCACGGACATCAGCACACCGGTTCTCAAGGGGTTCAACTTCCAGGGCGGCGTGACGGTCAGCCCGGAATTCTTTGCGCTCCTCATGGGGCTGGTCCTGTACACCGCGGCCTTTGTGGCGGAGATCGTGCGGGCCGGCATCCAGTCCGTGAGCAAGGGGCAGACCGAGGCGGCCATGAGCATCGGTTTGAGACCTTCCCTGGTGCTCAACCTGGTCGTCCTGCCACAGGCCCTCAGGGTGATCATCCCGCCCCTCACCAGTCAGATGCTCAACCTGACAAAGAACAGTTCGCTGGCGGTTGCCATCGGATACCCGGATTTTGTGTCGGTTGCCAACACGACGATCAACCAGACCGGGCAGGCCATCGAGGGGATCGCCTTGATTATGCTCGTGTACCTCATCTTCAGCCTTTCAACGTCGGCCTTCATGAACTGGTACAATAAAAAGGCCGCCCTTGTGGAGCGATGAGCAGACCCATGGAGAACGTGGCAGCCGGTACCGCCAAAGGCGAGTTGAAGCCGCCCCTGACCAAGGTTGGGGTGTTCGGGTGGATTCGGGAGAACCTGTTCAAGGGGTGGTTCAATTCCACTCTCACCATCCTGACCCTCTACTGCCTGTGGGAGGTGGGCCCCCCGCTGGTCAACTGGCTGTTCCTGGATGCCGTCTGGACCGCCGGGAGCGAGGCGTGCAGGGCCGCCGATGGCGCCTGCTGGTCCGTGGTCGTGGAAAACATCCGGTTCATCCTCTTCGGGTTTTTCCCGTACGGCAGCCAGTGGCGGCCGCTCGCGGCCATGCTCCTGCTCTTCGGGCTGCTCTACTACAGCCAGGACAGGGAGCACTGGAAAAAAAGCCTCCTTTACGCGTGGGTTGTCGGGCTGTTCCTCATGGGGCTCCTCATGAGGGGCGGGCTTTTCGGGCTTGAAAGCGTGGAAAGCACCAAGTGGGGTGGGCTGCCGCTGACGCTGCTGCTCTCGGTCTTCGGCCTGACCGCCGCTTATCCCCTGGGGGTGCTCCTCGCCCTGGGCCGGCAGTCACGCATGACCGGGGTACGCTGGCTCTGCATCGTCTACATCGAGGCGGTGCGCGGGGTGCCCCTCATCAGCCTCCTCTTCATGTCGGCCATCATCTTTCCGCTCATGCTCCCCGAGGGGGTGACCTTCAACAAGATACTCCGGGCCCAGGCGGCCATCATCCTGTTCACGGCCGCCTACATCGCCGAGGTGGTCCGGGGTGGTCTCCAGGCCATGAGCAAGGGGCAGTATGAGGCGGCCGAGTCCATGGGCCTCAATTATTACCTGACCATGCGGCTGATCATCCTGCCCCAGGCCCTCAAGATCGTGATCCCCCCCACGGTGAGCATCCTCATTTCAGCATTCAAGGACACCTCGCTCGTGGTGATCATCGCCCTTTTCGACGTGCTCAAGACCACCAAGTCCGTGATCTCGGACCCGGAATGGATGGGTTTCAGCCGGGAGGCCTACATATTTGTAGCGATTATTTATTTCCTCGGCTGTTTCTCGATGTCCAACTACAGCAGGCGGCTCGAGAGGGAGCTCAAGACGGATTGACAGAACGGCGGTTCGGTGGAACCGCTTTCGGAGGTAACGGCTTATGAACGCCCAGGAAAACGCTGAAAAAATATCCGCCCCTTCCGAGGAATTGATCATCGAGATCGTCGACCTGCACAAGTGGTTCGGGGAATTCCACGTGCTTCGCGGGATCGACCTCAATGTGCACAAGGGCGAGAGGATCGTGGTGTGCGGGCCGTCCGGGTCCGGCAAATCCACGCTCATCCGGTGCATCAACCGGCTGGAAGAGCACCAGCGCGGGAAGATCGTGGTGGACGGCATCGAGCTGACCAACAACATCAAAAAGATCGAGAAGGTGCGGGCGGAAGTGGGCATGGTGTTCCAGCACTTCAACCTGTTCCCCCACCTGACCATCCTGGACAACCTCACCCTGGGCCCGGTGTGGGTCCGGAAAATCCCCAGGAAAGAGGCCGAGGAAACCGCCATGCTCTACCTGGAGAAGGTTCACATCGCGGAGCAGGCGCGAAAATACCCGGGGCAGCTCTCGGGGGGCCAACAGCAGAGGGTCGCCATCGCCAGGAGCCTCTGCATGAAGCCCAAGCTGATGCTCTTTGACGAGCCCACATCGGCGCTGGACCCGGAGATGATCAAGGAGGTCCTGGACGTGATGATCGAGCTCGCCCAGGAAGGCATGACCATGATCGTGGTGACGCACGAGATGGGGTTTGCAAAAAGCGTGGCCCACCGGGTGCTCTTCATGGACTTCGGGAGCATTGTGGAAGGAAACTCACCCGACGAATTCTTCAACAACCCGCAACACGAGAGGACCCAGCTCTTCCTGAGCCAGATCCTCCACTAGGTTTCAGTTCGGCCCTTTTTCCTCGCACCGCTTCGCGGTGCCCCGTCCCAGGCCTTTGGCGCGGGTTCACATGGTTTCGCGATCCGCGGGATTCCCTACTTTCCTAAGATGCGGGCCAGGTTGGTCAGGAGCTTTTCAAGAAGCCAATAGGTCCGTGGCACGGACTTCGTTCGCTCGAGAACCTGGTCCCCGCTGCGGGCATAAGTGTCCGGGGTCCAGTCATCGCTGTAGTCCCTGGCAAAGGTGTTGACCATCTCCAGGGTGTACTCCGGGTGAAACTGGAAGCCGACCACAGGTTTTTCCCTGGACATGAAGGCCTGGTTGGGGGTGGCCTCGCTTCGGGCGAGCCTCACACACCCCGGGGGCATGGAGAATCGGTCCTCGTGCCAGTGAAAGGTGAGGAAGCTTTCCGGAATCCCCTCGAAGACCGGGCTGTCCCTGCCTTCAGGGGTCAGCTCCACCTCGTGCCAGCCCAGCTCCCGGTACTCGGCCTTGAAGATGTCGCCTCCCAGCACCTCTGCGATAACCTGGGCCCCGAAGCAGATGCCCAAGGTGGGGACGCCCCTTTCCAGGGCCTCGGCGACCAGGGCCTTTTCACCGGGAAGCCAGGGGTTGGACTCGTCGTCGTAGGCGTGGGGCGAGCCCCCCATGACCAGGAGCCAGTCCAGATTGTCGAGGTCCGGAAGACTCTGGCCGTTGCACAGGAAGGTGTGCTCTATTGTGTGACCGTTTTCCGCGGCCCAGAAGGAGATGTTTGTTTTCGAAAAATCAAAGTCGTCGTGTTCCAGGAGATGGAGCTTCATTGCTTTTGTTTTCTTTTGTTTTCTTGGTGTTAATGCTTTTCCACTGTAGGCTTATATTTCTCGATTACGATTACGATTTCGATTTCGAAAAATTCCGAGCCCCGATATCGACACCGATAAAAACTTCCTAAAACGGGTTGCTTTCAGCTGGTCCCGGTGTTTTTCTGCTCACAAAGGCCGCTGGATCCCGGCTTTCGCCGGGATGAGTGCGCCTGTGAAGGCGCCATAACAGCACGGTGAAAGTCCGTGTCGGGGTAAGCCAAGGCCCCGTAGCTGAAGGTAACTGCGTCGCTGCGAAGC
>Ga0272443_10001505_pt1 | contig 33541 bp, 29 predicted proteins | sample SSMAcet12_FD_193581 | JGI IMG/M metagenome (GOLD analysis project Ga0272443, IMG submission 193581) | Marine sediment archaeal communities from Little Sippewissett salt marsh, Falmouth, MA, United States - SSM-Acet-12 | ecosystem: Environmental > Aquatic > Marine > Wetlands > Sediment ... | reverse complement strand
GCCGGAGCCGATGGTGAACTCGCCTTCACGCGGAAGCCACCTGGCGATGGCTATCTGATCTCAACCAACATCAATCGAGCCAGGGAGGGCTTCATCAGGGGTTGCTGGCGATACAGAACCATCGACCGGATGCTCAAAGCACTACTGGACCTAGGTGAGATCTCGACCGATGCGTTTGCCGAAATCCTCGATGCAGCCCATCAAGAGGCTGTCTTCCTCAGGGATGGCGTGCTCCTCAACACCGTGTACTCGAACATCTTCGACCTGCAGACTGGGCGAATCACGCTCTACTACTGGTTCCAGTTCGACCAGCCCCTGACCCTTGAGTTGCAGGAGGAACTCATTCGCGGACCGATGCGGGTACGCGTGAGCAGCCTCTTCCCTGAGTCCCTGGTACGCACAGCCCAGGAGATCAACGACAGTCATCTCGAGCGGATCGAGAGGTGGAGATCATTCCCATGGCTCCAAGCTGCAATTGCGCTCCTAGTAGTCGGAGCCCTTGCAGCAGCGGCTCTGCTGCGCGATTAGTCAAGCCGATCCGGGAGATTCACACCCTCCCAATTTCATAGCCTAAGAGCCGCCTGACATCCGTCACCACGCTGCAACACACGAACGCGTTCTACACTCGGTCTCCCAGGCTCCACACCGCGTTCCCCTGTAGACCGGTGGCGCAACCCAATCTCATCCTCGGCTGCACATCGATGCGATTTGCTGGCCCCCACGCGGCCATGATACGGTCGGTCATGAAGCGAGAGTCCTTGCGCCAACGGAGGCTGGCCCAATGAGGTTCGTTGCTGGATGCGTGATCTTCGCTCTTCTCCTCGGCTTTCTGATTGGGTGTGGTCCGCAATCAGACGGTGTCTCAGGTGACGACACGCAATCCAAGATTGAGACGATTAGCGCTCCGTCAACTGGGGAGACCGAGCCAGCTAGCGAAGAAGAAGCACGTGAAGTCTCCGAGCAACCCGTCGCTTCTTCTGCGCCCGTTTCTCAGTCTATTGCACCCACCGGAGGGGAGATCCTGGTGAACGACCCGGCGAGCCCGATCTCTGGTCTCACGATCGCTGTCCCTGAGGGTGCTTACGCCGACGTAGCCGAGTTCGCAGTTTCCCATCGTCCTTTCGAGGGAGAGCTGCCGGAGAATGTGACGGCATTGACACGGGTCATCACGGTCGAGAACGGCGGCGAGTACGCAGGCGAGATCATGACGGTCACTATTCCCATCGAACTTCCCGAGGACCACTTCGCAATGGGCTTCTTTCTCCACGAAGACGGCTCTCTCGAAGGCATGCCTCTTGTCGCCCTGTCAAAGGACTCCATCACGATTGCGACGCGCCACTTCTCGGAGTTCTTCATCGGCATGGTGGCCGACGCTCTTCTTGCCGGGACGATCGACTCGAGATTCCGGCCGGGAAGGGATGACTGGCACTTCGACAATGTCGGCTCATACATCGCTCCGAAAGGGCATTGCGCGGGACAGGCTCTTTCGGCCATGTGGTACTACACCGAGCGGACGCTTCGCGGCGCGCCCGCTCTCTACGGCCGCTATGACAGCAACGGCGGCGATGCAACGCCAACGCTCTGGCAAGATGACAGCCACGCCTATCGTCTCGCCTCGGTTGTTCAGCACGACATGCATGCAGGCGCGGGGAACCGTCTTCTGCGCCGTCTCGCCTTCGAGTTCGAGTACCTGACGACCGACGAACTCAATTGGCGCGCCTTCCTCTGCGCCATGCTGGTGACGGACGAGCCGCAGTTCGTCGGGATCATGAGCACGAAGGAGCAAGAGGGTCACGCAATGATCGTCTACAAGGCAGACGCGGACGCCGGCATGCTCTATGTCGCCGATCCCAACTACCCCGGGAATACATCTCGAGTGATTCGATACGCGGAGGGGAAGTTCCTCGCCTACGAGTCCGGAGCGAACAAGAAGGAAATCGAGAGCGGCAACAGCGTTGGGTACGACAAGATCCTCTACCTCGCGAAAAGCGCCGTTGTGGAGTGGCCGCGGATTGCCGCGCGATGGGCACAGCTTGGCGCCGGGACCATCGGCAACGACCTCTTCCCATCCTACGAGTTGGTCTGCTTTGGCGAGCCCATTCCGGATCACGAAGGGAGTGGCGTGTTTCCGCTGATCGATGGCCTGTCCTGCTCGAAGGACAGGATTTTCATTCTCGCCACGAGTGGGGAGGAGATATTCCTCGCTACCGGCTACAGCTCGACAGGAGAGCGACTGGCTCTCGACGAGCACGGCAATCTCCTTCTTCAGCCGGGTGAGAACCGGATCGGATTGGAAATTAAGGGCCGCGCAGAATCTGGCTCGGGAAGCGTTGAGTACGTGGATTTTCGCTGGCTCACAATCGAGCGCGGCTCCGAGGAGATCCAGCTTACAATCGAGGCTCAGGTTCATGCGGACATCCGTCGGATCAACCAGCCCGACGAGGTCGCCGGCTTCGAAAGGCAGACGGAGGAGCACGACACCCCCTTCGAGAAGATCAAGATCCTCTCATACGAAGGAGCTACTCAAGTCGGACAGACGTACCGCGCCAGCTGGCAACGCATTCCGAACGAAGAAGGCGATGCCACGCACGCTGGATGGATCAAGCTTGAACTGGATGACGACGGCACACAGATTCTCACCTTTGAGGCATTCGATGTGCTCACCTACGAGGATGGCGGCACGCGCGAGGCTCGCGTGAAGGGGGGTGGTGTTCCGAAGGCAGAGGGTTCCGAGTCCGCTGGCCAGTTCATACTGGTCGGCGAGGATATCTGTGCGACCTTGCGGAGTTTCGATCAGGATTGGTTCTTCGGGAGCGGTGACTCGCGCGAAGTGTTGAGCTATCACTGCGATGAATACAGCGTTATTCGCATCACGATTCGATAGTTCAGGGCCTCGCCATTGCTTCGGCACAGCACTGGCTGTCTGAGAGAGACGCCCATCACCACATGGCAGCAAACGAATGCGTTGTACATCCAGTACACCAGGCTCCAAAGCGCCGTTCTTGTCTTCGTCTTCGTGGACGCCAGGTGCTCACTCGACAACAGCTCTCCAGTTGCTTCGTCCGTGTATGCCGACTGAGAATCCCTTCCTGCCTGGACTCCGACATGGGCGTCTTGTGTGGCAAGCATACGCTCGTGTACTGTGGGAACGCGCGCTACAGAGTGCGTACGCGGCATCTGCGAGGGAGGCACAATGCGGACGAGGTCACTGCTGGTTGGAGTATCCGTGCTTTGCGTGGCGCTACTGGCTGGGTGTGGCCAGCGTGATCGGACTACTCGTGATACACCCGAAGGCGGAACGCCCGCCCCCACGGGGACTGTGGCCAACGTCAGCATCAACTACAACTTCGAAGTGACACTCTCAGAGCGGCTCATGCCCACGCATCCGGTGACAACCAGTCAACGCACCGTTGTGATGGAGTTCTTCCGTCCATACGGAGGAACCTATGATGCGGCCACCAGAACGTTCACCAGTACCTGGGACGAGCAGGTAGGAGACTTCTCGAACACGTACCTGGAGGTACGTCTCAGTGCCGCCGAAGACACCATCGAGTACTTCTACGCACGCCAGACACAAGAGAACGTCTGGGGTGCCTGGACGTTCGTGAATGAGATTCGCGGATACAACATCCCCTACTCATACACCGACTCAGCAGCCGACGGAGGGGCGCGCTACTTCGCGGTGACGGGTACGGATGCGCACCTGTCACTCGATCGGATGATCTACAAGGGTGTAACACGAGAGAGCGAGGGGTACAGCATGGCGAATCCCAACGAATGGGCGAGCCTTGATTCCGTCGCTAGCCCAGTCGTCGATGACGTCATCCCTGACAGCACCAACAACATCACCATTCAGGTAAGCCAGTAGGCGTAGGGTGGCGTCCACCTGTGAGCTGGGTTCGAGGGCAGTGTAGGACTTCCGGATCACTCGGCGGCACTGAAACACTACCTGTCCGCAACATCCAGAGCGGGGGCCAACCCAACAGGGGCAATCGTTACCGCGACGCAACGCTCTGTGCGGCTCTCACAGTCCCCAGGCTCCAGACCGCCTTCTCTGTCTTCATTTCGGAGACTCACTGTTGCGCTCTCCCTTCCTCCGCTGCCGCAACTCCCAAGGCGGCTCGGCAAACACTTGGGTGGACTCAGACGTGGAGGTCAGAGGAGGGATCAGGTAGTCAGAGTCTGACGTAGCAGACAGCGTGGCCGACCAAGCTCGGCCTAGACTGTCTCCAGCGAAGCCACGAGAACGGATAGGGTGTCGCCTGGTTACCTTCTTCTGCGCCCACGAACGACGAGAACGGCTACTGCCGCGGCCACGGGTATGGTGAGGAGATACAGCAGGCTGTTCATGCCGCCACTGCCGCTACCAGCTTCCTCCTCTTCATCCGCTGCTCCGACGATGGTGATCGTCTGTGAGTACTCAGCGACGCCGCCCTCTCCATCCATGACGACCAGCCCGATGGTGTATTCCCCCTCGGCAGGGCTTGACCATGTCCACTCGGAGAGATCCCCGGCACTGACCTCGTATTCCCCGTCGATATACCATGTCTGTATCAGGGAATCACCATCCGGGTCCGAGGATGTGCTGACGATGACAATGGGATCCCCCACTACTGGATCCTCCGGCATCAGAGCAAATGAAGCGATCGGGGGGCGATTTCCGGATTCCTGCGCCGAGGCTCCGACTTCTACTACTCTGGAGTGCTCGTCGCTTCCGCCCTTTCCATCCTCCACACGCAAGAGGAGGGTGTATTCCCCAGCCTCGGCATCCGTCCACTCCCAACTAGATTGACCGCCTAACTCCGATAGCTGTTCGCCGTTCAGATACCACGAGAGAGTCAGCAGATCGCCATCTGGATCAGACGACGTGCTGGCGACAACGATGTCGTCACCGGCTTGCGGCTCTTCGGGCATGCAGGCAAATGATGCGGTTGGCGGCGTGTTGGCGGTCTCCCCGAAGGCCTCCTGCAATTCCCCAGCCTGCTCGTCGGTCATTTCCTCTAGCTGCCCAAACTCAGTCTCGTCGACGGTGATCCAGTGGTTAGCTGCAATGACTTGCGGTGGCGCCTCAAACAGCAGCGGTGTAACAGCAACCTCTCCTTCGAGCACTCCGATGATGTTGATGCTGGTGTCGGGGTCGAAAGTCATGAAGTACTTAGTCCCACGATCGCTAGCCGTGCACGTAGGCGATGACACGGTCCAGTCGATAGGTTTGTAATACTGTGGTGGCGCGGGACGCTTGTTCACGAATATCGAGTACGGATCGGGGGCCTTTGAAGGCCAATGATATATGCTATGCTGAATGTTCTTCTTCACCCGATACGGCCCCCCGAGAACTTGCACCTCGCCGAGCTTCTCTCCGTCCTTATAGACCCCCAGTGTGACCCTCGTCTCATCATCGAACGTGAGGACTTCCCACTCGTCCCCTTCCAACCATTGTCCGGCCTCACACTCAAGATCCTCGTACTCGTCATCATCCTCGCCCTCAACGCGCCATACGTCTGCGATATCGCCGTCCACCCTCTCGATTCTGACTCTATCGAAACCATTCAGATCTATTCTCCCGTGCAAGAACTGTTCACGGGACATGGCATGAACCCACAAGGTGGCGCTGTCCCACACATCGGGATCCTCAGTGCAGATCACACGGCAGGTGATCTTGTACTTGCCTGGCACTTCCGGTGGGACCCACGTTGCCACGCGAGCGTTTGGGTCTGCGATGGAACCGGCCTCCGCTGTCCATTCGTACCGGACGGGATGACCTAAGCTACATTCCCCCACAACACCGCAGACTGTCGAGCCGTAGGTATCGTGGCCAATCAGGACAGTGTTCCTGGAGCAAGTTGGCTGGCAATGCGGCCAACAACTGTAGGCATCCTGTCGCCTCCTGATGTCCACAACATGCGCCCCTACGGTAAACGACCCCTCCCAATGCGCAGGGCAGCATCCATCCTTCGATGCCGCAACCTCGATTCGCCAGCTTCCTTGATGCTCATCTGACCATGTGAAGTTCCAGACATACCACGGCACGCTGTGTCCCCACGAATCCTGGCTGGTCGAAAGCGATGAGTAGCGGTTCGATGTCCCGGATTCCAAATGCGTGACCGTAATCTCCAGATTGGCGTCCGGAATGTCGTCGCCCGTTGTAACATCATAGATAGCAACATCCCACTCCGTCCTCTCCCCCACTCGTACATTTGCCGGTAACAGCGAATAATCCGCATAGGCCTGACCTGTTCTGAGCAGAATGCGCATCTTCGCCCCGTCGACATGGATGCTCATTGTGTCGGTCGCATCCAGATACCCCCCGGCAGATGCGGTGACTTGGACTGTGTATGTACCGCATGGAAGATCGCTTGGGAGGGGCAAGAAACCGTCGAACCATCCTTCTTGTTCTATGGTGCCCGAGAGCGCCGATGTGGAGAGGTCCGTACCTTCCACTTCAATGGCCAACTGAGCGCCAGACAATGCGTTGCCGTTCGCGTCATTCACCACGCCCTTGATCACCACGAGTTCTCCGGGAGTACAGATGTCCGTGTGGAGGAGAACCAGCTGCAACTGCTGAGGGCATCCAGCTGCATCCACCACTGCTCCTAAGGGTGTGCCGGGACAGGCATCGATGCCATCCGGAACGCCGTCTCCGTCTGCATCTGGAGCACGGACAGCCTCCGCGTCTTGCTCCTCATCCGCCGTGCTGATGCCGAGAGCGATTAGCATGACGCAATTGTTGTAGTCATACTCGGCGGAGAGCACAGCGGCCAAGAGGTCTAATTCAGCTTCGATATCTGTCTCGTCGTCAGCTTGCGCCTCCGAATAGGTTCGGTCCGCTGCAACCCATGCGTAGTAGAGTTCTGCACACTCCGCACAGGCAAGCGGGGGAAACTCCCGGGCGTCTCCCGGGATGGCGAAGCCGCCCACGATCATGACCGATAGCAGGAGGAGGACGTAGATCTGAGCTGCTGAGAGAGTTGAGCGAGCTTGTGCTTCAGGCCTTCGCATATCGAACTCCTCCAAAGGGGATCAGCAACAGCCTTCCGCGAAGGCCGCTAGTGAACTACGCGCACCCTGATCCTATGCGCAGTCACCTTGCAGATGCAACTGCTTCCCGGAGACTCCTGACCTTCACCCGCGAATCCGGTTCAAACGCAGTGTCAGATCCGCCGGTCGTGAGATGCAGAGACCGAAAAGCCCTGAGCGACGAAAGCCCAGAATGCAATGGTGTTTGCGCTGCTGACGCTAGGCTTGTGGGGACATGGATCACCAAGATGCACTATACGGACGCGTTCCACATTCAGCCCCTCGGCCTCCAAACTTCCGGTCCAGTCTCCCTTCTGATAGACTCCTTGCAAGAGGGACACCATGAACATGCTCTGGGGATGCTTGATCGCCGCAGTCGGCCTCTTCCTGTTCCTTTGAGCTGCTACGAAGAGCGAGTTCGTTGTCTATCGGCTTCTCGTCGCCCGCTCGAAGATCCTCTGGGGCGAGCGCGTGCACGGCTTCTATCGGGTTGCCGGAGTCCTCGTTGTCGCCTTCGGTATCCTTTTCGCTGCCGGTGTGATCAAGTAGCGGATCTCTCTCTGCCGCAGCCTTGCGCGGACAAGCATCATCACCACGCAGCAACGCACGAACGCGTTCTACATTCACCCCCCCACCAGGCTCCAATCGACCGTAGAACAGTCAAAACTGCGTCGAGTACCCCGCTCCGTGTGGCTCACTCACACTCCGCGAACGATTTCATCTGGCCGCCACCCCCTGGTACTCTTCTTGTCGGGTGAGAGATGAACACACTGCGGACCTTCCTTCTCGATCTCGCACGCTCCTTCACTGCGCCTGTGCGCCTCTACGCCGACATCCGAGATGGACGCCGATCGCCAAGCTGGCTGTGCGTTCTGATCTACTGCGCAGCTTATGTTAGCGGGGCCATCTGGCTTCACATGAACGGATTCAGTCCATTCTCGCAGCCGTGGATCACCCTAGACCCTCGGATCTACTATCTCGCGGAGGCCGTCTACCTAACCCCGCTAATCTTTCTCGTCTGGATCCTCGGTACCGGCACAGCCCATGTGCTGGCAACACTTTTCGACGGTGAAGGATCCTTCGACATCACGCTCAGGATGACGGGCTACTCCCTCTGGGCACCGTGGTACCCACTGATCATTGTGGATTCCATCCACTCGACTCCGGACTGGCTGTACAACACAATTCTAGCAATCTCGGTCGCATGGCTCCTCGCTGGGACGACTATCGCTCTCAGGCTCGGTCAGCGACTCTCTTGGCCACGTGCAGTTGCAGTATCGCTCGTAAGCATCATCGTGATCGCCGGCATGACGCTGACGTTCATACGATAGAAGACGGAGAGAGGGAATGATTGCTCTCATACATGCTGGGGTCATCGACGGAACAGGAGCCGACTTGACGGAGGATGTGACCGTCGTAGTCGATGGTCCGTCAATTCGCGCGGTGGGATCCGGGCTTGCTTTCCCTAGTACTGCGGACGTTATCGACCTCACTGGTATGACACTGATCCCTGGACTGATCGATGTGCACGTGCACTTCGGCGGCTTCGTCATCGACAACCCCGATTGGGAGTTCACATACAGGTCGGCTCTCCCATTCTTCCTCGATGCCATGCGAAGCTTCAAGAAGCGCCGAACTCTCGCACTTGAAAGTGGAGTGACGACGGTTCGCAGCGCAGGAGACAACCACCCGCAGATCCTCCGTCTTCGGGATCGGATAGGGTCAGGCAAGCTTCCTGGTCCGCGAATCATCGCGGTAGGCCCCATCTTCACCGCTCCCGGCGGTCATCCCGCAGGCACAATCTACAGAGGCAATCGCTACGTGATCGAACATGCAACTCGCCAAGTGGATGATCCCGGTGGGGCGCGAGCAGAGGTGCAGCGCCTCGCATCGGACGGCGTGGATCAAGTCAAGGTCGTCTACGGAGGTGTCAACCCGTTCGATCTTGACCACCCCATGCCCAAGCTTCGGCTCCGTGTGCTCCAAGCCCTCATTGACGAGGCACACCGCTGTGAGCTACCGGCGATGGTGCACGTCGGGACGGCCCAGGATGCCATCGAGGCCGTATCAGCTGGTGCGGATAGCCTCGAGCACGGGATCCTTCCGGGAGCCGATTCTCGGGAGTGCCCAAGGGACCTCGTCGCAGTTATGTCGGATCGCGGGACGTTCTTCGTTCCAACCCTTACGGCCGCTTGGGCAATGAAGCGGACCTTTCCAGATGCACTTGGGAACGCCATGCGCTGGGTGGCCAAGATGCACAGGGCTGGCGTTCCCATTGCCCTTGGCACGGATGCAGGTGCACCTGGAGTTGTGATCGGCCGCGCGGCTCACAGAGAACTGGAGCTCCTTGTTGAATCTGGACTCACTCCGAAGGAGGCTATTGCTGCTGGAACATGTACCGCTGCCCAAGTCATCAGAAGGGCAAACCGCTTCGGAACCGTTGAACCCGGCAAGCAAGCAGATCTCATTGCCATTGCGGGCGACCCGCTGAAGGACATCCGCATGACGCGTGAGATACGGCTGGCATTGAAGGGCGGAGCTGTTGTCCTGAACCGGGCAGGTACGCAGCTATCGCTCCTTGACTGAGGTCCATCAACGCGAAGGTGCTACTGAGCGCCCTGCTTTCCTACTTCTCCTTCCTGGTCCACCGACTCCCTTGCCAGTGTTCCCGCTTGAGGAACTGCAGTCCCCAGAAGAAGACGCCGAGACCAGCAAGCAGCATCCCAAGACCTCCGGCAGTACCCCAGCCCAGTATCTCTTCCACGATCATCCCCTCCTTTCCGCGGCTTCCCAATTTCCGTCCCAATCTATGCCCCATCCTATGGATGCGTCAAGATCGAGATACTCAACGGGATTGCGACTTCCGCAATCTGCATCGTGAAGCTCGCAGACACCCTCGATCGCCAGCCTCCAACGGATGTTTCGCAAGTCGCGGTCTGCAGAGGAGGACTTCGGTCACACGCGACGCACGAACGCGTTCTCCATTCAGTCCCCCAGGCTCCACACTGCAGTTCGTGTTCTGGTCTCCGAAGCCTTGATGTACGCCTGCCTGCTGCCTCCCGCGAACGTTAATCCTGACCTTCACCCCTAGATCCGGTCCAAACATCGTGTCGAAATCGACATGGACTGACATGTAGGGGAGGCCGAGGAGCATGCGGACAGCGAGGTTCTCCGAGACCGAGATCGTCTACGCTGTGAAGCAGGTAGCGGCGGGGATCTCGATCAAGGAGATCGCACGCAAGTACGGAGTCTGCGAGAACACCGTGTATCGGTGGCGCAGGAAGTACGACGGGTTGAGTCCGAGCGAGCTGAAACGCCTCAAGGAGCTGGAGCGGGAAAACAGCCAGCTAGAGAAGCTGGGCGCTGAGCTGAGCATGGACAACGGATTCATCGAGAGCTTCGACGGCAAGCTGCGCGACGAATGCCTGAACATGCACTGGTTCGGGAGCTTGGCGGAGGCAAGGAGGATCATCGAACGGTAGCGGGTCGAGTACAATGAGATGCGACCGCACTCCAGTCTAGGAAACCGGGTGCCGGTAGTCTACGTTGCAGAGCTGCAGGGCGTCGGCTCAAGTTCGCCAGTCCAGGAAGCGCGGTCCCCGACATTATGACTGGACCCAAGACGGGGCAGGTTCAGCGGGGGAGTTTGTGATATCCCGCTTCGGCCGGATACAGGGGTGAATGTCAATCGGCAGGTGTGGAATGGTCGGGTGGCGTAATCGATGCCGCTCGGGCTGGCTGTGTTGACTGGGACAGCGCAATGCATCAGGATTGGGCAATCAAACCCGCTGGAGGCTCCCATGAAGAAACTGTGTTCCGTGATAGCCGTGAGCATCGTCTTGCTGTGGGGAGTGGTGCTTCCACTTGCAGCGCAGTCGGAGCCCGTGTTCTTGGGTGTCTTCTCCGAACCCTTCACGACTGCTTTCATTGCCGGGGAACTAGAGTATCCAGGAGAGTTGGACTGGTATACGTTCGACGTCACGGGCGACGATTCGAGAGTCTATCTGCTCTGCCGAGGCAAGGACGTATACGGGACTCGAACGGTTGTGTTCGATGATGAAAGCGTACACGTCGGGACCTCAGAGGAAGGAACGCTCGAAGTCATACTCGCTGCCGGAACGTATCGAGTTAGAGTCGATAGCGTCGGAAGTGCCGTGCAGGACTACTCTCTTATCGTTTCTAGTGGAGCTGAAACCGAACCCAATGACGGCATCCTTGAGTCGAACGACCTTGGGAGCTTCACCGGCGTCGTTCTGGCGTTCGGATCCCTGCTACCACGCGGAGATGCCGATTTCTTTCGCTTTGAGATCCCCGAAGGAGGCCTACCCGAAGGGGGAGAGGCGCTCCTGATTGAGACCAACGGATCATCGTCTGGAGACACCGTACTCATTCTCTATCGGTACAGCGATGTGGAGCAGCGCTACCTCCCAGTCGCGTTCGACGACGACTCAGGAGCCGACTACTGGAGCCGACTGTTGCTGCCCGCGCAGCCGCTGGATCGATACGCAATCCGGGTAGAGGAGACTGCGTACCCGCTGGATGGGATTGAGCAGTATGGCCTCTTGATCACGCCGTTAGCTCTGAGTACAGATCGCGAGCCGAACGACACATCGGCTCAGGCTGTGGCGCTCATGCCAGCATCACCAGCCACGGCCACGTGGACAGCCGACGGTGTACTCGATGTCGACGATACCACAGACTTCTACGAATTGGCGCTTGACACACCGGCACTCATGCGAATCTGGACCGAGTCCCAGCCTGATACAGGCAACTTCGACACACTGCTAGCACTTTACACCTCTAGCGGTAATCGCCTCGCTGCAAACGATGACACCGACAACTCGCTCTGGAGCCGCATCATCGTGCCCTTGGATGCCGCCAGCTACTACATCACAGTGGAAGCGAGTGGCCGGGAAGCATCGATGGTTCCATATCGCCTACGAGTTGCGGCACAGGGTGTCGAGACGGTGGCCGAAAGCGAACCCAACGAGACCCCCGACACAGCGCAAACCATCGAGTTGGCCGATGGAGAGGCTTTGCTGATTGAGGCGGCAATCGGGCTAGAGGGCGACATCGACTCGTTTCGCTTTGCCCTCGACGAGGAAACGACCGTCGTTTTCGAGACTGGACCGATGCCCGGATCGGCCATGGATTCAGACACAACGCTGACTCTCTACGATGAAACCTTCGCGGAAATCGCCTATAACGACGATGCGGATGGATCCTGGAGTCGTATTGAGCAGACACTTTCGCCAGGTGTGTACTACATCATGGTACAACCCTACTTCTCTGACGAGGTGTTTGAGTACGCACTACTTATTGCTGAGTTGTGATCCGAGATTCAGCCCTTGGAATTGGTGTAGAGGCAGTACAAGGCTCTGGATTACCCCAGAGGGTGTGAAGCCTGGAACCCCTGCAGGGAGAGATCCAGTAGAGAGGAGCTTCCGAAACCCGTCTGCCCCGTGACGACACCTTGACCTCGGCTGAGAAGTGCAGATCCAGGATTGACCTTCATGTTGACGTTGAGCGATTCCGTCTGGGTGAACTGACAAGCGATTCTGCCAGTCGCTGTTCTTCGGTTCCCTCCTCAAGGGAGCGTTTGCCGCAGATTGGTGGCTGTGTGAGCCTGACGTACTTCGTCACGGTTGTACGGGAGATACCCAGGACTCGTGAGATCGCGCAGTAGAGTCCATGCGTGTGGTGTAACGAGCTGCTGGACGAGCAGCGCATTGAAGGAAGCGACCGCCGCTGCCATCTTCGGTTGATCGAAGAAAGGGCCGCCGTGTGTCGGCGCCGAGGAGGAAGCGATGGTCAAGGACAGGGTAGGAACTCCGGGCTGGTTGCGCAGGCGGATCGAGGACGCCGACACCGATCTGCTCCGCGAGATGGTCAAGTCTGTAACTGAGGTCTTCGTGTCCGCCGAGGCAAGCGCTGCCTCTGGAAGCACATACAGGGATCCGTCAGCCTTCGAGGCAAGCAGGAAAGAACATGCGGCTGGGATGCTGCATCCGCCGAAACCCGTGGACCGGCTGGGCCAAGGGCCGATCGGTCTAGAATCTCTTCCCGGATGATGTCGTCGATTGCCACGGTGTGGTCCAACTACGAGTGCTTCTGTCTCCGGTCCCATTGCTTCGTCTACTGGGCGATCAGACGGCCCCGCTCCCAGAGGTTCACCGCCTCGTGAGACAAGCGTTTCGTCCTCCCCGTCGAAGCGGCCCTCAAACGACTCCATCGCCGTGTTCCCCTTCGCCCCGTTCTCCAAGAACGAGATTCAGGCTCGATGCGTGATCTGTACGGCTCTCAGCCGGCGGTGGACCCTGTCCGGCCGTGCTGGATGATTCACCCAAGCGGGTTCAGTGTCGTTACGTGGTCCAGCATCGTCACAGGGTCAGCCAGCCGCATCAGGCACGCCTCGTTTCTCCGTCGGTCGCACGGATCTCGGTGAGCCCGGCGTAGAGCACCCACAGCGGCTCGGGAACATCACGTCTGGTAGTCGGACTCATCCCCCCTCTTGGGCCTGCGCCTTGCGAGCAGCCCCTACGGTAGCGAGGGCCTGGGCTTGTGCGCAGATCGCCGCGGCCGCAGATCCCATGTTCCAAGCACACCCCAAACGGCCGTCGCACCCACCTGGAATCCACGTACTTCAAGGTCGGAGCCTACCCACTCGGCCTCTTGGGCTTCGGCACCCAGCCGCTCCCGGCCATCCAACCGCGTCCGCTGGCTTGAGCGTCTCTCAGACAGCGCCAAGGAGGCGGACAGGGCCCAGGCTGAAGAGCCATCGCTCAGGCTGCGCTGCGAACCGCGCAGACATGGACGTAGCGGGAAGCTGCCTGCAGCGCGGCTTGCGGAGTGACGATCGAGAGGGCACGTGTCGCGCACGCTGCGACACACGCCGGTTCGGCACCGGCCGATGTGCGCTCGGCACATAGGTCGCAACTGTCGAAGCAGACAGGAAGCGACAAGGAGCGCATCTCACCGCTCTGGACACGAGCCGGACCCAGCTCCTGAACGCGGATCCTCGTCTCGCCGTGTTCCTGCAGACACGCGACTTCGCACGTGCGGCATCCGACGCAGCGTCCCGTATCCGCGATCAGGAGCCTCCGTCCTCGATGCTCTTCCGCTAGCGTTCGGCGAACGCGGCGTTTTCGAAGGAGCAGCTGTGACCGGGCTGGGTGTACGCCTTGGCGATGATGTCCGGTGTCTGCCCGCCGAGCGTCGAGCGGAAGAACCCGCCACTACTACATCAAGGTACCGCGCGTAAACGGCCTTCATCGGGCGTGGGACAGGCACCTCGAAGGAGGATCGAGTGTTGACTCATTGCGATCGCAACTCGCTGCAGGAAGTCACTGAGTTGCGATTGCAGACGGATTGAGCCTTTTGACGATCAACCAGATCGCGAACACCATCTCCTGCGCGGCAAGAGGAAAGGTCAGAGCGGTTTGGATCGCCGAGGAGTCAGCGACGACACCGAAGAGAACCAGCAGACCACCGGACAGCGCCAAAGGCACTCCAATGAGGCCCCAGAGCGAGATCGCGCGTGGGACAAGTCTTGGGCGGTACACTGCGAAGTTCAATACAAGCGCAGTCAAACTGAACACGATCTGCCCGCCCACTACGAATTCGCGACTTAGTGCCAGCAGCGAAAGCACGGCAATCGTTCCCACGACGAGTGCGGTGCCCTCGAAGATCCTGGCTGCAAGATACCCACGCGCCAGGTTCCCGCTATGCCTGCTCACGATCGGGAAGATGACCACCGGGATAGCTGAAGATCGCGCCAATCATGATCAGATCTAGTACGGCCGCAGTCGCTATGCTATTCCCCGCGGCAGCGATCTCAGTCAAGTAGTCTGGAAAGTTCAGCGCGCCTCGAAAGGCAAACTGGCTCAGTCAGGCGACCATCGCAATGACGAACAGCGTCCCCACGGCAACCGCGACCTTCCTGTCGGCAGCCAACCTTGCTCCTCCTTGGTCCGCCCGCCACCTGTTACCACTACGGCCGGATTCGACATCCTAGGCGATCGGGTACGTGGGTGTGATGCGTTCCCGGATTGGACTCGATCCGGCCCCGAAGCACCATCCGCGGCCTTGGAGCCGGAGAGATCGAAACCGCACGGCGCGAAAGCGAACGGCCTCGCGTTCGGAGATCTAGCGTTCCCTACTTCCGAGGCCGCTCCCGTCAAAGCGATTTACTGCGCTGCATCAATCTACCACATCTGGCCGCCCTCGATCAAGTGCCACCAGCACGGTCGAGGGGCGATTCCCGCTCCTGCTGTAGAGGAAGCGCCTCACCCAGAACCCTGGCAGTCGACCTCCCCGGCCCGCAAACCCGTGCTCGGGCGCCAGCTTCGCGCAAGCGGAATGCTGCGCCATCGAGGGCACGTCCATCCGGAATCGGGTCGCTGCGATCCGCTTCGCCGCAGCTACACGCCTTAGGCGCCGATCGCCATGCCCTGGCGAACGCACGCATGCGCATCGCCCCCCTGTCCGCCCCCTCTCAGCGGCACCAGGTCCGGCCGTGCTCACCTCCGCCGCCGTGCAGAGAGGACTGCATACGCCAAACGCGTTTGCTGATTCACGACACGCTATGCCCCCAAGCCTCCGCGGCGCTCCGCCGACGCTCGCTCGTCGCGTCCCGGTCGATCCATCGTTTCACTCACCGATACCCCTCCCCCACGACCCGCCAAACCGAGCATCTGTGCTCCGTGCCCGGCGTGCCGTTCGCGGACTCCGGATCGTTCGGACCCGTGGTGGGTGCTGTGAACCTGCTCGGTTTCTGATAGAGTCATGGGGCGATGTCGGGCAAACGCGGGCCCTCGATTCGAACGTTCGCTGCGCTGTTCTTCGCCACAGCAACGGCAATGCTCGGCCTCGGGATCATCGCGCCGATCCTCCCGCTGTACGCCAAGACTTTCGCCGCAAGCGGGGTCCAGATCGGCCTCGTGTTCACTGCGTTTTCCGTGTCCCGTGCTCTGCTCGGCCCGTTCGTCGGGCGTTTGTCCGACCGTGTCGGGCGCAAGTCGTTCATGCTCGTCGGACTGGGCATCTACGCCGCCATCTCGCTTCTCTACACATCCGCGTCCTCCCTGTGGGAGCTCGGGCTCTTCCGCTTCCTTCAGGGCATCGGCTCGGTCATGGTTCTCCCGCTCGCCCAGGCCTACGTCGGAGACATGACCCCTCTCGGCAAAGAAGGCCGATACATGAACGCCTTCTATGCGTCGCAGTTCCTGGGTATCGCCTTCGGCCCCCTCCTTGGAGGCACGATCGGCGCCATCTGGTCCTACGAGTCCGCATTCCTGGTCATGAGCGGCCTCAGTCTGCTGTCGATGCTGTTGGTTGCCATCACCGTGCCGGTCGATCGCGCAACGCGGGAACGGAAGCAGAGACGGTCCCAGACGATCGTTCCCCTGCGACAGATTCTCCGCAACGACGCAGTGAAAGCGATGTCGATCTACGTTGGAACGCGGGGATTCTGGCGGCAGTCCTTCAACACGTTCTTCCCGCTATATGCCGTCGCCGCCCTCGCGGTCGACGAGTCGAGAATCGGGCTGGTGCTGTCATTCAATATGTTCGCGGAGGGCCTTCTCCAGATCCCCTTTGGCTTCCTGGCGGACCGATTCCCGCGGGTCCGCCAGATCGTCGTGGGGAGCATCTTCGCTCCGTTCATGATGCTCGCGGTTCCTTTTGTCCCGTCGATCTGGGGCGTCGCAGGACTGGCCTTCGCGATGGGTGCATTCTCCGCCCTCGGCCGCGCGTCGCTCGTCGCGATTCGAACCGAGATCGGAAGGACCCACGGAATGGCGACGCTCGGAGGGCTAACGGGGAGCTCGTTCGCCACCGGTCAGATGCTAGGACCGCTGGCCGCCGGTCTGGTCGTCGACGCCTTCGGTTTGGCGGCCGTGTTTCCGTTCGCGAGCGCAGTCGGCCTCATCGGTACGGGATTGGTGCTCGTGTGGACTCGACGCTGGCTGCGAAGCGATCCCGATGCGCCGTCCATGGCCCGCCATCCGGCCGCACCGGCCGCACCGCCACAGTGCTAATCACTCATCGTTTGAGGACCCGCAGTGGCCCCGAAGCCGCCACATTCGGAGCCCCCCCCCCGAACTCACACACGGTTCGATCCCGATCTGACGCAAGCAAGCTTCCGCAGCCCGCCGCTGCATCTGGCGGCTCTCGTCGACCAGCTTGGCCGCGTTCCCGATGCGCCCCTATACTGCAATCCATGGTCCGGATCGGCGAGGCGGTTCGCAAACTGAGACAAGAACGTGGTCTCACGCTCCGCCAGCTCGCCGATGTTTGCGAGCTATCGACGAGTTTCCTCTCCCAAGCCGAACGAGGGCTTTCGTCGATCTCGGTGCCGACACTCGAACGGGTCACCCACGCCCTCGGTCTGTCGCTTCGCGAGTTCTTCGCGATCGTCGATCCCCCAGAGTCGGGCGACCCGTCCCACTCGGAGATCCTTCGATCGGACGACCAGCCGGCGGTCAACCTCTCGGAAGCAGCGATCAAGTACCGCTTTCTCAACCGCGATTTCCCCGGACGGCTGTTCGAGGTGGTCATCGGCGAGATCCCCGCCGGATACACGTATCCTCCCGCCGCGCACGAGGGGGAGGAGTTTGGGTACGTCCTTGGAGGGACGCTCCGACTCAGCCTCGACGACGCCGATCATGTTCTCGGCCCCGGCGACAGCTACCACTTCGGCCCGCGCACCGTCCACGGCTACGAGGCAATCGGAGATGGCGACGTTCGGCTGTTGTGGGTCCAGACGCTGCGAGACCTCAAGATCCGAAGCGGCCTCCCCAAGCCGCGCCCCGGCACGAGCGACGCCTGATCTCCGAGCGGGCATCCGTATAGCGCCGTCCGCCTGATCGACGTGCGGCCCGGTGCGCTCACCCTCCATGGCGGGCGACCTTCAACGGCTGGCCCAGCCACACCCGTCAGATCACGCGTTACAGCTCGGCGTGTGCGGTGCGCGCGATGACCTCCTCCTGCAGTCCCCGATTCAAGTTGTGGAAGTAGTCGCTGTATCCGGCGACGCGCACGATCAGGTCGCGATGCCGATCGGGGTGCGCCTGCGCGTCACGCAGCGTATCCGAGTCAACGACGTTGAACTGCACGTGATGCCCGTTCATGCGGAAGTAGGTCCGCACGAGGTGCGCCACCTTCTCGAGATCCTTCTCCCCTTCGAGTACGCTGGGCAGGAACCGCTGGTTGAGCAGCGTCCCGCCGGTGCGGACGTGATCGATCTTGCCGGCCGACTTGAGGACCGCGGTCGGACCGCGGACGTCGGCGCCCTGTGTTGGCGAAATCCCGTCCGATAGCGGCGTGCCGGCCCGGCGACCGTTCGGCGTCGCCCCGACCTGCTCGCCGAAGAACACGTGCACCGTCGTCGGCAGCAGGTTGACGCGGTAGCTGCCGCCCTTGCTGTTGGGGCGTCCGTCGATCGCGTCGTAGTACGCGTCGAACAGGCGTCGCACGATCGCATCGGCTCCTTCGTCATCGTTGCCGAACCGCGGCGACTCGTGAGAGAGGAGCCGGCGCTCCGCTTCCGCCGCTTCGAAGTCGTCGCCGAGCAATCGGAGCAGATGGTCCATCGTCAGCGCCTTTCGATCGAACACCTGGGCGTTGATCGCGGCCAGCGAATCGGCCGTCGTCCCCAGCCCGACGCCCTGGATGTAGGTCGTCGGGTAGCGGGGCCCGCGACCGTTGTAGTCCGCGCCCTTGGCGATGCAGTCGTCCACGAGCACGGACAGGAACGGCGCCGGCATGTGCTCGGCGAACAGCTGCTCGACGATCGTGTTCCCCTCGATCTTCAGATCGGCGAAATGCTCAAGCTGCTCCCGGTACGCGTCGAACAGCTCGTCGAACGAGGCGAACGTCCGTGGATTTCCGGTCTTCGGGCCCAACTGCTTGCCGGTTCGCGGGTCGACGCCGTCGTGCAGCGCCAGCTCAAGCAGCTTCGGCCAGTTCATGTAGCCGGTGAGGACGCAGCTCTCCTTCCCAAACGCACTGATCGTCACGCAGCCGCTCGGCCCCCCGCCACGGGCGTCCTCGATCGACTTCCCCGCGCGCAGGAACTCCTGCAGGATCGCATCCGTGTTGAAGATCGACGGCTGGCCGAATCCGCGGCGAACCACCTCGAGCGTCCGGATCAGGAACCGGTCCGGATTGGCCTGCGACAGCTGGATGCACGAGCCGGTGAACGGAAGCCGCATCTCCTCGATCACATCTAGGATCATGTACGATAGCTCGTTGACCGCGTCGGCGCCGGTCCGATCGACGCCGCCGACGTTGATCAACATGAAGTCGTTGTACGTCGCGCTCTGCTCGTCGGTCACCCCGACTTTCGGCGGGGCGGGCTGCTGGCTGACCTTGATCCAAAAACACTCGAGCAGCTCCTTTGCACCCTCTGGGGTGAGTCGCCCGTCCTCCACATCGCGCTTGTAGAAGGGGTGGAGGTTCTGGTCCAGGCGGCCGGGGTTGAACGAATCCCACTCGTTCAGCTCGACGATCACGCCCAGGTGTACGAACCAGTACATCTGCAACGCCTCGTGGAACGTCCGCGGGGCGTGTGCGGGAACGCACGTGCAGACCTCCGCGATCCGCTCGAGTTCCCGGCGCCGCTCCGCATCGTCCGTCTGGGCTGCAAGGCTTGCGGCTCGCTCGGCGTGCCGCTGCCCGAACCGGATCAACGCGTCGCAGGCGATGTCCATCGCCTCGAGCTCTTCGAGCTTACGGCCCCGATCGGCGTCGTCGGAGGCAGCGATCCGTTCCCGGGATGCGGCGATCCGTTCCTTGAAGTCCACCATCCCCCATCGGTAGATCTTGTCGTCGAGGACCGCGTGGCCGGGCGAGCGCTGCTCCATGAACTCGGTGAACACCCCGGCCTCAAACGCATCATGCCACGCCTGCGGAAGCGCCGCGAAGATCCGGTCCCGCATGGACCGCCCCGCCCAGAACGGGATGTGGGTCGTCTCGTACGCGCGCCGAGTCTCCTCGCTGACGGGAAACGGGTTGCGGCCCCTCGTATCGAGGATTCGCAGGTCCTCGAGCGAGTGGCAGCAGAGTTCGGGATACGTGGACGTCGCCTTCCGGCTCGGCCCGCGCTCCCCAACGATCAGCTCGTCCTCGTCGATGACGATCGTCTGGTTCTCCAGGAGATGCCGCAGTGCCTTCGCGCGCAGGATCGGAATCGACACCGTCGCGCGCGCCTCGTCACTCCCGTAGAACCGCGTCAGCAAGTCAGCGCGCTCGCCACTCAACGAGGGCGAGGTCTCCACACAGCGCGTCCTCAGCAGCTCGATCCGATCGTTCATCGGTCAGCCTCCCTTCGTCACTGGCACATCGATCCGCTCCGTCAACAGCCGAACCGCTCGATCGGCCGCGTCGGACGCCCGCCCCGGGTCGATCGAGGCTCGGTCGGTTCCACCGCGTCCCAGCCCGATCCACTTCTCCTCGCCACCCGCGTGATAGGGAAGGACTTGCAGCGCTTCGACGCAGCTCAACCGTCGAACGAACGCCACGAGCTCGAGCAGGTTGCCCTCGTCGTCGTTGCATCCCGGGACAAGCGGCACACGGACCCAAACCCGCTTCTCCCATCGGTCCAAGAGGTCGAGGTTCCCCAGCGCTTTCGCATTGGAGACGCCGGTCGCGCGCCGGTGCCGATCGTCATCCATCAGCTTCACATCGTAGAGGAACAAATCGGTCTGCTCCGCCACGCGCCGGAGCGCCTCCTCCTCGGCGTGGCCGCACGTGTCGACCGCCGTGTGGATTCCGCGCCCGCGGCACAGCCGTAGCACTTCTGCACAGAACGACGCCTGAGCCAGCGGCTCGCCGCCCGAGCAGGTGACGCCGCCGCCCGACTGCTCGAAGAACAGCTCGTCCTTGGAGAGCTCCACGCACAGGGCCTCCGCCGTCCAGACCCCGCCGACGGTCGACCGCGCGTCGACCGGGCACGTCGACACGCACGCCCCGCACGCGGAACACCGCTCCCGATCGGTAACGGCCACTCCCTCTTCGATGCGAACCGCGTCCTCCGGGCAGACCGCGACGCACGCGCCACAGCCGGTACACCGGCTCGGCCGGTGCAGCAGCTCGCGGTCGGGGGATTGGCTCTCCGGGTTGTGGCACCAGACGCACGACAGCGGGCATCCTTTGAAGAAGGCGGTCGTCCGGATCCCCGGACCATCATGAATGGCGAATCGCTTCACATCGAAAAGCATCCCGCCGGCGCCGGGCGCCCCATCATCTCGTTGTTCAGTCATACTGCACGGCTGTGTCATCTTCGACCCACTTCGATAATGACCAAGCATACAGCCGATCGGTCTACGCCGCAAGACCAGAACGCCCGGCGCGGCGGCGGATCATTCAGTATAACTTCGCGCGCTGCCTCGCCGGATCCGAGCATCGCAGCCGGTTCATGTCGACGCTCGAAGCTCGCCACCATCCCATCCGGCTACGGAAACCGCACGCCGGTAAGGTCTTCGGAGACCTGCCAGAGCCGGCGTGCCACGTCGCGATCGTGAGAACGCCAATGGGATTGCACGATGGTCGGATCGCCGCGCATTCCCAGGAAGCCGCCCGGGCCGTAGTACTCCCCGCCGGTCGCGTGTGGGTCGGTCGCTGCCCGTAGAATCGGTCTTGCTGCCTCCGCCGCGCTCTGGCTCAACCACTCCATGAGAGGCAAGAGCACTCTGTAGGCTCGCCGGTCGCTCATGCGTCGCCCGAGGCCGGTCGGCGCGCCGCCCGGATGAGCCGCGACTGCGACCGTGGTCGTACCCTCAAGACGACGCTGGAGCTCATAGGTGAATAGGAGGTTGGCCAGCTTGGAACGGGCGTACGCGCCGATCGCCGAGTAGCCCCTCCCTCCTTCGTACCACAGGCCCGCCAAGTCCAGTCGCCCGAGGGCGTGCCCCCGACTGCTGACGGTCACCACCCGGGACGCGGTCGTCGCCGACAGGCGGCGCATCAGCCGGCCCGTCAGCGCGAAGTGCCCAAGATGGTTGACCCCGAGGTGCCGCTCGAATCCGTCCCGCGTGGTTCCGTAGGGCACGAGCAGGACACCGGCGTTGTTGACGAGGATGTCCAGCCGATCGTGCCTTGCCTCGAACGCCTCCGCGAAGGTGCGGATTGCCGATAGGCTCTCGAGATCGAGCATCATGATCTCGACACGAGCGTCCGGGCTCTCCGAGCGAATCCGCGACATGACGGCTTGCCCTCTCGCCCGGTCGCGGCACGCCAGAATCGTGTGCGCGCCTTTTCGTGCCAACCCCGCGGCCGCTTCGAAGCCGATGCCCCCGCTTGCACCCGTGACGACGGCGGTCCGGCCCGACAGGTCAGGAATCTCCTCCGGCGTCCAACTCCCGCCCGCGGCCTCTCCGTCGCTCACGGCGCACCCTCTGCCCGTGTCGTCATCGCTCGATTCTACCTCACCTTGTGTTCGCCCCGCCCGGATCCTCCACCGCCGCCCGACGTCATCGCGCGCGTGGAAGCCCCGCCGAACCTCACCGTGACCCGGCTGACTCCGGCAGGTCAGGTGGCCTCGGATCAGTCGTGGATCATGAGCATCCTCATCCCGGCATCTTCGCGCTTCTTCTTGCCCTATCGCTACAGGTCTCGTCGAGCTACCTACTCCAAGGCCTGGGAGAGGAGAAGGAGAGCCGCCTGATTGAGGTGCTGCTCTCTTCCGTGCCCGTCCGACAGCCCTCGTCGGGAAGGTACTGGGGCTCGGCGCCGCGGGGCTTCTGCAGGTTCTGGTCTGGCTCGTGTCCGCGCCTCTTCTGCTCCGCCCCGCCGCTTCGCCGCTCCGGGATCTCGTCGCCCAGCTCCATGTTCCGCCGAACTTCATCCTCTTCGGGACCGTCTGCTTTATCCTCGGGTATCTGCTGTTCGCCGTGCTGCCGGTCGGCGTCGGTGCCATCAGCCCGGACTCGAAAGAAGCGCAGTCGATCGTGCTCCTGTACACGCTCCTCGGCTTCGCCCCGCTCTGGCTGATCTCGCTGTTGATGTTCTGCCCAAGAGTCACCCTCTAGATCGTCCTGACGATCTTCCCCATCACGGCGCCGGTTCAGACGATGCTCCGACTCGGCCTGACGAAGATTCCCGCATGGCAGATCGTCGTGAGCGTAGTCGTGATGGTCTGCTCGACCGTAGGGGGGATGGCCTTGACTGTCCGCATCTTCCGAGCACTCCTCCTCAGGACCGGCAATCGACCCCAGCTCGTCGAGATCGTGCGAAGCGTGAGGCATCGCTAGCCCTCCTCGGAGTTGAACGAGGGGGGTGTCCCCGAGGTCCTCCTCATCCGAAAACTTGACCTTGAGGTCATGCTTTGGATAGGCTATGCGGGCAACCAGCCATCACCGAAGACGAATGCCAGGCGCGACCGAGGGCTACTTGTGTAACAACCGAGCGGGGAGAGAGCTGGCGGAGTAGCTGCCGGCGATGACGTGCGCCTCGCACAGTGCGCTTACATCCAAAGGAGCACGAGCTATCCATGAGAACGATCATCTATCGGAACTACGATTCACCCAATGCTGAGGTACGGACATGAAACATCATCGCGTCGTCGTGTCGCGACACGGCGGGCCGGAGGTTCTCCAAGTGGTAGAGGAGGATCTCCCCGAGCCCAAGGCCGGCGAGGTTCGAGTGAAGGTCGAGGCTGCCGGCGTGTCCGCCTACGATCTCATGTTTCGCCGTTCGGGCCTGCTGCCTGGGACCCCCCGCGTACCGTTCACTCTGGGTGAGGATGTCGTCGGCGTCGTGGACAAGCTGGGCGAAGGGGCCTCAGGCGTCGAGCCGGGACAGAGGGTCGCCGGCGGGACCTTCTCCCTCGGCGTCGGCGGCGGCTACGCGGAGTTCCTCTGTATGGCCGCCGGAGCGTGGGTCCCCGTTCCCGCCGGCCTGGATCCCGCCGAAGCCTGCTGCCTTGTGGTGAACTACGTCACGGCGCACGTGATGTTGCACCGGGCCGCGCGCGTGCAGCAGGGCGAGCGCGTCCTGATCCACGGTGCCGCCGGCGGCGTCGGAAGCGCATTGCTCGAACTCGGCAAGCTGGCCGAACTGGAGATGTTCGGCACGGCGTCCCTGGACAACCTCACCCTCGTATCCGGACTGGGAGCAACGCCGATCGACTACCGCAACGAGGACTTCGTCGAGCGCATCCGCGATCTCACCGGGGACGGCGTCGATGCCGTGTTCGATCCCATCGGAGGCGCAAGGCAGCTGTGGCGATCCTACAGCGTTCTTCGCAGGGGTGGACGGCTGGTCTGGTTCGGGGTGGCCGCGACGAAGCGAAACGGACTGCGGGTCATCCCGTCGACCCTTCTCATGCGGTTTCTGCTCTCGCTCCGGCCGGACGGCAAGAAGGTGCCTACGGCTCCGAACGCAGGTAACTACGTCGCCGAGACGCTGAGCGAGCTCCTCGGCCTTCTTGCGGCAGGCCGCCTGAAGCCGTTGGTGGCAGAGCGGGTCCCGCTGGTCGAGGCCGCGCGCGCCCACGAGCTGCTCGAGCAAGGCAGATACGCCGGCAAGGTCGTTCTTGTCACGGGCGCCTAGGCCACAGACCGATGAGAGCCATCGTCCGCACCCGATACGGATCGGCCGATGTCCTGCAGCTTCGCCAGGTCCCCAAGACAACGCCGCGTGAACATGAAGTCCAAGTTAGGATCCACGCGACATCCGTCAATGCGACCGACCTCGAGAACATGCGAGGCGTCCTCATGGTGCGCATTGGGGCACTCTTGCGGTCGAAGTATGGGATCCTCGGGGCGGACGTCGCGGGGCGGATTGAAGCCGTGGGCCGCAGGGTGACGCAGTACCGGCCGGGCGATTCGGTGTTCGGCGATCTGTCGCCGCTCCGATGCAGCTTCGGCGCCTTCGCCGAGTACGTGTGTGCTCCTGAGGATGCGCTGACTCCAAAGCCAGCCGGCCTGACGTTCGAGGAAGCCGCGGCCGCGACCTCGACGGCAGTTCTCGCCCTTCAAGCGCTCCGTCACAAGCGGGAGATCCAGCCGGGGCAGAAGGTCTTGATCAACGGCGCAGGGGGGAGCGTCGGCACGTTCGCCGTGCAGATCGCCAAGTCCTATGGCGCGGAAGTGACGGGCGTGGACGCCGCGACGAAACTGGATCTGCTCCGCACGATCGGTGCCAATCGCTTGATCAACTACGCCCGGGAGGATTTCACACGTAGCGGCTAGCGATACGACCGCATTCTCGACGTGGTGTCTGAGCGCTCGATCATCGACTACCGGCGTGCTCTGAACCGTCATGGGCTTTGCATCCTGATCGGCGGCTCCATCGCGGCGTTCTTCCAGGGCCTGCTCCCTGGGCCGTGGAACTCGATGCGAAGCAGCAAGGAGGTCACGCTGCTGACGTCGTGGAATCCCAACAGCAAGCAGGATGTTCAGGATCTGATCCGCCTCGTCGAGACCCAAGCGATCAGACCGATCATCGATAGAACGTACCCGCTCGAGGAAATCCCCGAGGCGATCCGCTATCTCGAGGGCGGACAAGCACGAGGGAAGGTCGTCATCACCGTGGGTGGAGATGGGGCCGCCTCCTGATGTCCGATCGACGGCGGGCCGACGCGAGGCTGGCCCGAGAAAGCCCCACGGCATGAGAGATCCCTGCTCGGAGGGAGTTGGTTGCCGCGACGACCGGCGCCAGCTCCGATCCGCGCCACGAATTGATGGAAGCAGGACGAAACCGAGCGTGTCGAGATGATCGTCGCCTCCCACGAGAGGCGCGGACCCAATGCGGAAGGAGCGGAACATGCAGGCAATCGTCCAGACCGGGTACGGCTCTGCGGACGCCTTCGAACTCAGGGAGATCGAGGTCCCGGCGATCGAGAAAGACGGCGTGCTCGTGCGCGTTCACGCGGCCGCCCTCCACGCGGGCGACGTATTCATGATGCGCGGTATCCCCGTCTTCACCCGTCTGGTCGTCGGCTTCCCGAAGCCCAGAGGCTACGTCCCCGGATACGATGCCGCAGGAACTGTGGAGGCCGTCGGCAAGAACGTGAGGCGGTTTCGGCCGGGAGATGAAGTCTACGGCTCGGTCGCCCACACCTGCGCCGAGTTCGTCTGTGCATCGCAGGAGAAGCTCGAAGGGAAGCCGGCCAACCTCAGCTTCGAGCAGGCGGCCGCCGTACCGACCTCGGCGATCGCCGCGCTCCAGGGCATTCGCGATGCCGGGAAGGTGAAGCCGGGGGACAAGGTGCTGATCAACGGTGCATCCGGCGGCGTGGGAACGTTCGCCGTGCAGATTGCCAAGGCGCTCGGAGCCGATGTCACCGGCGTCTGCAGCAAGAGGAACGTCGAAGCGGTTCGATCGATCGGCGCGGACCATGTCATCGACTACACCCAAGAGGACTTCACGCGAGGCGAGCAGCGCTATGACCTCATTCTCGACAACGCGGCGAACCATCCGCTGTCGGACTGCCGGCGCGCACTTACGCCGAACGGGATTCACATCCCAAACAGCGGCCACAGCGGGATGCCCTACATCATCAAGGCGCTCGTGGTGTCGGCGTTCGTGCGCCGACAGGGACGCACCTACATCGCAACGCCGAACCGGGGAGACCTGATTCAACTCAGGGAACTGATCGAGGCCGCCAAGGTGACGCCGGTCATCGACAAAATGTACCAGCTGAGCGGGTTCCCCGAGGCCATGCGGTACCTGAGCCGGGGACACGCTCAGGGGAAAGTCGTCATGCTGGTGGCGGACGATCGAACGTAGCGAAGGCTTGGGATCTTGAACCGAGGCGATTGTGAGTGACCCAAAACGGCGAGCGCGGGGATCGGCGAACATGGGCGGTGGGCGGAGCGACGCTCATCGGTCTGGGCGTCGGCCTCGTCTTCATCCGGACGTCCGTACTGCTCTTCATGGCGTCGCTTCTGATCGGGATCGGCGCCGGTCCGCTGGCAACCTCACTGCTTCCCCGCAGGCGGGGATGATCTGAGCGTCGTATCTTGTGGGTGAGTGCGCCCACGATGACATCCTTCGCGGGCGACGACCCGGTCCGGCGGCCGGCATGTCAGGGCGCGGGCGCCACTTCGCGAGGGCGGGGCGGCCCGCTCTGGGTCCCGGCTCGAACGTCCCTGTGTCGCGCCAGTCGTTCGTGTCCGCAGCACCAAACGCCAAAAGGTTCAAAGCATTCGGGTTCCGGCCGCGACTGCCTCACACCGCCCCAAGCGTCCTGAGGAACCACAAGCGCCGTCTCGAGTATCGCGCGACGTCGGGCCCGAGCGGGAGGGGAAAGCGCGCGGGATGGCGGGGCCTTGCTTCAGCGTAGCCTTCGCCTTCGGGATCCGCCGTGCCGCGCACGTCTCGTCGAGTTCGGGCTTCTTCCCGGAAACTGTCGCTCGGGCTCGAACCCCTCGCCGTAGTCGAAGCCCGCCATCCGGCGCCGCTCCAACGAGGTCCCCAGCGCCTTCTCGATCTGGCGGATCATCAGGCCATCGCCTCGCACCGCGAGCGTAAACGCCTCCCCGGTGCGCTCGGCGCGGCCTGTACGCCCGATCCGATGCGTGTACGCGTCGACGGTGTCGGGCATGTCGAAGTTGATCACATGGGAGATCCGGGACACGTCGATCCCACGGGCAGCGATGTCGGTCGCCACCAGCACGTCGATCTTCCCGGCGCGGAAGCCGTCGATCGTCCGCTGCCGCTGGCTCTGACTCATGTTCCCTTGCAGCGACGCCACGCGGCGGCCGTGGCGCTGCAACTGCGCCGCGAGGTTCCGAGCGCGGTGCTTGGTACGCGTAAACACGAGGACGCGGCCCATCGGCGTCCCCTCGAGCATTGCAGCGAGAAGCTCCTTGCGCCGATCCTCGGGCACCGGGTAGACCGCGTGGGAGACCGTCTCCGCAGGCGCCGTCGTGCCGATCTGTACCGTCTCCGGCGACGTCAGGATTCTGTCCGCGAGGGCCCGGATGTCCTTCGGCATGGTCGCCGAGAAGAAGAGCGTCTGCCGCTTCGCAGGGACCTCTCGGATGATCTTCCGAATGTCGGGCAAGAAGCCCATATCGCACATGCGGTCGGCCTCGTCGAGAACGAGGACCTCCACGCTCGACAGATCCACTCCGCCCGCGCGCACGTGGTCGAGCAACCGGCCCGGACAGGCCACGACGATCTCCACCCCGCGACGCAACGCCGCGAGTTGAGGTCCCTTGCTCACGCCGCCGTAGATCGTGACGCTCCGCACGCTCGTTTCCCGCCCAAGGTTCACGATGTCCTGATGGATCTGTTCGGCGAGCTCGCGGGTCGGGGCGACGATCAACGCCCGCACCTTCCCGCGCGGCCCCCGGCTGAGCCGTTGAAGAATCGGCAGCACGAAGGCGGCCGTCTTCCCCGTCCCTGTCTGGGCGAGTCCGAGCACGTCGCGCCCGCGCAGGATGATCGGGATGGCCTCTCGTTGGATCGGGGTCGGGGTAGCGTACCCGACGGACTTCACTGCGGCGGCGATGCGCCGGTCAAACGGAAACTGTTCGAAACTCAATCGAAACACTCCTTGGCTCCGTTGAGCCAAGTCGCACTCTCAGCTCGGGTTGACTGCAATTCGCGTCTTGGTGGTATGCGAAGGAATTGCCTACGAAACTGCCTGTAAGTATACGCGCTTCGCCTCGGTCCCGCCAGGCGCCCGCATCCAGCCACCGACCCGGAACGCGGGCACTCGGCAGCTTGTCACCCGAGAAACCTCCGGTACTTCCCCGCTTCCAAGATGCCCTCCGCCACAGCGTCCGGCGAGCCGGTGCCGCGCAGATCGCTCAGGATCCGCTTTGCGATCTCTTCGTGTCCCCGATGCGGCACGCACGCGAACCGCTCCCGGGCCACGCGCACATCCTCGCGAACGATCGCCGGAAGGTGAAGCAGGTTCGGCTCGCACAGGAATCGCAGGCTGTCCTCCATGTCCTGATCAAGCGTCGCGTACGCCTGTCGGGTCGTCGCCAGGTCCGATGCGGTCAGGGTGCCGAGACCGAGGATCTCCGGCGGGAGTCCGATGGAGTACAGGGCAGCGCAGAAGCCGATCGCTCGCGGGAGATGGATCCCTGTCCGCCCTTCCAGTTGACGCGAGTAGCCGTACAGGCCGATGTGGAGTCTGCGAGCGCGCCGCAGTAGGACGTAGGCGGCCACTCGATTGACAAGCGGAGCCACCGCCTCGACGCACTCGCCGTACCGCGCCGACACCTTATCGGCCAACTCGCGGCAGTGAGTCTCGTCGACCGCGCTGGCCTCTCCGCGCCGGCTCTCGTTGATACGCGCGATCCCGGCCCGCGCCTCCTCCCCAGCGTGGTCGTACTTAAACGCCGATTGCACAGTGAACGTCTGGACCGAGGGGTACTCCCTCAGCGTCTCGGCGACGCGCGCGGGGCGCAGGTTCCCGCGGAACGGGGCAGAACCGGCGCCGAGGATCGGGTAGAGCGGCACGTCCAATCGCCGCTCGAGCCGCGACAGCCGGTACAGGGCGATTTTCAGCAGGAGAACGGCGCCGATGTGCCCGTAGTTGAGCGCCGGATCGCTCCGCGCCAAGAATACACGCTGCCACGCGACGTCCTTGTCCAATAGGTACTCCCCCACAATCCGATCCGCTCCGAGCAGGTGCTCGCGATCCTCGATGAGCGGAATCACGTCGATCGTCGCAGGCCGGAAATCTCCGAACCACTCGCCGAGAGCAAGATCGTGACAGCGCTGTCGCTCTTTGCTTCCGACGAACCCGCGCTAGTACCGATACACGCGGTTCATCTCTTCCGAGTTCGAGGTCATCGGCAGGATTACTTCGAAGATCGGGGCCGGTGCGCCCTCGCCGTAGAACACACCTGCCGCGTCGTACGACCGCGGGATGCTTTCCAGCGTCTCGAGCAGGACCTTCCCCTCCGCCTTCTCGACGGTCGGATTCGGGACCCGCAGCGTCAGCCGAAGCTTCTCACCGAGCCTCGACTCCGCGAAGAACCTCGGGCAGCGCGAAAGCAGCTTCTTGACGACGAACGCGCCGACCTCCTTCCCCTCGGAATCCCACATCTGCTCGGAGCACCCGAGATGGGAGTAGGCGTAGTACGCCTCTCGAATCTCGTCCTCGCCCCGAATCACGGGGCGATCGGCGAAGAACGGGGCCAGCACGTTGTCTGGGTGCTGCGTGCTCATGCACCGCGGTACGTCCATGGACCCTCCTTTCCCCTGCGCGGCCGGCTCCTCCGTCCTAGTCATCGACGAGCGCGAGGCCGTGCGATCTGAACACCTCGAACACCAGCGGCTCGACGCTCACGACGTGAAACCGGCGCTCGCAACCTCGACAGCACGCGATCTGGTGAAGAAGCACCGGGCAGCCGTCGACGGCGATCGGCCCGCCGCATGCCGGGCACGGCAGCGCGGTCGCCCCGCTCCTTTCGCCGCGATCTCGGATCGCCTCAGATCGCATGGCGATCTCCGGGCACCTTGGCGAACAGCCGCGCGTCCTCGATGCGGTCGAGGCCGGCGACGTACCTCGTCAGGCGCTCGATCCCGATTCCGAACCCCGCGCTCCTCGGCAGCCCGTCCTTGGCCCGATCCAGGTAGGTCGCGAACCGCTTCCGCGCAATCCCGTCCCTCCCCAGCCGATCGACAATCCGTTCGATCTCGAACTCCCGTTCCCCGCCGGACAGCGCCTCGCCGTACCCCTCCGGGTAGACGAGGTCCATATCGAGCAGCACGTCCGGGCGATCGGGATCCTCGCGGTCGTAGAACTCCCGCACGCGCCGCGGAAAATCGATGACCCAAACAGGCGTGTCCGACTCGGCGGACAACGCGTCATCGAACGGCTCGCCGAAGCGGGCCGCCGCGTCATCGAACGGGATCCGATCGAACGGCGCCGACGGAACTCGCAGATCCCGCCCGAGCGCGCGAAGCTCCTCGGCGCACGTCTCCGAGACGGCAGCGAGGACATGAATCAAGAGCCTCTCCCCGAGAGCCATCACGTCGGCCCGCGACGCGTCGCGCGCCTCGAGGTCCAGCTGCACGAATTCGGCCAGGTAGCGGCCGAACGACGCCCGCTCCGCCGGCTCCATTCTCACGTTCGGCGAGAAGCAGAAAATCCGGGGCACGGTTCGCAGCGCGAGCTGCTTGTGCAGAATCATGCTCTTAGTCAACTGATAGGGCACCCCGTAGTAGTCGATGGCGCCGCCGTAGGTCTCGTGGTGAAGCGGATCGGTGATCGGCGAAAGCAGCACGGGCAGGATCTCCAGGAAGCCCTGCCCGCGAAGGTACGCGCCCGCGGCGCGGACAATCTCACTCTTGATTCGAAGCACGGCAATTCGTGCGGTATCTGTGGTGACTCGCATGGTGTTCTCTCCCATCGGGAATGCGTGGCATTCCACCCTCACGTCTCGGAAGTGATCCTCAAGGACAATCGGCCGATCGGCCGAGGCTGACTCAGCGATGCGCCCCGCTCGGGACGTCCTGATTCGTGTCGGAGAAGAGGGAGGTACGATCGCGGTCGGTGAATACGACCAGTGAGAACGTCATCGTACGCAAGCGCGTTGTCATTGCGACCACCTCTTCTGCTGGGATGTCTCACCCTAGTGGTTCGGCGTGCCGCTGTCAAGGGCCTGTGTCTTCGACGGTCGCGTCCGGTGCCCCGCGGCCGCCGTCTTGCTCGATGAACCGGACGTCTACCTGTCTATCCGTTCGATCGATCCCTCGGCGCGGACGCGAACCGTCTCACCGTCACGGAGCGAGGCGAGGTCGCGAAAAGCGAGCCGAACGATCGGAATCGACCCACCGTAAAGCTCCTCGGCGACAATCGCCCCGACGGCGACGATCGGAGCCGACTCGAACGTGACGATCGCAGCCGGGGCCTTGCCGGCCCGGATCAGCTCCAGGAGGACGGCGCTCCCGGTGCTCGAACCCTTCTCCGCCGGAAGAACGAGGATCCGCCCAACGATCGACTCGCCGAGACGGTCGTGGCGACGATCGATGATCCGCCCAGTCTCCGGGTCGACCCCGCCCCACAGGCTGAGCGCCCGGTCCGAGCGCAGGACGATGCCCTGCGCGGTCCCGGGCACGATCGGTCGGCCGTTCAGCGTACGCGCCATGGTGGCTCCCCTCCGCGGATCTCACCCGTGACGGCCGAATCGACGCAGGCGTCCAGCGTGCCGACCGCCACCCGAACGTCCAGTTCCCCCGGCGCGTAGTACGCGCACTTGGCGGAGTCGGTCATGAGGACCCGCGCCTCTGCCATCACGACGGGAACGTGGAACGGACAGCTGTCCCGCACGATCGTCGCACCGAAACGGGCGAGCGGTTCGAGGAGGCCGCCGCGCCGCGCCAACTCGACCATCGGCGCGCTCGCGAAGACCAACAGCTGAACGCTGCTTCGCACTCGAGGGCTCGATCGACTCGCGATGGCGCGCACCAGCGCCTCGAGTTCCGCGTAGCTCGCGTGCGGACAGCCAAGCACGATTGCGTCGACCGGCTCGCCGGCCTCCGCGCTCGACAGCTCCGCCCAGGCGTCGCAGAGCGCCTCCGTCGAGAAGGCGACTGTCTCCGCCGGCGGTCGCCCCCCGCACGCAGTCGACAGGTCCGCCGCCTCGGGCGTGACGCCGACGATGTGAAACAGACCGACCGACCCGAACGACGCGGCGGCCGCGCCGAACGCCTTCAGCATGTCGTTCGACGGCCGTTCCGGCGGGAGCCCATCGAGAACCGGAACGCGCTCCCCTACGGTTCTCCCGACGAGAGATCCGAGCGCCGCCCACGCGACGGGCGATGCCCACTGCGCGGGGTCGCCACTCTCGATGTTCACGCGGAACGTACCGCGACGATTCTCGTCCCGATGAAGACCGGCATACGGTACGCGGCCGGTGATCGCAGCGCAGATGTCGAGGTAGTCCGGGTAGCGGTTCGTCCGCGCGCCGAGAACGGAGTTGGCGTAGGCCACGGCGTTCGATTCCCCCCACGCGATGTGCTGGCCGAACCGCGGGGCAAGGTACCCCTGGTACGGCGCGCACGTCCACGTGGGGATGCATCCCAGGGCGAGGTACCCGCCCGCGATCCGCAGTGCGGTTTCGGCATGATCACGCCCCACGCCGAGATACCGCCAGTTCTCGAGGTCGAGCGACACCATGCTGAGAGTCGTCGACACCGAGACCCGTCCCCCGCCCTCCACCAGGTGGCCGATCAGGTCGAGGCTCGACCGGCTCCTCAGCGCGCAGGCGTCGATATGCGCCTGCTCGACGGAAAGGAGCGTCTCGGCGCCGACGGCCGCCGCCGCGCGGACGACGACCGACATCGCGAATCGCGCCGCCTCGCCGTGCTCTCCGTCGAGCATTTCCCGATCCCGTGCCGCCAGTTTCACCGTTCCTCCTTCCCCGTGAACCCGATCGTCCCGCGCTGCTCCCTTGACAGCCGCACCCGTTTCATGATAGCGAAGAACGCTGCGCCGGTCGGCTCGAGCGGCGGAATCGAGACAACGGAGGTACGACATGTGGAAGGAGTTTAGGGCGTTCATCCTGAAGGGCAATCTGGTGCATCTGGCCGTCGCGTTCATCCTGGGCGT
>Ga0272443_10001504_pt1 | contig 33575 bp, 28 predicted proteins | sample SSMAcet12_FD_193581 | JGI IMG/M metagenome (GOLD analysis project Ga0272443, IMG submission 193581) | Marine sediment archaeal communities from Little Sippewissett salt marsh, Falmouth, MA, United States - SSM-Acet-12 | ecosystem: Environmental > Aquatic > Marine > Wetlands > Sediment ... | reverse complement strand
AAATATCAGCTTTTCGATCTGGGTTCCCAGGATACGGTAATGGCTTCGGGTATAGTTGAAAAGATTGGTGAGGATACCAGCTTTTTGAATTATAAAAGGCTTCTGCCCGGCGGTGACGGATTTGAAGAAAACACGGAAGAATGTTCGGTTGCCAACCACCAGGAAGGCATGGGACGCATTGTAGATCTCCTGGTTGATCCGGAACACGGATCGATCAAAGATAAGAAGGAGATCTCTGCTGTCGGGCATCGCGTAGTCCATGGAGGTGAAACATTCCATGCGCCCACAATTATTGATGAGAAGGTAATTGAAGCCATCGAGGACAACATTCCCCTGGCTCCCCTGCATAATCCGTCCAACTTAGTCGGTATTAAAGTAGCGGAATTGACTTTTCCGGATATACCTCAAGTTGCCGTTTTTGATACAGCATTTCATCAAACCATGCCTATGAAGGCATTTCTCTACGCAATTCCTCTTGAAATGTACAAGAAGAACGGGATTCGTCGTTACGGTTTTCACGGGACATCTCATGCCTATGTCGCTGAAAAAGCGGCGGAGTACATGGAACAACCCTTGGGTGAATTGAATTTAATAACAATCCATCTTGGTAACGGAGCCAGTATGGCGGCCATAAAAGAGGGGAAATGCGTGGACACAACGATGGGTATGACCCCCCTTGCGGGATTGGTCATGGGGACTCGATCGGGCGACATCGATCCGGCACTTCCATTCTTCATGGCGGAACGCTTTCGGTTATCTCTCCAGGATATCGATACGCTCCTGAATAAGGACAGTGGCCTGAAGGGGTTGTGCGGAACAAATGATATGCGGGAAGTGATCGATCAAAAAGATGCCGGTGACGAGAATTCGAAGGTTGCCCTGGAGGTTTATGCCTACAGGATAAAGAAGTATATCGGATCATATTTTGCGGCCCTGGGAACTCTCGACGCCATCATTTTTACGGCGGGGATAGGAGAAAACGTATCATACATCCGCGAGCTGTGTTGCAGTGGCCTGGAGGGGTTGGGTATCGAGATCGATTCCGGAAGAAACAATACGGACGGAGATGGAATCAGGGAGATCAGTTCAGCGGAAAGTAAAACGAGAATCCTTATTATTCCAACCGATGAAGAATTAAAGATTGCACAGGAAACAAAAAAGATAATAGAGAAACAGTAATGTATATATCGACCTGCAAAAAGGTCGGTAGAGCGCGACCAAATGCACGTTCTGCCTTGGCGCAGCGCACTCTGGCATCAAAGCAAGATGACCTTTTACTTGACATACTTTTGCTTTTTTTTATAATGGTGTCTGGGTCAATGAGTTGGGTCAAGTATTTGCCTATACCGACTTCGATTCTGTCAAAACATAGTCGAAAGTCTGAGATATAGGGGGGGATATAAGTAGTGATGAGGATGTTTTTGAGCACAAATAACTTAAAGGGAGGAAGAAGATGAAAAGAAACAGGACATTAAAATTTGTAAGTCTTTTGTTTGCGTTGCTTCTGGCAGTCAGCTTTTCAAGTGTAGCTGTTGCAACTCAAGACACACCGTACATCGGGTATGGCAAGTTTGATACCGGTGGAATAGGATACAAAGAGTTCGGCGCGCTTCGTGGGGCCATATATGGGGCCATGAAAGAGGCGGGCGCGGATGCGTATCCCCTGGCCTATATAGCCAAGCAGACCGGCTTGAGCAAGAAAAAGGTCGCCGCCAGCATAAACAAGATGGTAAAGAACGAATACCTTGCGCCCCTGATGAGTATTCAGGTCAATGACGCAAAGTTCTTCCCATACTACGTATACTATGCCGCCATAAAACTGAAACCGGGTACAACGGCTGCCCAGAAAGAGGCTTTCACCAACAGTATACGAGATGACAAAATATTCTGCACGTCTTATGAAACAAAGGGCGATTTCGATTACTGGGCAGGGTATCACGTTGAAAGCTGGGAAACCTGGTATAAACTAATAAGACCTTACCTGGAAAACGAAATCGTTGAAAGTTATACCCTTCTCCCCGCATCGGCGCAGGTACGGCATGGAATGTCCAACGCATACGCCGTCCCGGAGAAAGACATGATGTGCGATGTGGCGTATCCGTCCAACTTCGACGCCCTTCCGGCAGTTACAAAGGGTAAGCTGACGGCCGACGATGTAAAGGTCATCAGGGCATGGAACAAGAAATTACCCCTGGACAAACAGTTCAACTGGAAGAAGATCGCCAAGATATCAGGACAGTCGGAGAAGGACCTGATAGCGCTCTTAGCCGGACTGCGTGAGAGCAAAGTTCTTTTAGGTCCCTTCTGGGCATTTAACTGGAAAAAACTCGGAGTCAAGAGACATTTCTTCTTGGTACAGATCAAGAACGCCACGGTCGACGGCAAAAGGGTAGCCATGCTGTATGACTTTGCGAGAGCAAATGACTTCAACCTGGTATACTATCACAGCGACAGTCTTATCAAATTTACCCTGATAGCACCTGATGGACTGGCGGATCTTGAACAGTGCAGAAACAAGATCAAATCGATCTGTGGCGACAGTCTGGTAAAGATCCACGAAGCTGAGGAAGTACAGCAGCTGAGATGGTGGACCCGCCTGTGGTACGTGGATAAATTCAATCAGTCGGGTGGTGTTTATATTTACAAAGACTGATATCGTTTATTGTAGAACCACTGCTCACTCCCTTGTGAGTGATAAAATAAAAAGAAGTGTTTGATATATAATGCTTTATCCGCCGGGCGATTGTTAACGCAATCGCCCGGCACGTAAATAAAGAGGCCGGGGTTGATCAAAGAACCCCGGTCGTGCGGGCATCTCCTGTTAGAGATCAGGTATTGAAAAAATGGATGACAGCCTGCGGGGTGTCGATAGATACAGAAAAGAGAAGGATATGAAATATAAGAATATTATCTTCATAGCGGTTGTATTTATAGTGGGGATAGTGATTAACCTGTTCCTTAATGATTTTGGTGCATGGAGATATTTCGGGACTTGTATTGCCGCATTCCTTGCAGGTCCTGTGGTATCTGTCCTTGTAGGTATCATCTCCCAGTATTTTGATACAGGGATAGGCAACATTGGACGTTGGATAATACTTATAGGACATCTCTTTGTCGGCCTGGCAGCGGGAGTGATGGTAATGAAGGGGTGCGCGAAAAAGTTCTGGAAACCCTTTATCGTCTACATAGTTATTCTTTTCATCGCTACCGCCGCTTACTACTTACGGTCAACTGTCTGGCTTATGGAGGCAGAAGGTACGTGGAGTGTCAGTGATCTCATGCACTTTTTTCTACAGGACCCGACAGGATACATCATGGACGCGATAAAACTGGGATCTCGTTATGCCATACCCATGTTCATCAGTGTGTATGTCTCCTGGCTCATACCGAAAGTCATACTGGCGAAATATGATTTTCCATATAAAAACAAATACTGATTGACTGCAGGTATTATACGTTTCTCGATCTGTTTTCAGAGTATTCAACAATCCATATCTCAAGAAACGGGGGAGGTGTGTGTTTCTCGGTTATCCGGCAGGAAATTGAGGTGTGCCCTCTCCCTTTTATTTTCAGGAACATATGCGGCCCGGAAATGATTGGAATACACCCTCATAATGTTGCCTCGAGCAGCCGTGCGGATTTTCGGAAAAACAGGTGTTCCCGAAACTGCCGGAATCCAAAATCTCCGAGGATTTTCTTCCAGTCCCTCTTTATAAAATCAAACGCGTGAGGACATTCGATGATTTGAAAGGGAATACGTATATGAAGGGGCATGTCAGGCAGTGAGAATTCATTATAATCCAGAATATAAAATGTGCCTCCCGGCTTGAGATGATCAGTTACATTTTTAATGGTTTTCTCTCTGGACTGGTGAGGCAATCCGTGTATGACAAATGAGATAAATGCCTTATCAAAGGTTTTTGTGAATCTAAGGGGCCGGTCAATTCTCTGTTTAAGAAATGACACATGTGAGAATTGTTTAAAACGGGAACAGAATTGTTTTTCCATCTCATCGGAGATATCCACCCCCACTACCCCGCCCTTTTCAGAAAGGTACGACAGCATCAGGTCGGCATTTCTTCCCGTACCACACCCCAGGTCAATGATTGTGTCTTCCGGCCGTATATGCATCAGGGAAATTGCTCTTTTTATAAAGTGATCGTAATACCCGAGACTCGCCACATTCATTATCGAATCGTAGTGCTTCGCGGTCAGTTTTGTTAATTCCACCCGTGAATCTTTGTACAATTTACCCATAAACATTTCTTTCCGAACGAGTTACATGATGGTGATTTTTTGTTGCTACAATGCCTTCGCAATCTCGTACCCTTCCCTGATCGCGTCCCGGGCATTTCCGACATGGCGTGCATCACCAATCACATATACCGGCAGCTCTTCCTTTAATTCTTCTTCAAGGGGATTAAAACTCTTCATTCCCGTTGAAACAACGATGATATCGATATTATTAAACTGTATATCCTCACCCATTCTCTCGCCGTATACGGTTTTTCCCTCCACCCTTTTAATATATGTGTGATCGCTGAAGACAGTCCCTTTTTCCTTCATCATTTTAAGAGAAAGATTCTTGGCAATCATTTCCATATCTTCACCGAAATCAGTCGTCCTTTTAACAATAATTATTTTGTTATTTCTCGGGATCAGACCTGTCGCAATATCCACACCGATGAGTCCGCCGCCGATGATAAGAATATTTTTATTTTCAGGCACCTGTTTCTCCAACAGTATCTCAGCCCAATAGAATGTATCCAGTCCGGGGATGTCTAATTGGGCTGGTTTCGAACCGGTCGCCAGTATAACACCGTCATACCGTTTTATAATATCCGGTTTTGCGGCCTCTTTAGCAATCACAGGAATCTCCAATTCGTCTAATTTTCCCACGAAATAGGGAATCAGCTTCTCCATGGATTTCTTGTTGGGGGTCAAGGGCGCCAGATTGAATTGTCCCCCCAGCGTATCTTTTTCATACAGGTCAACTTCATGTCCCCTTTCTTTCAGTGTTATCGCGGCCTCCATTCCGGCCAAGCCCCCTCCTATCACGGCGTATCGTCCGGGCTGCACGGTCTTCCCCACAGTTTCCGCCTCATGACCGACACTGGGATTTACGAGACACTGGAGACCCCGGCCCGATTTGACACCGCCCAGGCAACCCTCGGCACAGGCGAGGCAGGGGATAATGTTCCCCTTGACGGCACCCTGATACTTACCGATAAAGTCAGGGTCTGCTATTAACGCTCTGCCCACCGCGACGTAGTCATCCGGAAATTCAGCAGTGATTTTCCCGATGTCGTCAATGGTATTGATCTGTCCAACGAATATTACGGGAATATGAATCTTTTTTCGGATTGTACCCGCCATTTTCCATGTCTCTCCCTTGGGCACGAACATGTGCTGAAAATACCACGGGGGCGTGGAGCACACCGTTCCGGCAGAGACATGGACCGCATCGACTCCATCTTCTTCCAGTATCTTTGCAAACGCAGTCATCTCGGCCAGTTTTATCCCGTTCGGGATCATTTCGTCCCCGCTTATTCTGGCAATGACAGGCAGATCAACCGCTTCTTTCACCGCGCGCAGCACATTCAGAGGAAAGCGTGCCCTGTTGTCAAAGCTCCCGCCATATTCATCTGTCCGGTCATTCACAAGAGGTGACAAAAACTGCGCCAGGAGATACCCGTGCCCGAACTGCAATTCGATACTATCAAAATGAGACTTTTCAGCACGGAGGGCGGCCGTTACAAACAGCCCGGCAACCCGCCTCATATCTTCCTCGTTCATCCTCCCGGGAACGGCCCCGCCATTTTCACAGGGTCTGTCCGTAGAGGAAATATAATAGTTGCCCGGAATGTTTGGATTTGCCATTCTCCCCGGATGGTTGAGATGGGCGATTACTTTAGTGCCTGAAGCATGAATGGAGGAAACCAGTTTCCGCAATCCTTCTATCTTGTCATCGTCCTCTATTCCCAATTGTGCCGGAATTTCGCGCAATCCCCTATCCAGATAGAAAGGTTCCGGAGTAACGGCACCCAGATACGTGGATCGTCGTTCGTAAAATGCAGTGTGTCTGTCGGTAACCTTACCGCTTCCATCACCATATCCAGTTTTTATCGGGGCAAATATAAACCGATTTTTTAGTTGCAGCATTCCGGGTCTCCTCTTCAATTAAAATACTGATTCTTGTTCCATCACGCTGTCGTTTCATTCAACGGATTGCCCGAAGAAACATTCCGATCATAATCCTGTCCCGCAAAAAGAACCATGCCATCTACTGATGCCCATACAAAGTCTTCTATTGTATTGCATGCCGGCCGGTTACAAATAGTTTTCGAAAAAACGAGCAGCATCTCCATATTTCGTGTTTGACAAAAAGGGAACTGATACTATATTAGGATTATAGAATATATGACAATCATGATATAGATAAGATTGAAAGTGTTGTCAACTATAAAACGATGCCGGGGTTTTAAATACAGAAGGGGTATTATAAATACTGCCCGAGTAATAAAAAGGAGCGTAAAAAATGGTGTTCGACGACAAAACAAAAGAACAGATTGTGAAAAAGTTTAATGCGGAGCTCAAAGATGATGTGTATATGAAGTTGTTTTCCACCGACCTCATTTCGGGGAACGATAACAGCGAGTATATCGATTTTACAAAGGAGTTCCTGAAAGAACTGTCGGAGATGGACAGCAGAATTCACCTTGATTCGTACGATATGTACGGCGAAGAGGCAAAGGAAAAAGATATCACCGTTTCTCCGACCGTGATTATCGGTGACGGCGACGGCTGGAATCCGGTCCAGTATTTTGGAGCGCCTGCGGGATACGAGGCGGGTTCTTTTATTGAAGCCATCTCTATGATCTCACGCGGGGACAGCGCACTCGATGCTTCATCCCGGGAAAAATTGAAGAACATTGACAGAGAGATTCTAATTGAGACATATGTCACACCTGCCTGCCCCCACTGTCCCAGAGCAGTTATCCTCTCCAATCAGATTGCCATTGAGTCCGGCGGAAAGATAGTTTCGCGATGCATAGAAGCCCAGGAAATGATGGACAGGGCGAGAAAGTTTAACGTTTCTTCCGTTCCTCAACAGGTTATTAATGAAGAAAATGGATCTGTAACCATCGGGGTCCAGCAGGAAAAAACATTTGTCAACCAGGTACTCACCTATGGCTCGAACAACGCAGAGGAAATATTGGAAAAAGAGGAAAAGGAGAAAAGACTGAAGGAGGTCTTATCAGATAATCCGGATTACCCGGTTGTTATTAACGATGGGAACATGGACGAAGCGATCGCGAAATACCCGTTTATGGTTGTTGACTGCTGGGCTGAATGGTGCGGACCGTGTAAGATGATAGGCCCTGTTATTGAAAAGCTGGCCTCGAGTCAGAAAGGCAGCATTGTATTCGGAAAGCTCGATGTTGACAGTAATCCGGCCACTTCGGCAAAGTTCAATATCCGGTCCATACCAAATCTCCTTGTTTTTAAGAACGGGAATAAGGTGGGAGATATCATAGGGGCCATGCCGGAAGCGGCGCTTCTGAAGAAGATAAACGAATTTAAATAATACGCAACATGAGGGAGAAGAAAATACCACATGGATTTAACCATCGCTTTTAGCACAGATGACGGGAAAAACTTCAATGACGATCATTTCGGAATGGCAAGGTATTTTAACATCTACAAATTTTCTGAGGGCAGAGAAGAGTTTATCGAGACGCGGAAAAATGTAAAATACAAAGAAGATGAATCACTGAAACATGGAGACCCCGGCAAGGCCAGGGCAACTGCATCGGTTATGGATGGTATACATGTTATGGCCGGCAGGAAATTTGGTCCTAATATTCTACGATTACTTAATAAATTCGTATGTGTTGTCGTAAAGACAGACAGGATCGCCGATGCAGTGAATTTGATACACGAGAATATGGAACGAATAATGGAAGAAAAGGATAATGGAGACAAGCGAAAACACATCGTTCTAAAACCATAACTCCCTGACAATAAGAATCCCGAAAAGAATAGAGCAGATTCATCGTTCCCGCCACAGATATACCACATATCACCGCCGCATATCGGGAAGTTCAAAACGGCACGTGGTGGCGTATTAAGTGGCGCGAATAATCGTAGTAACGTGACACCCTGTTGGCATACATACGGGTTCAATCCTCCTGTTGGAAAGATTGGAAAAATGGAATTTCTGTCTGTCTTTAAACATGCGTTAATGATCAGCTTTTTTGTTTTCGTGATGATGCTCCTGGTAGACTTTATAAATATTGCCACCGAGGGACGGGTATCGAGCGCTCTACAGGGAGGCCAATGGCGACAATACATATTGGCCTCCTTTCTTGGCTCTACTCCGGGCTGCCTGGGTGCCTTCATGAACGTAACATTCTATGTTCACGGGATGATATCTTTTGGCGCTATCGTCGGCGGAATGATTGCGACGTCTGGAGATGAAGCGTTCGTGATGCTTGCGGAGTTCCCCGGCACGGCTATAGTGCTCTTTGGACTGCTCTTTATATCCGGGATTATCTTTGCGTGGATAAGTGACAAAATAATTAAAATGACAGGAATTGTCCCCTGTCAATCCTGTAAGGAGGCGGATTGCAAAGAATGCCTGCCCGGTACGGACAGCACGGGAAAAGTGAACCGGATCTTTCAGCCCGGAAACCTGCCGAAGAATTTTCAACGATTTTCCTTTACCCGGTTTCTCCTGCTTTCTTTGATAGGCTCCTATCTGGTTCTGCTTTTATCCGGTATGATAGGGCCTGTCGAATGGAACTGGAAACGTATCACATTTGTACTTTTATCTCTGAGCTCTCTCTATATTTCAGCGGTCGCGTCCGAACACTATCTCCATTCTCATATCTGGGATCATATTATAAAAAAACACATGGTTCGTGTTTTTTTGTGGACGTTCGGCGCTCTTTTTCTGGTTCACTGGGGAATGAATTTCTGGAACTTGGAAATTGTTGTTCGAGAGCACATGATATGGGTCCTGCTGCTGAGCGCCTTAATCGGCATTATCCCCGAATCAGGACCTCACCTGATATTTGTGATGCTGTATTCACAGGGACTGGTTCCGCTTTCTGTGCTTTTCACTGCATCGTTTGTTCAGGATGGACACGGAATGCTTCCGATGCTCTCCTACAGCATTAAAGATTCAATCCTTATAAAAGGGTTTAATCTTGTCTTTGGGATTGCGATAGGAACGGTTCTTTTTGCGCTGGGAGTATAACAGGGGTACGTCTCCATAGTGAGTGCTGTTTTGTTTTTCTATCGGGGTTCAATAAATGCCTGATAGTTATCTTGTCAGTGAGAAAGGGTGTAAAAAAATGTCTGATGTTTCAAGAAGAGAATTTATTAAACGATCTGCCGCGGCCGGCGTGGCCGGGGGAGTTGCCTTGACAGGCTTCGGAAGGAATGCCGCGGCGTCCGATGTCCCGCAGATGGGTACTATGATTGATTTAACAAAATGTGACGGCTGTAAAGGGCTGGAAACACCAGCCTGCGTAACCGCCTGCCGGGAAGAAAATAAGGATGCTTTTCCCGAACCGGTAGAGAATATAGAAAACTACTGGCCGCACAAGAAAAAGGAGGACTGGTCCAAAAAGAGGGGTCTGACCAGCCGGCTCACACCGTATAACTGGACTTTCGTGCAGAATGTAGCGGTAGAACACAAGGGGAAAGAATACGATCTGTCGGTTCCCCGGCGCTGCATGCACTGTGATAATCCTCCGTGCGCAAATGTATGTCCCTTCAGCGTACTGCACAAGAAACCGGAAGGCCCGGTCATCATAGACCGTGATCTGTGCTTCGGCGGAGCAAAGTGTCGTGCTGTATGCCCATGGGGTATCCCGGCCCGTCAGGCCGGGGTGGGAGTATATCTGAATATAGCGCCGAAGCTTGCCGGAGGCGGGGTAATGTATAAATGCGATCTGTGCTACAACAGGACAAAGAAGGGGCGTGAGCCGGCCTGTGTGGAGGCATGTCCGCGTAACGCCATTATCTTCGGAGAAAAAGAAGCAATGCGCGCACTGGCTCATAAGAGAGCGGCCGAGATCAACGGCTATATCTATGGTGAAAAGGAAAATGGAGGAACATCCACTTTCTACGTATCACCTGTGCCCTTTGAAAAAATAGATGCTGCATTGATGAAACAGAAAGCGGCGCAACCCAACCCGAAGGCACCAGGGTTTCCGGGCATGCCTGTTAATGTGGAGAACTTCACGGAAACCGCGAATGGTATCGCGTGGAGCATGGCAATAGCTCCTGTCGCAGGTATTGCCGCGGCTGCCGGAGCGGCATACAAGACCATGAAGGGGGACGAGAACAATGACTGAGAAAACCCGCAAGAATAAGAAGACAATCAAGCGTCACGGCCTTTCCGTTCTCTTCGTACACTGGACTGTAGCAATCTCTACATTTATCCTGATCTTCAGTGGATTGGGCCAGATGCCTCTCTATAAACGGTACATGGTTGACCGCCTGCCGGGCCTCTCCTGGGTTGTCGATTTTTCCATAACCCTGTCCATTCACTACTGGGCGGCGACTGTTCTTATATTTGCCATTGCGTATCATATCGTTTTCCATCTAATGCGCAGAGAGTTTGACATGCTGCCCCGCAGGGGCGACATGAAACAATCGGCACAGATTATTATGGCTGTCTTTGGTTTTGGAAAGGAACCCGAAAACGACAAATACCTGGCCGAACAACGCCTTGCGTATGTGTTCATTGGATTTTCCCTGCTCCTCCTGGTCTTTACCGGGATTATAAAGGTGTTAAAGAATCTGCCAGCAATTAATTTCTCGGAAGGTTTCATTTACTGGATTACCCAGATCCATAACCTGGGAACTCTTCTGATTATCATCGGAATCGCGGTTCACCTCGGCGCTTTCATATTCAAGGAGAACTGGCCGATGCTGCCGGGGATTTTCACGGGCAGAATCGACCTGAAATACGCTCAGCGAAGGCATAGCATCTGGTATAATCGAATAGTAAAAAAGAGGGGGTAGGAGAAGGGTGATATACTGTTGACAGGAATCGTAGCTCCTGTTAGGGTGCCTGTGCTTCATTGATAAAGGGGAGCCGGGCAAGTCAGCCCGATAATAATAACATGAAGAATGGAGGATATATGACTGCGAATCAGTGGGATAAAGCGCCGGAGATGCAGGTTAACCTGGAAGAAATCTACCGCGCCAGGATGAAAACAAATAAAGGTGTCATCGAGATGGATCTGTATACACAGTATGCACCCAGGACGGTCAATAACTTTGTGTTTCTCGCACGGGAAGGGTTTTATGATGGAGTTACGTTTCACCGGGTAATAAGTGATTTCATGATTCAGGGAGGCGACCCGACCGGCACCGGAATGGGAGGACCGGGTTACACCTTCGAGGATGAATTCGAAGGGAATCCGCTCAAACATGAAAGTTACGTGATTTCAATGGCGAACGCGGGTCCGGGGACCAATGGAAGCCAGTTCTTTATAACTCATTCACCCCAACCGCATCTTGACGGACATCACACTGTGTTTGGAAAGGTGGTAACGGGAGAAGATGTTGTGGATGCGATCCGGCAGGGAGACACAATGGAACTTGTGGAGATAATGGAAAACCATTAATTCCGATGAAAAAGACAGGCGGCAGGTGAGGAGCCAAAACCGCGAATATTACGCTCCCGCCCCGTCTGTTGTCGTATTAAAAACTACTTCGCCATTCTCATCCATATCGGCTATCACTCGATCACCCTCTACGATGTTCCCCTCCAGAATCTGTGTGGCCAGGTTGTTTTCAATGATTCTCTGAAGAGCCCTTTTCAAAGGTCGCGCGCCGTACATCGGGCTGTATCCCTCTTCAGATATGTATTCCCTTACTTTATCCGTCAACTCAAGGTCGATCTTCCTGGCCTGAAGTCTCTTTTGTATCAACTTGATCTGAATTCTGATTATGTCACTGATATTACTTATGGTAAGCGCTTTAAAGTTGATTATATCATCAACCCTGTTAAGAAACTCCGGCCTGAAGGTCTCCCTCAGTGCCTCCATGGTCTTTTGCTGCCGTTCCTCTTCCCCCAACGACAGGTCCTGCATCCACTGACTCCCGATATTGGATGTCATGATGATTATGGTGTTCCTGAAATCAACAGTCCGGCCATGTCCATCCGTGAGCCTCCCGTCATCAAGTATCTGGAGAAGTATATTGAATACATCCTGATGCGCCTTCTCTATCTCGTCGAACAGGATCACCGAATATGCTTTCCTCCTGACGGCCTCGGTAAGGTATCCGCCTTCGTCGTATCCGACATACCCGGGAGGGGCACCTATCAACCGTGAAACAGAGTGCTTCTCCATAAATTCGGACATGTCGATCCTGGTCATTGCCCGTTCATTGTCAAACATAAACTCGGCAAGCGCTTTTGCGAGTTCGGTTTTTCCCACACCCGTCGGCCCCATAAAGATAAACGATCCGATAGGTCTGTTCGGATCCTGCAAACCGGACCTGGCCCTTCTCAGGGCACTCGAGATGTTATGAAGCGCTTCATCCTGACCGACAACCCTCTGTTTCAAGCGGTCTTCCATATGAATGAGTTTTTCAACATCACTTTCCATCATCCGGGTGACAGGAATACCCGTCCAGCTTGCAACGACTTCAGCCACATCATCTTCGTCGACCTCTTCTTTCAGCGTCTTTTTCTCCTTTTGGAGTGCCTCGAGGCCGGCGGTTTTTTCTTCCAGATCATTGTTTAATTTGACCAGTGTTCCGTAACGGATCTCTGCCGCCTTTGTCAGGTCTCCATCTCTCTGCGCATTTTGTTCCGATATCTTGTATTCCTCTATCTGCTCCTTTATAAACTGAATTTCCCTGATCGCCTCTTTTTCATCAGACCAGTGTTTCTTCATTTCATCCCTGGATTCCTTCAACTGATCCAGTTCCTTTGCGATCCCTTCAGATCTCTTTCTGGATGTTTTGTCATTCTCGTTTTTCAGGGATTCCTTTTCAATTTCAAGCTGCATGATCTTTCTCTCCACCACGTCTATTTCAGAGGGGAGACTATCCAGCTCGATTCTGAGACGGGAAGCCGATTCGTCTATCAGGTCAACCGCCTTGTCGGGAAGAAACCGGTCGCTTATATAACGGTTTGAAAGTGTCGCGGCGGCGATAATCGCTGAATCCTTGATCCTCACTCCATGATGTACCTCATACCGTTCTTTAAGACCCCGAAGTATGGCGATGGTATCTTCCACCGTGGGTTCCGGCACGATGATCGGTTGAAATCGTCGTTCAAGCGCGGCGTCTTTTTCAATATATTTTCTGTATTCATTGAGAGTGGTAGCGCCTATACAGTGCAATTCCCCTCGCGCAAGGGCGGGTTTCAACATATTCGAGGCATCGACGGCACCCTCAGCGGCACCTGCTCCGACCATTGTATGTAATTCGTCAATGAAGAGTATTATCTCTCCACTGGTTTCCGTCACTTCCTTCAGCACGGCCTTCAAGCGGTCTTCGAATTCTCCTCTGTACTTGGCTCCGGCCACTAGGGAGCTTATATCCAGCCCGACAACCCTCTTGCTCTTCAGATTATCCGGAACGTCACCGTCAACGATACGCTGTGCAAGTCCCTCCGCAATCGCCGTCTTACCGACACCGGGCTCACCGATGAGCACGGGATTATTCTTCGTCCTTCGTGACAGCACCTGCATTATTCTGCGTATTTCATCATCTCTTCCGATGACCGGATCGAATTTTCCCTGCAACGCCAGTTCATTAAAATCCTTGGAGAAACGTTTAAGGGCCTGGTATTTTTCCTCCGGATTCGGATCGGTAATACGCTGATTGCCCCGGATATCCACAAGCACTTTCAAAATAGTGTCACGGGTCACGCCGTGCTTTTGCAGTATCCTGCCGGCGGGACTCGCCTTGTCATCCGAAATTGCGACAAGGACATGCTCGACACTTACGTATTCATCCTTTAATCTCGCCGCCTCGGCAAGAGACTTGTCCAGCACGTTGTTCAGCCCGGGGGTTATATAACTTTGGCCGGCTCCCGACACCTTCGGCATGCCGTCCAGTTGTTTTTCAAGTTCACGCTCGATCTGCCCCTGTTCGCTTCCAAGTTTCTTTAATATCTCCGATACGGTCCCTTCGGACTGCCGTACAAGTGTCAACAGGACATGTTCAACGTCAATCCCCTGCTGCCCGTTGCCGGTTGCCAGTCCCTCCGCATCCTGAAGGGCTTCCTGGAGCTTTAGAGTAAATTTGTCAAATCTCATACCTGTTTACCCTACCCCTTTCTCAATATCGACAAAGACCTTTCCTTTCCTGAAGATACGGACAGTCCCCGTAGATTCCGAGATGGCAATCGCGATCGCGTCTGTGACGCTCGTGATTCCCGCGGCAGCTATATGCCTGCTGCCCAGTCCCTGTGGAAAGTCTTTGTCTTCAAGGGCCGCGCTGAGGTGTCTTCCGGCTGTCACCAGCATGCCATCCCCCCGTATTACGAACGCTCCGTCCAGAGCGGAAAATTCTTTGATGGTATCTCTCAGATTGTGATCAAGGATATTGCGTTCCTCTTCCTTATATCCCATGAAGGGATTCATTATCATCTGCCGGGACAGTTCAAGCACTTTCTCGTGGTCTCCAAGGACGAAAATAGTACCGATCGGACGCCCCTCCCTCCCCTGGGCGGCAAGCTCTAACGTAATATTTAATACTGTTTCGAATACTTCGGGCTGAATATCTCGAAAGATATTAGACACATCTTCCGAAACAAGGATTTCAAACTCCCTGCCCACGTCGACAACGAATATACTGTCGATATATCCAAATTTCGGGACACCCGTCAGACAAACCAGCTTATCGCCTTTGTTGAATAATCCGGTGGCAAGACCCTTGGTGATAACAATCTTTATCTGCCCCAGACGTGTAACATTCACATCGGGGATATTTATAACAGTTTGAAAAGACTTCGGTTCATATGAAATGGTATTACTTCCCCTGGTTATCAGAATCGTTTCGAAACTGGGCTTACCATCCTTCTTCGCAATCAGATCCTGAGCCACCTCACTATATAACAAGATAGCCTTGGCATTTATCTCCTCTGCAAATCTGCATGCAAATTCCATAATCGATTCGTTCTGAGAACTCATTGAAGGCCCCTTTCTACTGTTTCATTCATAAGGTAAACACAAAACAGACCAATGTCAAGCAAGGACGCGTAATTGTCAAAACGACACAAAATATGTTTCTGCAGGGTGAAAGTATCACCTTTTTCAGAGTGATAACATGTCATTTCCCTCGTGTGAAACTTTTTGTTCTAAAGATGTTTTAACGCCCTGCCATATCTGATATAATAAAAAAGTTATCGCAGGAGAAAAATTATGCAACATTTCAGTGAAATTTTTCATACACTTCCACATCTGTTCGAAACCGTAAAGGGCGGCAATGAAACCTGGCAATTTTTACTGTCATTGACGATACTGATAGCGGGTTTTATTGCGCTGGAGTTCCTCTGGCGCCACTTCAACAAGCAGATCCAGTCACTATTGAAGAGAAAGAGTGTCAAGGTGTGGCTGCCCTATCTTTCCGGATTTTTCCCCGCATTTCGTCTTGCCGCCGTCGCTCTCCTTCTCAGAATTACAGAGATTCCCCTCGTTATACCCAAGCGGCTGCTTGTTCTCCTGCATGGCCTGGAGTCGTTTCTCTTTGCCATTGCCTCTATACTTCTGATCTTTCATCTGGTTAGATTTATTGACCTTTTACCTAAATCGTTACGGACCAAAAAATCGAAGCCGACACTGAGACGGTTTAGAGGCATCATACGATTGATCGCGATTTTCGTCGCGGCAATCGTTTTCGCTTATACACAAAAGGATCTTTTCCCCTGGCTGTGGAAATCTTCCTGGTTGCATTATACGCTGCTTATTCTTGTGTATATTATTATCTATATCGGTGGAAAGTTTCTGACAACCCTTCTGGGTTCCCTCACAATTGCACTAAAAGATCGCGAGGAGAAAAACCGGCTGCGACTTCTTGTAAAAGCGACTATCTGGCCCATCAGGCTGTTTTTGCTGACCGTCGCTATCTATGCTACCCAGGAGATTCTGGAGCTGCCCGCGACCACCGATCAAATCGTAAGTACTGCCACCAATGTCATCGGCACCCTGGTAATTGTTATTTTCCTCTACAAGATACTGAGTGTCGTCGAATATGAGCTCACAAAGTTTGTCGGAAGAGATGACAACGAGTTTGACATGAACTTCGTCCAGATGATCCGTATTGTCTCAAAGGTGGTAATCGTATTGTTCGGCTCGATATATCTTCTCAAGGCAGCGACGGGCAAGCCGATGACAACTCTCCTGGCTGGCCTCGGAATCGGTGGTCTCGCAGTAGCGCTGGCAGCCCAGGACACACTGAAGAATCTGTTCGGAAGTTTCATGATCATGGTGGATAAACCCTTCAAGGTCGGGGACCGGGTCGTAGCCGACACCTTCGACGGCGTGGTAGAAGAGATAGGTTTTCGAAGTACACGTCTTCGAAGCTATCCGGGACATCTGATTTCCATCCCCAACGAAAAGATGGCAAGCGTCAGTATCGATAATATCGGGAGGCGCCCCAGTATCCGGCGTTATACAAATATTACGATTACATATGACACTCCGGTTGAAAAGGTTGAACGCGCCGTGTCGATCATCAAGGAAATTCTCAAGGATCATGAGGGCATGCACCCCGATTATCCTCCCCGGGTTTATTTTAATGAGTTCAACGACACCTCGCTGAACATCGCAATGTTCTACTGGTTTCATCCGCCGGACTACTGGGAGGCCATGAGGTTCAGCGAAGGAGTCAACCTGAAGATAATGCGGGCGTTTGAGGCTGAGGGAATCGAATTCGCGTTCCCGACATCTACAACCTATCTGGCCCAGGATGATCGCAGGCCTCTGAGTATATCCCTTTCAAAAGATTCCGGTTGGGACGACAAGGAAAAATAAGTGATTATCTTTTGATTGCAAAAGATCAAACGCTTTAAGAACAGGAGGTAATCAACTATGCCGAAGTTCCTTAAAAAAACATCTCGCAAGACCGGACTTCCACCCGGAACTCTCGTTCACATCGGTGAAAGAAAAACCGAAGAAGTAAAAATTACCGTCATCGATTACGATCAAACGACCTTCCGGGAAACCGGGGTAAAGACAATAGAGGAGTGCTTTTCTTTCAAGGAAACCCCTACCGTAACGTGGATCAATATCGACGGCCTTCATGATGTTGATATCATTAAAAAGACAGGTGAATATTTCGGAATTCATCCCCTGATTCAGGAAGACATTCTCCATACCGGTCAGCGTCCGAAAATGGAGGACCTTGATGCGCATATCCTTATTATTCTAAAGATGCTTCTCTACGATGATGAAACAAGCGTGATCAACACGGAACAGATCAGTATCATCCTGGGGCCAAATTTTGTCATTTCATTTCAGGAGATGAAGGGTGATGTCTTTAACTCCCTGCGAGAGAGAATACGAACCGGAAAGGGTCGAATCAGGAGGATGGGGACGGATTATCTCGCCTATTCGCTCCTTGACTCTATCGTGGATCACTATTTCATTCTCCTGGAAAAATGCGGAGAACGGATTGAAGATCTGGAAGAAGAACTCGCACTGAATCCAAGACCGGAGACATTACAGGATATTCATAATCTGAAGCAGGAGATCATATTTCTGCGAAAGTCCGTATGGCCGTTGCGAGAGGTAATAAGCAGCCTGGAACGGGCCGAATCAGCGCTCATCAATGATACCATTTCCATGTATCTCCGGGATCTTTACGATCACACGATCCAGGTAATCGATTCCGTGGAGGCATATCACGACATCCTGTCCGGGATGATAGATCTCTATCTCTCGAGTGTGAGCAACAGGATGAACGAGGTAATGAAGGTACTGACCGTTTTTGCTTCCATCTTCATACCCTTGACGTTCATAGCCGGGATATACGGGATGAATTTCGAGTTCATGCCCGAACTCAAAGTCAGGTGGGCCTATCCCGCCCTCTGGGGTCTTATGATTGCCGTCGCCGCAATCCTTCTTATAGTATTCAAACGAAAGAAATGGCTTTAACAGAACCGTTATGTCTTCCGATACGACAGCACTTGTTCCTGAACCGTGGCCCCCTCTTCCCGCCGCCGAACCCACCCGCACCGGCAGAGACTTCGTCTCATCCAGGAGAGTCGTACAGAATCACAAAAACAAGCGGTATTGCCCTGTATGTCTATCCCGGAGGATATCGATTCTCTTTACCATTGCAACATAAAGAAAGGAAAACAACATGTTAAGTCATCCTCTTGCGATACTTGCCATATTGGTTTTACTCCTAGCCGTATCGGCGTTTTTCTCGGGATCCGAGACAGCTCTCATGGCGATCGAAAAGATCCGTTTGAAACATCTCGAGAAAGCAAACCCCATCAGAACAAAGATGGTTGAGCGTCTTCTGAATAAACCGGAAAGGCTGATCGGCACAATTTTACTCGGCAATAATCTTGTTAATATCTGCATGTCCGCACTCGCCACAGCCCTTGCTCTTTCGCTGTGGGGTGAAGCGGGGATTATCTACGTTACCCTTTCTTTGACATTGATAATCCTGATCTTTGCCGAAATCATTCCCAAGGTATACGCGAAATACTTCAATGAGCGGGTCTCGATGGCCGCAGCTCCCGTCCTCAGTATAATCAGCACGCTATTCAAGCCGATCATCATTACGATCACGTATATCAGCACGAAAATACTCGCCTTTGTGGGGGTAGATATCGGTAAAGTAAAAAGGCCTCTTTTTACCGAGACAGAGATAAAGGCATGTATCAGCCTGGCCTGGGATGACGGGAAGATCTCCGCGGATGAGAAAAAGATCCTGTCACGGGTCTTTACCCTCAACGACAGGGCCGTTAGTGATATCATGGTTCCTCTGCAGCGAATGGTAGTTATCGATTCCAATTCACCTGTGGATGATGTGGTAAAGACGATATTGAAGACTGGATATACCCGGTTCCCCGTGAGCGAAGGGAAAAAGCAGGACATAATCGGATTTCTCCATGGCAAGGATGTATTACGACTGTTCCATCAGAAAACAAATATCCCCATACGGAAAATTATCCGGCCCTCCCACTTTATACCGGCTGATCGGACTATCGGCTCACAACTGCGCAATTTTCAGTCTAAGAAACTGCACCAGGCAGTGGTTCTCGATAATGAAGGGAATGTGGTGGGCTTGATAACCCTGGAGGACATACTGGAGGAACTGGTGGGCGCTATCAGGGATGAACATGACTCGTTATAACAAACGGATGGATTTTTTTGACGCTTCAGCCAAAGGAAAAGGGGATAGTATCGATTCTCCCGTTGTTCACATCATTTCATCGTTCATAAAAACGCCTCTCCCTCTTCTCGAAACGTCTGATTGTCTGTCTGATCCGGACACACGGGAACACAATACTCCCGCGGGAAGAAGAAACCAAAACATCTTGACTATTGAGGAAAAGAGGCTTATATTAAGCGTTTAGGTTAATATTACATTTTTTGAGGAACGTGCCATGAATCTGCCTGCAGTAACCGACTCGGTAGATATGTATATCGCGGAGATAAACCGTTTTCCACTCATTAATGCTGACGAAGAATTCAAGCTGGCAGTGCGGTTTGTAAAACACAACGACATGCAGGCGGCTGAAAAGCTGATCACCTCGAACCTGCGGTTTGTGGTCAAGATCGCTCACGAATACAAGAATTACCGGGTGAAGCTCATAGACCTGATCCAGGAGGGCAATATCGGTCTTATGCACGCCGTCAAAAAGTTCGATCCCTACAAAGGATACAGGCTCATATCATATGCCGTCTGGTGGATACGGGCGTATATGCAAAACTTTGTAATAAAGTCATGGAGTCTTGTCAAGATCGGCACCACCCAGGCACAGAGAAAGCTTTTCTTCAAACTGAACCAGGCGAAAAAAAAGCTGGAGGCTATCTCGCAAAAAAGCCCGGAGTTCAAGGAAATTGCGGACATGCTCAATGTCAAGGAACACGAGATAGAGGAAATGGAGCTTCGCCTTAATAACCGCGATGTATCACTCAACACGGCGATAGACGACGAGGGAGACTCGACATATATCGACCACCTGGTATACAAAGGGAAAAGTCAGGAGGATGCCCTTATAAAGAAGGAAGAAATGTCCCTGGTCAAGAAAAATATAGCAGGGGCCCTGGAGAAACTGAACGAACGGGAAGATTATATTATCCGGTACAGGACAATGTCTGATGCTCCTGAAACCCTTCAGGAGATAGGCGACAGATTTCACATAACAAGGGAACGTGCACGGCAGATTGAAAAAGAAGCCCTGAAGAAACTGAGAGCGGCGATACCCTCTCTGACGGATGAACCCAAACTTATTACAAATTAGCGTCCATACCGAATTGGCCGCTCGTCAGTTCCGCCATGCATTCCCGGGCAGGCTCGAACCGCGAAACTGCCCGTAAATACTCTAAAAATCATCACGGTCATATGCTAAATTTTCAAAGCATGTGTATTCATTCAGAAAAGCCATATTAGCCACGCCGGTGGGACCGTTTCTCTGCTTGCCGATTATTATCTCCGCCTTGCCCCTTTCCGGGTTGTCTTCCGACTTGTTGTAGACTTCATCCCTGTATATGAACATTATAACATCGGCATCCTGCTCGATTGCGCCCGATTCCCTCAGGTCTGCCAGCTGAGGACGCTTATCCGTCCTGGATTCAACCTGCCGGTTCAACTGCGAAAGTGCCAGTACAGGGATGTTCAGCTCTTTAGCCAGAGCTTTGAGAGAGCGACTGATTTCGGATATCTCCTGTTCTCTCGGAACGGATGTGTCTCTGCCCCGCATGAGCTGAAGATAATCAAGAACAATCAAATCCAGCCCCGATTCCGCCTTTAATCTTCGTGCTTTTGCCTTTATTTCGAGTACAGAGATAGCGGGCGTATCATCTATGAAGATAGGGGCCTCCGAAAGCCTTCCTGCCGCGGCAGTCAACTTCGGCCAGTCCATATCACCGACAAATCCCCTTCGTATACGCTGTGAATCTACCTTCCCGTCGGAGGAGAGCATACGCAGCGCAAGTTGCTCCTTGGACATCTCCAGGGAAAACACAGCCACAGGCACACGATCTTCAATTGCCGCATGCTGCGCGATATTTATGGCGAAGGCCGTCTTCCCCATGCTGGGACGCCCGGCCACTACTATCAGATCGGATTTCTGGAGTCCGGATGTAATTTCATCAACTTTTTGAAACCCTGTAGGGATACCGGTGATGAGAGTCTTCTTTTCATACAGCTTTTCTATGTTTTTGAACGTATCTTTGACAATCTCACGCATGGGAGAAAATGCCGGTCGTATCTTGTTCTCCGATATCTCGAACACGGCGTGTTCCGCTTCGTCAAGAACGGAATCGATATCCGAACTCGCATCATAGCTCTTATTCAATATATCGGTTGCGGCTCCTATCAATCCACGTAATATGGATTTTTCCTTAACTATCTTGGAATAATAAGCAATGTTGGCTGCCGAGGGTACAGCATCGACAAGAGAGGTCAGATACACTTCCCCCCCGACACCTTCAAGATGTCCCCTCCCACGCAATACATTACTCAGCGTAACAAGATCGGTTGGCTCATTCCGCTCGTACAGTTCAAGAATGGAAGAAAATATCTTTCTATGAGCTTCACTGTAGAAATCACCCATATCCACTATTTCCAGAACGTTGTTCAGGGCATTATTATCCAGCAGGATACCGCCGAGGATTGACTGCTCTGCATCCAGATTTTGCGGGGGAACTTTGTGAAGAGAGTAATCTACATCTTTCATCCCTGTACCTATATCTCGCCGGCAACGATAACTGTAATAGTGGCAGATATGCCGGAATGTAATTTGATTTTGACGGGAAATTCTCCAAGACTTTTAATGGGCTCTTCGAGTACAATATTTTTTTTATCAATCTCGATTCCCTGTTCGAGGAGTGCATCGCCTATATCCTTCGTGGTAACAGAACCGAACAGTTTATTCTGTTGGCCCACTTTTCTGGATATGGTGCAGGTGACATCCTCGAGTCGAGCGGCTACGGACTGTGCGGCTTCTTTTTCCTTCTCGATCCTTCTCGCCGCAGCTTCCATTTCACCTTTCAGAGCCTTCATGTTTTTACTGCTTGCCTCAATACCCAACCCTCGGGGAATCAGGAAATTTCTGGCATAACCATCAGAAACATTTACAAGATTTCCTGACTTTCCTACAGATTCAACATCTTTTTTCAAAATTATTTTCATAAGAACCCCTCCAATCGGGAACGTGGCTGCCTTGTATCATGAACTCGTAAAGGCAAACGGTCAATCCGACTTTGTGCCGAGTTTCCTGAAATCGGCCCACGTATCAATCAAGCCCAGCCCGGCAACTATAAAGATCAAAAACTGCTGCGCAAAAATCAAAAAATATCCTAAGGCCCGTAAAATACCAGGGACGTTCTTTCTCTTAAAGAAAAAACTGATTATGGCAAGGCCCTGTAACATATAGATAAAAAGAAGAACAATCGCTATGTTCAACCCCAGAATGCGAGATAGCTCGGAGGGAACCACAATACAGCCACCGGCAATAACAACAAGCCATACCGTCTTATCGAGGGTCTTCCAGAGAGACAGATCACCAAAATCAGGATACCACATTCCCCTGTTCCTGAACAACCATTTTCCCCCGAGAATGTTCAGCCAGATGAAAAACCCCGCGCCTACGATAATAAGAGAAGGGAGCAATCCGGTCATAACACGCGTTATCCGCTCGGCGTTTTCTTTCATAAGCTGGATATATTGATTGGAAACACCCGTTCGGGAATACAGATCGATGTTCTCCTGCACGATCGAAGACATATGAGTGCCGATTAGACCCCACGGCTCTTTTCCCGAAACCAGACTCAGATAGAGGAGAATGACAACGCTGAGGGTCAGAAGAATGCCCATAGAATATACAATCGTCTTTTCTATAGACCAGTTTTTTCTCAACACTTCCGAAAGGATAAGACCGAGAGAACCCAAGAAGAAAAAGTAGACAACACCGGCCTGGGAATCCAGCGTCCGCAGTGTTATCATCGTAATCGTCAGGGACAGGGCAAAGGCCAGAAGACCGTGCAATCTCCCCAGTCTGGAATAGTAGTATAATACCGGCAAGGGCACAAATACGGCGCCGAGGGCGCCGAGTACCGCATTCATGGCTACCGCAATTAAAACAATGGAGATTACCGCAACAGCAAGGAAAAAGTCTTTATAGGGAGAACCCTCCCCCGACAGACCAAACATGCCCCACCTGTTAGTATGAAAATTAGGAGATGTCTACCGGTCGGCAGACATCTCAGGGTTTACTGGAAGTTATTAACCGGGATAGAATTAACTGGCAGTTACATACGGCAAAAGAGCCAGCGTCCTCGCCCTTTTAATTGCAACTGCTAACTCTCTCTGGTGTCTGGCACACGTCCCGGTAATTCTTCTCGGCATAATCTTGCCCCTCTCCGTCAGAAAGCCTCTCAGAATAGCCGGATTTTTATAATCAATCTTTATCTCCGAATCCACACAAAACCTGCACACCTTTCTTTTGTGAAAAAACCGTGGCCTAGGTCTGCTGGGACGTCTCGAATTGTCATTTGGTGTATATGCCATTTTTTATTCCTCCTCCGCTTTTTTCTCTTCGGTCTCCACTGATACCGTTTCTTTGGAAACCTCAGTATCATCCGTTTCAATCTCTTTACTACCCGATTCTTCAGCAACGACTTCGGAAACAGCAGGTTCGGAAATTACTTCTTCTTTTTTCAGTTCTTCTTCCTTTTTCAGTTCTTCTTCCTTTTTCAGTTCTTCTTCCTTCTGCTCTGCTTTTCTCTGCTCCGCTTGCTTACGCTCTTCTTCCTTTTTCAAAATCTCCGCCATCTCGCGTTCAATCTCTTCCATATCAACCTTGTCGCTCAGTTTCACCGTCTGAAATCTCAGCACATTGTCATCAATCTTAAAGTTTCTTTCCACCTCGATGACTACTTTGTGCTGGGCAACAAAATCAATCCGTACATACACACCCTCTCTCATTCTTTCGATAGGATACGCCAGTCGCCGTTTGCCCCAGTTCTCGATCTTAACTGTTGTACCATTCAGACCTTTAATAATTCCGGCATAACGGTCAACCAAGCTGTTCACCCCATCCGACTGCACATCGGATTTTACAATGAATATCGTTTCGTACCTTCTCAACATACACCCTCCTTACGGCTCTATAGCCCGAATTCCTGATCCGGGCAAGGAGTCCTTTGTTATATTCAGTTTCCATCCTCCTGAAAAACCACCTATGAATGGACGCTGTTAAGGAAAAGGCCTTTACTATAGTATCTTTATCCAGAAATCAAGCTAATTCTCGCTTTAACAGCACCTATTTTATCCCCCGGAGACATCCGGAAAACCCGGCAGAAATACTCCGCCCCGAAAAGATAGCCGATTTGATGGGCGACTTTCTCCTTTGCCTTTATTCCCGATATATGTTAGTAGCTTTTGGTTCAATCTATGGGAGATAATCCGCCATGGCAAAGATAACATCAGTCAGAGGATTCCGCGATATACTGCCGGACGAAACACCGAAATGGCAGCGTGTCGAGGAAACAATACGTAAGGTGTTCTTCAACTTCGGGATTCAGGAGATACGAATTCCAGTCCTGGAAAAAACCGAACTTTTCAAGAGGGGAATCGGCGAAGCCACCGATATAGTCGAAAAGGAGATGTACACATTTCTCGACCGGGGAAATGAATATCTCACAATGCGTCCGGAGGCAACCGCCTCGGTCATACGCGCCTACATAGAACACCATATATACGAAAAAGACCCTGTGGCAAAACTCTTTACAATAGGCCCCATGTTCAGACGTGAACGACCTCAGAAGGGCCGATTCAGGCAGTTTTACCAGATAAACGTCGAATTTCTGGGAGAGGAAGATCCCCGCATAGACGCGGAGCTTATTTCCATGCTGATGTATCTGTTGCGTGAAATCGGACTTGGCGATCTAAAACTTGAAATCAACTCGCTGGGATGCGATAAGTGCCGTCCGGCGTTTCGGAAAAAGGTAACGGATTTCCTGAAAAACAGGGAGGAGGAACTGTGCGAGGATTGCCAAAGACGCCTCGTTACAAATCCCTTGAGAATATTTGACTGCAAAAATACATCCTGCCAGGAGATTATCTCCGGAGCCCCGGTAATCCCGGATTTTATATGCGCCCCCTGCAGGGAACATTTTGAAAAGGTGAAAGAGTACCTCGCAATTCTCGACATTCCCTTTACACTGAACCCTACGATGGTGAGAGGCCTCGATTATTATACCAGGACCGCCTTTGAAATCACCACGCGATCGCTGGGAGCACAAAACGCCGTTACCGGCGGCGGGAGATACGATGGTCTCGTGCAGATGCTGGGAGGTCCTGATATATCGGGTATCGGGTTTGCGATAGGGTTCGACAGGCTTATCTCAATGATACCCGAAAGGGATACCGTATACGCGGATCGTCCGAATATTTTTATCGCGGCACTCGGAGAAAAGGCCCAGGGGTTTGCGTTTTCTCTTTGCAACACCCTCAGGCGCGCGGGCATCAGGGCGGAAATGGACTTCTCGAACAGGAGCCTCAAGAGCCAGATGAAACGGTCAAATAAGCTGAACTGTTCTCATACGCTGATAATAGGCGAAAAAGAGATGGAGGGGGGAACGGCCCAGATCAGGGATATGAATGATGGAACCCAGGAATCCGTTGACATAAATGACACCGGCAGCATCGCAAAAAGCGTACTGGATACGGTATAGGGTATGACATACGATGTGTATGTCTCGCAGCTCGTGCCCGGTTAATCATAGTATCAGGAAAGGATGTACCACTTGTCTGAATTTATAACAGGAATTAAACGAACACATTATTGCGGCAACATCAGGGCCGAACATGCCGGCGATGATGTTGTACTTATGGGGTGGGTTCACAGGAGACGAGACCTGGGGGGGCTGGTCTTTATCGACCTCAGAGACAGAGAGGGAATCGTACAGATTGTCCTCGATCCCGAGAAAAAATCACAGGCTCACGCCCTGGCACATGACATACGAGCTGAGTTTGTCCTCGCGATAAAGGGCAGAGTACATCTCCGGCCTGCCGACATGATTAACCCCTTATTGAAAACCGGAGAGGTTGAGATTGCAGCAGATGAACTTGAGATACTCAACGAATCCGCCACGCCGCCATTTGTCCTTGATGCCGATTCCGAAGTATCTGAAAATCTGCTTTTAAAATACCGGTATCTGGATCTCAGGCGCAGAGATTTACAAAAAAACATCATACTGAGAAGCAAAGTCGCCGCTGAAACACGAACCTATCTGCGGGAGAAAGGGTTCATTGAGGTTGAGACGCCCTTTCTGACAAAAAGCACACCGGAAGGAGCGCGCGATTACCTCGTTCCAAGCAGGGTAAATCCCGGCACTTTTTACGCCCTTCCCCAATCACCACAGCTTTTTAAACAGCTGCTGATGGTATCCGGTTTCGACAAATACTATCAGATAGTGAAATGTTTTCGCGATGAAGATATGAGGGCCGACCGCCAGCCGGAGTTTACCCAGATAGACATGGAGATGTCTTTCATATCGGAGAGTGACATTATTGACACTGTTGAAGGTATGGTGTCGCATATATTCAAGGCGTGTCTCGACAGAGATCTGCAGGTCCCGTTTCCCCGTCTTACTTACTCGGAAGCTATCGAAAGATATGGAAGGGATAATCCCGATACCCGCTTTTCGCTTGAGCTTGAAGATCTGACCGATATCGCCGGCAAATCAACCTTTCGCGTCTTTTCCGACGCCGCGAAGAGCGGAGGCGCGGTAAAGGCACTGCTCCTGGCCGACGGCACAGCCCTGTCGCGAAAAGACCTTGATGTCCTTGGAGGTTTTGTGGGCGAACACGGCGCGAAGGGACTCGCCTGGGTAAGGGTCAGCAGCGAGGATGAGTGGACAGGATCGATAGCTAAGTTTTTCGATCAGGAAGAGATAAAAAACATTAATCAAAGAATGAATGCTCAGCCGGGATCACTGTTGCTTTTCGTTGCCGACACCAGGGATGTTGTCAATAGAGCCCTCGGCGCCCTGAGAATACATCTCGCGGAAAAGCTGGAACTGATCGACCATAAGACGTTCGCTTTTACGTGGATCACTGAATTCCCGATGTTCGAATACAGTAAAACCGAAGAACGATACATGGCAAATCATCACCCCTTCACATCCCCGATGGAAAAAGACATCCCTCTCCTCCAGACAAGCCCCGCCAGCGTAAGAGCCAGGGCCTATGACCTCGTGCTGAACGGTTCTGAAATAGGGGGAGGAAGTATTCGTATTCATAAATCGGACCTTCAGTCGATAATCTTCAAAACCCTTGGATTAAGTGAAGATGAAGCACGAAGAAAATTCGGCTTTCTCCTGGAAGCGCTGAAATACGGCACACCGCCGCACGGCGGCATAGCATTCGGGCTCGACCGCATAATAATGATAATGGCAGGAGCTGAATCCATACGAGATGTAATAGCATTCCCGAAAACACTGAAAGCGTCATGCCTTCTGACCGATGCTCCGTCGGAGGTAAGCGCCGAGCAACTTTCCGATCTGTCATTAAAATCTATATAAAAACGCGGGTATCCGAGGATGCCGGTGAGATGGCGGATTTCGGGACACTTTTTAACACTTGACAAACCTTTGGGATATTCATATAAATAAAAGTTACGTTGGTTGTGTGCCAGTGTGGTACAATCTCATGCGGTAAAGGAAGGAGGGGACGTGGACATGAAAAGAGGTATACTGCTTATATCTATTCTCGTTTCAGTGGGTCTTTTGTTCTTTGTTTCAGGATGCGCAAAACAACAGGGAGCGGGCTCGGCAGCTCTAACGGAAGAGCAAACATCCGTTTCGGCAGGGGCTCCTGATGGTACGGCCTCTCTTGCTTCAACCCATGTTGTAAAGAGTAGCGAATGTTTGTGGTGGATTGCCGAGTACGAAGACATATACAACGATCCATTCATGTGGCCGTTGATTTACGACGCCAACAAGGACAAGATCGATAATCACGATCGCATTTACCCGGGCCAGACTCTCCATATTCCACGAAGCGGCTATACAATGGAGCAGATCATGGAAGCACGACAAAGGGCCGGGGCGCCACGGCCATATACTCCGCCAGCGGGCTCTATCCCACCCGTTGATTAGTAACACTTTTTAATCCCGTATTTCACTATAGAGGGCACAGAAAGTGCCCTCTATTTTTTTGTAAAATATGTAAAGGATGACAAATCATGGCAAAATGGAATTCAGAAAAACATATCTTTGAGCATCAACAGTCAGGATTTCAGTGTGAACTGAAGGATGTGGATCAGCCCAATTTGTACAAAACGATCTTTCCCTATGACGAGGTTTCAAAAATAGAGTTCGACGACAAAATCATGCCGATCATGCCGGCGGAGGATATCTTTATAACCGATACCACCTTCCGAGACGGCCAGCAGTCGAGACCTCCCTTCACCGTTGAACAGATAGTCAATCTATGGAAATTGATGAATAAACTCAGCGGTGAGAGTGGTATTATACGGCAATCCGAATTCTTCCTCTACACCGATAAAGACAAAGAGGCGTTAGAGCGATGTCGCGAAATGGATTTCAAGTACCCGGAGATTACCGGGTGGATCAGAGCTAAGGAAGAAGATGTTCCGCTGGTCAAAAATGCCGGGTTACGGGAGACAGGCATTCTTACATCCGTGTCCGATTATCATACCTTTCTTAAACTGGGGCTCACGAGGAAAAAGGCCCTGGACGCCTATCTTGGTGTGGTGAAGTCAATCCTGGACGCAGGTATCGTTCCACGGTGCCATTTTGAGGATATAACACGATCAGATGTTTATGGATTTACCATACCCTTCGCCATAGAACTGATGAAACTTCGGGAAGAAAGCGGCATCGATATTAAAATCCGCCTCTGCGATACACTGGGCAATGGAATCAGCTACTCACAGGCAGCCCTTCCCCGTAGCGTGCCTAAACTGGTGCGGGCATTTATCGACGACGCCGGCGTACCGGGGCATCTTCTCGAATGGCACGGACACAACGATTTTCACAAGGCCCACATAAATTCCGCCACCGCATGGCTGTATGGGTGCAGCGGCGTCAACGGAACGCTTCTGGGCATAGGTGAAAGAACGGGCAATACCGCCATAGAAGGCCTGATAATGGAATATATCGGACTGAGGGGCAATGATGGAAACATTGATACAACCGTCATCACGGAGATCGCCGATTATTGTGAAAGCGAAATAGGGATACCGATCCCGGAAAAAACACCCTTCATCGGTTCCGATTTTAATGTTACACGGGCAGGCGTTCATGTGGACGGACTTCTCAAGAACGAAGAGATATATAATATATTTAATACCGAAAAGATATTGAAGAGACCGGTTCTGATAGAAATTACCGACAAATCGGGCAAGGCGGGAATCGCTCACTGGATAAATATCCGTCTTGGCCTGAAGGATGAAGCCGGCATATCAAAAAGGCATCCCGGTATCTCAAAGATATATAAATGGGTAAACAGCGAATACGAATCGGGCAGAGTAACCAGCATCTCTCACGAAGAGATGGAAAAAAGAGTGAGAAAGTTTCTGCCCGAATTGTTCATGTCCAACATGGAAAAGATAAAACACAACGCTTCACAGGCGGCAACGAAAGTTGTTGAAGAAACGGTTGAACTGCCCGGGATGAAGACCATGAAGGCCGAGATGCAGGAACCCATCATGCAACTGGTGATCGACGAGAACCCCTCCATTCAATGGGCCTATGTCGTTGATGTGGAAGGCATTAAGACCACGAAGAATATCACCGGTATAGCCGACAGGGCAAAATACGAAAATTTCGGAGTGGGAACGGATTATTCGGACAGGGAATGGTATTTCGGCCCGCTACAGTCGGGTAAGGTCCATGTGAGCAATTTTTACATATCGAGGATGACGGGTGCTTTGTGCATAACCGTATCGGCTCCCATCATGGATGACAATGATGATATTGTAGGTATATTCGGTGTGGACATCAAGTTCGAGGATTGGGCGAACAGGGTTGAGGATATAGCCGAAGCGACCAGACTTGCCCTGAAAGCCGAATACGATAAGAAGAAAAAGAAGGCGGCCGGAGAATAAGAGCCCGGCCCACTGGCCTGGAGATTATTGTACCAGCCACTGATCAAAGGGCAGCTCTTCCGGTTCAAGATCAGATGGGGCCAGCTCGGCGATGAAACGGGAAGGGGCAGTATCTCTGTCCCATCCGCTCCCGCCACGGTTTATCAGGGGATGGCAAAAGTACAGGTGATCCTTTGCCCGTGTGGTTGCAACGTAAAAAAGCCTTCTCTCTTCGTCTTCACCTCCGGGTTCCCTGAGCGCGCGAGCCAGTGGAATCATCCCCTCCGAGCACCAGATCATGAAAACCACGGACCATTCAAGACCCTTGGCCTGGTGAATGGAGCTCAGGACAACTTTGGAATTATCATCATCCGCCTTGTAGGATTCTTCCTCGGTTACACTGGTCATCAAGGCAAGATCGTTCAGAAATTCATCGAGCGAATTAAATTCCGAAGAAAAATGGGCCAATTGCTTCAGATCCTCTTCACGTGAAGCCGTGTCTCCATATCGTGTTTCGACGTACTCTCTGTAGCCGTCATTCAGTATGGCGCCGGCGATCTCTGCCAGGGCATTGGTTTCTGACAAATCCATAATGTCTTCAAGTGTGCTTCTGAATCTCCTGATACCCGGGACGGCCGCCTTTGGCACACATTTCAGAAATTCATCGGAAAAGGCAGCCGCTACAGGTTCATCATGTGACGACACAAAATTCCATATCTTGCCCGCCGTTACCTCCCCTATCTTGTCGTAAAGCCTCATCACTCTCTTCCATGCGATTTCATCGAGCGGATTCACAATAATTCTCATAAACGCGGTCACATCCTTTATATGAGCCTGCTCGAAAAATCTGATACCGGATCGTATCTCGAAGGGGATCCCTCTCCTGACTAACTCCATCTGCAATTCCATGGAGTGATAATGGGCCCGGTAGAGTACAGCAATCTCTCCGACGGGGATACCTTTATCAACCAGTTCGATGATACGCTGGGCAACAAAATCGGCCTGCTGCAGAACATTTCTGACAGGGACAAAGACAGGCCTGACACCCTTTCTCCTCACCGCCCTGAGCTCTTTCTGGAATTGCATCGAATTGTTTTCGATGCTCATATTCGCAAAGTGAAGAATCTCCGGCGTGCTCCGGTAGTTCGTCTCCAGCTTGTATATCTTAGCGTCCGGATACTTTTCGGGGAAACTGACAATATTGGCGAAATTTGCCCCTCTGAACGAATATATGCTTTGTGAATCATCTCCCACCACCATCAGATTCTTATGATGACCGGCGAGAATATCCAGTATCTCCGCCTGGATTATATTGGTATCCTGATATTCGTCCACGAGTATATGCCGGAACTTCTCTGAATATTCATCCCGTACATCGGGGAAATCCTTCAGGAGTTCGAGCCAGTTAATAAGGATATCATCGAAATCCATTACATTCCGTTCCCGTTTCTTGATGCCGTACCGCAGCGCAACCTTGAGAATATCGGTGATAGAATGGGAAAAACTGCGATATCTGTTCGTAATTATATCTTCTGTCTTTATCCTGGTATTTGAAGAGAGGCTGATAATGTCCCTTAAAACGTTGGGCCTGGGAAAATTCCCGTCCGCGGTACGGATTCCAAACTCCTTTATGCAGGTATTTAAAAGCTGGTTGGAATCCTCCGCGTCAATGATTGAATAACTTCTTTCGTAACCGAGAAGCCCGGCGTGCCGTCTGAGGATGCGGTTCCCCACATGGTGAAAAGTTCCGCCCCATAGTCTCCCCAAATCCACATCCACAAGCGTTTCAACACGGGAAAGCATCGAGCGCGCGGCTTTATTTGTAAAGGTGGCGAGCAGAATATGGCTCGGCTCGATCCCCTGTTCAATCAAGTGGGCAACCCGGTATGTCAGCGCGCGTGTCTTGCCGCTTCCGGCCCCGGCAATCACGAGAATAGGCCCTCCTTGGGCCCGCACAACATCGAGTTGCTCGGGGTTGAGTTCTTTTTCGTAGTCAATCATGTGTTTCGTTTACGAGGCAGCGCGGCACAATCTCAGGCCTCGAGATTCTTCTTGATCTCTTCAACCGTGTCTTTGCTGCTGAGAGAAACAAAGTCTCTGAGAAGATCTTTTTCCGCATAAAACCCTATCAGGGGCGCGGTCTTGTTATTATAGGTCTCCAGACGGTTAAGTATTGCCTCCACCGTCTCGTCATCACGCTGGATAACCGGACTGCCGCATTTTTTGCACATTCCGTCCAACGTGGGGGGGTTACTCTTAACATTATATATTTCCTGACATTCAGGATTAGAACAGGTCCTGCGCGTGGTAAGACGATCCAGTATGACCTCTCTTGGAACCTCAAGGTTAACCACGAAGTCAAGAGCAATATCAAGCCTGCCCAAAAGTCCTTCAAGTTCTTCGGCCTGCGGTATCGTCCTTGGGAAACCATCGAGGATAAAGCCTTTTTTACAATCATCTTCCCCCAGACGAACCTCCATGATCTCCATAATCAATGAATCCGGAACCAGATCACCGGCATCCATATACTCCTTCGCCTTCTTACCGAGATCGGTCCCTGCCTTTACGGCTGATCGCAGAATATCACCTGTCGAGACCTGCACCGAACCGTCAATCTCCGAAAGAAGTTTGGCTACGGTGCCCTTTCCGGCCCCGGGCGCACCCAATAGTACTATCTTCATCTTCAAAAACCTCCATAATGTATTACCGGGAATACCCCGGTTTGTTCCCGACGTGTCGGGATCGGGATCGTATCCCCGGACGAATTATACTGTGAATGGGACGTTATATAGGTGAAACCTGCGCCCGGGTCAAGAAAATAGATATGAGCCGGATAACGGTGGAAATAGTTCGATATCTTTTTTGAATGTACCCTTCAACAAATCCGACGCAAGAAACCATCTCCTGTCAATACCCGTGATCCAATTGTGGCGGGGATTACAATCGTCACCATATCCGCTGCTACCAGTGCCCGGTGCAGTAGAACACGTCGCGCAATTCATCGAAGCATCGCAATCTGACAGTCCATTCTCTTCGAGAACCTGCCGTCTGTCTATACCATAGTCTTCGCAATGCTATAGATCCATTATCCAGTTCGTTCCCGTGAAGGTAACACTCGGGAGGGATTCCTCGTCATGTCCCTGCCGAATGGCGATTTCCTGCAGACAAACCGGGCAGACACACGTTGTAATCCCGTCCTTCTGCAGGGGAGAACAATCCACGGAAGGAAAGTAAAAACACCAGCAGACACTTTCTCCCCCGAAAGAACAGCAGGGAAATTCTCTTCCGCAGACAG
>Ga0272443_10001503_pt1 | contig 33590 bp, 28 predicted proteins | sample SSMAcet12_FD_193581 | JGI IMG/M metagenome (GOLD analysis project Ga0272443, IMG submission 193581) | Marine sediment archaeal communities from Little Sippewissett salt marsh, Falmouth, MA, United States - SSM-Acet-12 | ecosystem: Environmental > Aquatic > Marine > Wetlands > Sediment ... | reverse complement strand
TGAACCAAGAGGGCATTTCTCGCACGTAAAGAGGCCCATTCTCCAGAAAGGTGAAAAACAATGAGAATTAAAGTACTGCTTGACGAGTCGGAGATCCCTCGCCAGTGGTACAACCTGGCCGCCGACCTGCCCACTCCGATGCAGCCACCGCTCGGCCCGGACGGCTCGCCGGTGACCCCGGACATGCTGGCGCCGGTGTTTCCGATGAACCTGATCGAGCAGGAGGTTTGCCAGGATCGCTGGGTGGACATCCCGGAGGGGATTCTCGAGATCCTCTACCGTTGGCGGCCCTCGCCGTTGCGCCGGGCGGTCTTTCTGGAGCGGGCGTTGAAAACACCGGCGCGCATCTACTACAAGGACGAATCGGTCAGCCCGCCAGGCAGCCACAAGCCAAATACTGCCGTCGCCCAGGCATGGTACAATAAGCAGTTCGGTATCGAGCGTCTGACGACCGAGACGGGGGCCGGCCAGTGGGGCAGCGCGCTGTCGTTCGCGTGCGCGCTGGTAGGCCTGGAATGCAAAGTCTTCATGGTGCGGATCAGTTTCGATCAGAAGCCTTACCGCCGGCTCATGATGGAGACGTGGGGCGGTACGTGCGTACCGAGCCCTAGCCCGGAGACGCAGGCGGGCCGGAACATCCTGGAACAGGACCCCGACACACCGGGCAGCCTGGGGATCGCGATCAGCGAGGCGATCGAGGCGGCGGTCACGGACCCCGAGGGCAAGACGCGCTACTCGCTCGGCAGCGTGCTCAACCACGTGCTGATGCATCAGACGATCATCGGCCTGGAAACGAAAAAGCAGCTCGAAAAGATCGGCGAGAAGAAGGTAGATATCGTCATCGGCTGCGCCGGGGGCGGAAGCAATTACGCTGGCTTGGCCTTCCCGTTCATGGCCGACAAAATCGCCGGCGCCGACATCCAGATCATCCCGACCGAGCCAAGCAGCTGCCCGACGCTGACCCGCGGCCCGTTCGCCTACGATTTCGGGGACACGGCCGGCATGACGCCGCTTTTGCCGATGTACACGCTCGGCCACACGTTCGTGCCGCCACCGATCCATGCCGGCGGGCTGCGTTACCATGGGATCGCGCCGCTGGTGAGCCAGTCGATCGTCGAAGGTCTCGCCGAGCCTCGCGCACTGCACCAGCTCGAATGCTATCAGGCGGCCGTGCTGTTCGCCCGGACCGAGGGTATTATCCCTGCCCCGGAAACGAGCCACGCCATCGCCTGCGTGATGCAAGAGGCTGAAAAGGCCAAACAAGAAGGCAAGGAAAAGGTCATTCTCTTCAACTTCAGCGGTCACGGCCTCATGGACCTGACGGGTTATGAAAGGTATTTCGCGGGCAAGCTCGAGGACTACCCGCTGCCCGAGGAACTGATGGCCCGGTCGCTGGCAGCGCTGAAGGACTTGCCCAAGCCCAAGATGGTCAAGTCCGGACGGTGGTAAACCTCGCGATGAATGGACGCGAGATTGGGGGACAGGACTGTGTGCACCTGGCTTGAGTGTCTTTTTCGATCATGATGCGCCTGGTTCGCACGCGACTGGCCCGCATGATAGGGAGCCCGGACCTTCGCCGTCTGGGGCTTTTGACATTCGTCTGCTGCCTCATCGGGGTCGTAGCGGGCCTGGGGGCGGCCGGCTTCAACGTCATGCTTGACGCGTCGGGCGAGGCGTTTCTGGGCTACCTGGCCAACTATCGACCGTCTGCACCCGGCTTTGAAAAAAACTATTTCGATTTCGGCACCTGGTTTGTCGGCACGGGTATCGTGCGGTGGGCGTTGCTGCTGATTCCCGCAGTCGGCGGTTTGATCAGCGGTCTCATTGTGTTCACCTTCGCGCCCGAAGCGGAAGGGCACGGAACGGACGCGGCGATCGAAGCGTACCACTTCCGGGACGGCGCCATCCGTGCCCGCGTGCCGCTGGTCAAGGCGATTGCCTCGGCGATCACGATCGGCTCGGGCGGATCGGCCGGCCGCGAAGGGCCGATCGCACAGATCGGATCGGGCTTCGGCTCGGTACTCGCTTCGGCATTGAAACTGCAACCAGCCGACCGGCGGATCCTCATGGCGGCGGGGATGGCCGCTGGTATCGGGGCGATCTTTCACGCACCGCTGGCCGGCGCGCTGTTCACGGCCGAAGTGATGTACCGCAAGACGGACTTCGAGCACGAAATACTCGTCCCGGCATTCATCTCGTCGATCGTGGCATACTCGGTCTTCGGTGCGATCTTCGGTTTCCATCCCCTTTTCATCACGCCCGACTACATGTTCAACAAGCCGGTAACGCTGTTGCCCTACGCCCTGCTGGCCGGCGTCGTCGCGCTCGGAGCGATGCTCTACGTGCAGAGCTTCTATGGTGTGCGCCACCTCATGTTTACGGGGCTGACGCGCATCCCGAACCACGTGAAACCAATGATTGGCGGACTGGCCACGGGGATCGTCGGGTTCTTTTTGCCCGAGACTCTGGCGACCGGTTACGGGGTCTTGCAGGTTTGTTTCGAAAGCGGGGTCAATGCGTTACCGGACCTGAGCGCCATGCCGTCGGCCGCAGCCGTGGCGGCCCTGCTGCCGGCCGGCGCCGGGCCGCTGCTCGTAACGGGGCTGCTGCTGATATTGATCGCGGTCGGTAAGATTTTTACGACGGCCTTCACAGTCGGCAGCGGGGGCAGCGGCGGCGTGTTCGGGCCTGCGGTGGCCATCGGCGGCGCGCTCGGCGGCGCGACGGGCCTGCTCTGTGTTTACCTGTTTCCGACATTGTCGATTTCACCGGGCGCATTCGCACTGGTGGGGATGGCCGGCTTTTTCGCCGGGGCGGCCAACACGCCCGTCTCGACGATCGTCATGGTCAGCGAAATGACGGGCAACTACAACCTGCTCGTACCCTCGATGCTGGTCTGTCTGGTCGCCTACGCGCTCTGCCAGCGATTCACGCTTTACCAGCTTCAACTCGACTCGCGCCTCGAAGCACCGACGAAGCTGGGCGGGATGGCCACCGCGATCCTGCGGCGGCTGACGGTCGGCCAGGCCCTCGAGTTGAAGGAGGAAGAATCCGCCCCCTTCCTCGTGGTTGAGGCGGAAACACCACTCACCGAGATCGTGGAGCGCTTCGCGCATTCGACCCAGGAGTGCTTTCCGGTCATCGATAAGGAGGGGCGACTGACAGGCGTCGTCGAGGCGGCGCACATCCGCAGGGTTGTTGCGGAAATGGAGCTCGCCCAGATCATCATCGCCCACGATCTCGCAGTGCCTGCCGTCTCGGTGACTCCGTCGGATTCTCTGCTCGCGGCTGTCAATTCAATGGCCCGGCATAACCGCGCTGACCTTGCTGTCGTCGATCCGAAGGACGCCCGGCGAATCGTCAACACGTTGAACCGAGGCGACGTCATCGCGGCCTACAACCGGCTCTTCGCCGAGGCCGTCCCCGCCGCGTAACGGGCCAAAAAGAGTGCCCGGTCTTTATCGCGACAACAGGAGAGAACGAAAAAAAGTCTTCATGCCGGCACGCAAACAAGTGTGCTCTCCGGCCGGGAGGCCGCTACTCCGTCTCGAGCAGTTCGAGCCGCTTGAGGGCCTCACGTTTTCCAAGCTTCCGGACGGTCGCCAGACTCGACAGGGCAGCCGCGCGAGGCTTGGAAACGCCTTTCTCCCAGTTGTAGATCGTCAACTGCGATACGCCGACGAGCTTCCCGTAATCGGCAGCCGACAAGCCCAGACGCTCGCGATGGGCTTTGAGCCACCGCGGCGAAAAGCGGATCTGGTCGGTCGGCATTTCCTTCGCAGGTTTCCCAACGCGCCGCCTTTCCTGTTTTTCGATAAAGGCCAGCCGGCGGTTCAAATCCTGAACCTGTCGTTTGAGATCGGCGATGTCCCGCCGGGCCCGGGCGGCCGCCCGTTGCGTGGCGCCTGTGTTTTCCCGGATCTCCTTGCGGGCCAGTCGTCGAACCTCCTCTTTGAGAACTGAAGCGAGATTGGGCATGAAAGGACTCCCCCAAGATGCGTTCATGAATCGGCCGGCCCCCTACACGGGACCGCATTGTGTTAAGGGTTGCATAAGGAATGCAGCAGCCCTGAGCACCATATGAATTTGAAAACACGGGCGTTCGCGTCCCCTTCCGCGCACATTGCTCATACCAGTGCAGGAGTATAAGATCACACGTTGAAAAATGATCAACCCCCGCCCTTTCGTAAACTATTTAACAGATTATAACATCGTCTGATCTGCCCGCCAACAAGCAGGCAGACCAGCAGGGAGGGTTCCCGGTCCGCGAGGGCACGGCAAAATGAACTTTCGGCCCATATACAGGCACACCGGGGCCAAGCGAACGGGCAAAAAGGGGCAAATGGCTTTTATGCAACCGTCGGCGGCGGACCGGCGATAAGGTCATAGTCGCGCACGGGCGTCTCGTCGCCGCTGAGGATCAGCGTGACGTCGCGGGCCAGTGCAGGCAAACCGGTGTCGATGAAGCGACGGGCAACGTGCTTTTTACGATCGTTAACGGCGGCCTGTTGCAGCAGAAGGTGGCCGACGAGCACGACGATCGCGGCATCGACGAGCCGCCGCCCGTAAAGATCCATGTACTCGTTGCCGCGCTGCTTGATGAACGCGATGGCTTCAAGGACGCGCGTTTTGGCCTCGACCAGTTTGGCCTTGAGGGTCTCGAGCGCGGGGTCGTCGTAGCTTTTCCGCTCGAGCTCCTCGGTATGCCGTTCGAACGCACCGGAGCAGACGCCGCGGACGGCCGCCACGATCTGGAGCTGGGTGGTCCCCTCGTAGATCGTCGTGATTCGGGCGTCGCGCAGGTAGCGTTCGGCTGGGTAGTCGCGCATGTAACCCGAGCCGCCGAGCACCTGGATGGCATCGTTGGCGACGCGTATGCACAGTTCGGAGGCGTAGTACTTACTCATCGGCGTGAGCATGCCGTTGAGACGCTTGAAGACACGCGCGTCGGCCCGGCGGCGCTTGAGCTCATCCGGATCGGTTGGTTTCTTGAATTCCATGACGCGGAGATTGTTGTTTTCCAGGTCGCACACGCGGCTCGTTTCGTAGACCAGCGCGCGAGCGGCCTCGACGGCGATGCGCATCTCGGTGACGAGTTCAGCTACGGCCGGCAGCCGCTCGATGGCCACCCCGAACTGCTTGCGTGTGTGGGCGTAATGGCGGGCCAGGCGGCAGGCGGCTTCGGCAATGCCCAGCTACTGGGCCGCAATGCCGACGCGCGCCCCGTTCATCAGGGCCATCACATAGGTGATCAGCCCGCGCTGGCGGTCGCCGATGAGCTGGGCCGGTGCATCATCGAAGACCAGTTCACAGGTCGGCGAACCGTGGATGCCGAGCTTGTCCTCGAGGTGGCGGACGCGAACGCGCTCGGAGCGTTCGGTCAGATAGAGGCTCAACCCCCGTCCATCCTTGAGCTCCGGCTCGCTGCGGGCCAGCGTCAACAGGATCTCGCCGCAACCGTTCGTGATGAACCGCTTCACACCCGTCAGCCGCCATTGGCCGTCGTCGTCCTGCCAGGCGCGGAGGCTGACGGCTTGGAGGTCGCTGCCGGCTTCCGGCTCGGTCAGAACCATGGCGCCGGTAACCTGGCCCTCGGCGAACCGGGGCAGGTAGGCTGCTTTGATATCCTCGCTGGCGAAGGCGTTGATCGTCTCAGCGATGCCCTGCAGGCCGAAGATGTTCATGAGTGACGCGTCGGCCCGGCTGACGATCTCGGTGGCCATCGTGTAAACGAGGTTCGGGCAGTTCAAACCACCGAAACGCCGCGGCAGGGTGAAACCCATGAGGTCGGCCTGGGACAGGTCCCTGAGGTTGTCCTGGACGGCCGGATGGAGCGTGACCGTCCCATCCTCGTTGAGTGTATTGCCCTCGCGGTCGATCTGCTCGGCCCGCGGGGCTATGTGGTTGCCGGCGATGTCGCCGACAACCTCGAGGATGCGCCGATAGTTGTCGATCGCGTCCTCGGCATCGCGCGGCGCGTAGTCGTTGCCCGGCCCGTCGTTGTCCGTGAAGTCATCCTCCTGGACGGCCGCGACACCGGCGAGGTCCATGGCGTTGAACAGGAACTGGATGTCCTCGTTGTCCGTGAAAAAGTTCGGCATGGCGGTGTACCCGTCGTTTTCATTCCGCCGTGCAGCGACAGCGATGGCCGCAGCATGGCAGCGTTCTCGTTTTCTCGTGCCGTCAGCTAGGCGCGCTGTCGGACGGCGTCGATCATGATCGGGATGACCTTTCGGAAGTCCCCGACGATTCCGTAATGGGCGACCGAAAAAATCGGCGCCTCCCGGTCCTGGTTGATGGCCACGATCTTGGCCGACTCTTCCATGCCCGCACGATGCTGGACGGCGCCGCTGATTCCGACGGCGATGTAAAGCGCGGGCCGGACGGTCGTGCCGGTCTGGCCGATCTGGTGCTCCTTGCCGATGAACCCGCCGTCAACGGCCGCCCGCGACGCGCCGACCGCGCCGCCGAGCACGCCGGCCAGTTCATAGATGAGCTTGAAATTCTCCTTGTTGCCGACGCCCCCGCCCCCCGCAACGATGATCCTCGCACCCTTGAGGTTGACCTTTCGCGGCTCGCGGTGGCGCTGGATGAGCTTGACGACGCCGTCGAGATCGTCCAGCGCGACCTTTTCATCGAGGATCGCGCCTTTGCGATCGGCGTCACCTTCCGCAAGGCGCATCACGCCCTCGCGGACTGTGGCCATCTGCGGCCAGCGCTGCGGGTTGACGATCGTGGCGATGATGTTGCCGCCGAACGCCGGCCGGATCTGGAGCAACCGGTTTTTGTGGACGGTTTTGGCGCGCTTGTCCTCGTAGTCACCGATCTGAAGGTCCGTGCAGTCCGCCGTCAGCCCCGCGCGCATCTGCGAAGCGACGCGCGGTGCCAGATCGCGCCCGAGGACCGTTGCACCGTACAGAACGATCTGCGGCCGATGCTTGCCGATGAGCTTGCAGACCACATCCGCGTAGGGCTGCGTGCGATAGTGCTCGAGCTGAGTGTCGTGCACGTGGTAGACCTTGTCGGCGCCCTGAGCGATGAGCCGGTAAGCCAGCTCGCGCACGTTCCAGCCCGCCAACACCGCGCCGACCTGCACGCCGAGGCGGTCGGCCAGCTCCCTGGCCTTGCCGCACAGTTCGAGGGCCACGTCATTGATGACGCCGTCCTCCTGCTCAGCGAAGACCCAGACCTCGCCTTGTGGATTCGGTTCGATCATGCCAGCCACCTGTATAGCCTGTTCACAGTCGCTTGAGTGTCCTGCCTTGCATTCATTCGCCGATCGTTCCACCTGCCGCCGGCCTGCCCTGCTCGATGCCGGACCCGCTCCGTGCGGTCGCCCTCATCCCAGCGTGCGATCGACGATCAGCTCATGGACCATCTGGCGCACGTCTTCGGGTGTGGGAGGAATTTCCGTGTACCCTTCCTTGGTCAGCACGATGGATTGGATGCGGTAGACCCACGTCGGCGAGCCGGACAGGCCGCACCATGTCAGGTCGGCCTGAATGTCATCGAGGTTCCATTGCTCGATGAGCAGGCCCGCCTTTTTGATCGCCTCCACCCGCCGGGCAACCTCGGCCGCCCGAGCCGCCTCGTTGGCCCCGCTCATCTCCTCGGCGACCTGCCGTTCGATCTCGATGGCCGCCCGGGACCGTTTGCAACGCATGATCCGCCTGGCCGCGCAGGGACGAGGCGTGTTGGCCGAATCCAATACGGTAACCAGTGCGGGCAGCCGGACCTCGACGATCTCCCAGCCATTACCGACGTTACGGCGCATCCGCGTCGTGCGGTCGGACAGATCGACGAGCTGTTCGAAACAGGTGACCTGCGGGATACCGAGTTTCTCGGCCATTTGCGGACCGACCTGGGCGGTATCGCCGTCGATCGCCTGCCGCCCGCAGAAGACCAGGTCGTAGCGGCCGACGGCACGGACCGCCCGGCTGAGAATGTAGCTGGTGGCCAGCGTATCGCTGGCGGCTGCCCGGCGGTCGGTGATGAGGATGGCGCGGTCAGCCCCACGGTAGAGGCATTCCCGCAGAACCTCGCAGGCAGCCGGCGGCCCCATCGTCAGAACCGTCACGGTACCGCCAAACGCGTCCCGCACCGCCAGGGCCGCTTCGAGGGCGTTGAGGTCCTCCGGGTTGAAGATGGTCGGCAACGCGGCACGGTTGACCGTCCCGTCCTCTTTCATCGCGTCCCCGGTGACGTTGGAGGTATCGGGGACCTGCTTGACACAAACAATGCAATCGTAGCCCAACGCCCTGGCTCCTTTGCAGTGGTAATGCGATGGTGAACCTGTCACGGTGGAAGCCCGAATGCTAGCCGTGAGCCCCTGCCGCGTCAAGAACGGCCGGAGACGGGTGCACGGGGAGGCTTCGGACGCTCTGAAGGGTGCCTGCAGGAAATGCAAAACGAGAGGCCATGCGAGCTCGGCAGGCGTGTGCGAAAAAATGAGAAGGGTACGGGTGGTCATCCTGAGATGGGCGCAAAAAATACCCGAGGCGATGCCGTCTGGCCGGGGTGAACCAGACGGGCTTGAGGGGGGATGCCTCGGGCGCGAGCCATAATAGCATCACGAACGGCTTTTTCGCAACCCTTTTTCACCAGGAATTTAACAAAAAATCGGGACAAGTGCCGATACCTGTGCGCTGCAGGCCAGGAGGTATCTGCCACGCTGTGGCCGCATGGACTTGCCTGAGCCTGCCAGATAACACATGCGTGGGACGAGAAACCGACAGACCAGCACGCCCGACAAGCGTCTCGCAAACAGCCACGAAACGACCTATGATGGGGCCGATCGTTTTTTTCCCGGCCTTTTTGAGATTGTCCTTTCATCGGTTCCCATCTTCTTTTCAGGGAGCGAGTTAGGGAGGTCCGCGGTGTCCTGTAAGACCATGTTACGACCTTGGTTTTCACAACCCCTTGTGCAGGTGGTGGCGCTGGCAGTGACAGCCGCCTTTTGCCAGGCAGACGGTTTTTCGCCGATCCGGGTGGTCGGGCGGGAGATGATGCTGGCAAGCCCCCGGCCGGGGGTCCGGATGATGGCTATGGCCTACTACACGCAGGCTGACGGCGCGGAAATGATGCGGTTGTCCAGCGTGCAGACTCGCAGCGACAAGTTGGACATCGTCTACGAGTCCTTCTCGGCCGACAACGGGCGGACATGGTCGGCCCCGAGGTGGCTCGCAACGCACACGGCCGTCGAGGGGGGGATGCTCCGCCGGACGCGCATGCCGGGATTCGTGGACCCCGTAACGGGTGTACTCGTCCAGTGGACCGTTCAGGGCGTGCTTCCGACGGACCACCCGCTGGAGGGCATGAAGCACTGGACCTTGTGGTACCGTCTCAGCCGCGACGGCGGCCGAAGTTTTTATCACGAGGGGCCGGTCATCCAGCAAGGGGATGCCTACGACGTGAACCACCCGATGGACGGCGTGTGGGTCGGGCGCAATTCGGTGATGATCGGGGATTCGACGTGCGTCCCGATCCGTACGCGGGCGGGGCTGATCCTTCAGCCGATCCAGATTACGCCCGTCGGGCCGGACGGACAGTACCACAATCCGGGCGGCGGGTTGACGTATCATGATTCCGCCGTCCTCATCGGTCGCTGGAACGAGGAAGGCACACTCGACTGGGACCTGTCCGGGCGTGTGGCCGGCGACCCGCAGCGCACGACACGGGGCATGATCGAACCGACGATCGCCGAGATGGGCGACGGACGGATCCTGATGGTGATGCGCGGCAGCAACGACCGGCGGCCGGAACTGCCCGGCTATCGGTGGTACGCGGTCTCCACGGACGGCGGGCGGACCTTCACCGATCCTCAACCCTGGACCTGCGCGGACGGCGAGCCGTTCCATTCGCCCAGCGCGTGCAGCCAGCTTGTGCCGCACTCGAACGGGCAGCTCTACTGGATCGGAAACATCAGCGCGAGCAATCCCCGCGGCAACGCGCCGCGGTATCCGCTGGTCATCGGCCAGGTCGATGCGGAGTCGTTGTTGCTTCGGAAACAGACGGTCGTCGAGATCGAGAATCGCGCGCCGGATGAGCCGGCATGGGTATCGCTGAGCAATTTTTATGCACACGAGGACCGCGTTTCCGGCGACATTCTCGTCTATCTCTCGCCGATCGGTAAGCCGTCGTCGGTCGCCGGTCCCGCGTCGGCGCCTGCCGGTAGCCGGATCGATTTTACGGCCGACGCCTGGGTCTACCGGGTCGCCGTCGCGCCGGCGAGATAAGATGGCAGAGAAGGTGGAGTTGTCCGATGGCCCGTGGCGTCCCAAAAAAGGAATCGATTCGTGTTGCCTTCGTCGCATTGGGGTGCGCCAAGAATTTGGTGGACTCCGAAAAAATGCTGGGCCTGCTGGCCGAGGCGGACATGGCCATCACGGCCGACCCCGACGACGCCGACGTCATCGTGATCAACACGTGCGGCTTTCTGGATGCGGCCCGGGTCGAAGCGCACGAGGCGATCGCCGAGGCCGTCGCGCACAAGCGCACGGGACGCTGCCGGCGCGTCGTCGTGGCCGGCTGTCTCGTCGAACGGGACGGCCCGCGGCTTCTGGAGGCGGTCGCGGGCATCGACGCACTCGTCGGCGTGCATGCGCGGGACGACATCGTCCGCGCGGTCATCGGCCAAGACGAAAAGGATGTCGTTGACGGGCAATGCGCGTCGGCCGACCTTTATCTGGGCCCGTACCATCCGCACGTGGCGTCCGACATGGCCCGGCTCCGACTGACACCGCGGCATTACGCCTACCTCCGTATCAGCGAGGGTTGCGACCGGAAGTGCACGTTCTGCACGATCCCGGCGATTCGCGGGCCGCTGCGTTCCAAGCCGCTCGAGGCTGTCATCGACGAGGCGCGCGAGCTTGTCGGCGACGGAGTCCGCGAGATCAACCTCATCGGCCAGGATACCACGAGTTACGGCATGGACCGCGACGACGGCGTGGGGCTGGCCGACGTGCTGCGGGCACTGGATCGCGTGGACGGTCTGCGATGGGTCCGTTTGCTCTACGCCTACCCGACAACCCTGACCGACCGGATCATCGACGCGGTCGGTGCGTGCGAGCGGGTCGTCAAGTACGTCGACCTGCCGCTTCAGCACATCAACGACCGCGTGCTCAAGGCGATGGGTCGCGGGATCGATCGTGCCGGCACCGAGCGGCTGCTCGAAAAGCTTCGTGCCAGGATCCCGGGCGTGGCCATTCGGACGACGTTGCTGGTTGGTTTTCCGGGCGAGAGCGAGTCCGAGTTCGAGGAACTGCTGCGGTTTGTCGAGCAGGCGCATTTTGCGGCCGTCGGCGTCTTCGCGTACTCGACCGAGCCGGGCACCCCTGCCGGGCGAATGAAAAACCAGCTCCCTCCGGATGTCCGACGCCGGCGGGCCGATACGATCATGGAAGCCCAGCAAAAGGTAGCCTTTGCCGAGGCCGCAAAGCAGGTGGGCCGCGATTTCGAGATTGTCGTGGATGGCTCGCTCAAGGCCGGTCAGTTCGTGGGCCGCCATGCGGGCCAGGCACCCGAGGTCGACAGCGTCTGCTATGTGCTGGCCGACGACCTGCGGGCCGGCCGGTTCCTGAGAACCCGATGCGTAGGCTGGCAGGATTATGATTTGATCGTCCGTCCCCTGGAGGCTATCGTGCCAACGCGTTCCGCGCGGCGCCGGCGGTCCGGCCCGAAGCGCTGAGCGAGAGGTGCAATCAGCAAAATCGTGACAGTGCGCCACGTGCCGGCCGTAAGGAAGCGTCCGGATTTGTTGAACCGGTTTTGTTAACGGCTGCGAACGATCATGAACCTTCCAAATCAGATTACCGTTGCGCGGCTGCTGATGGCCATCGTCTTTTTCGTGCTCCTTGTGCAGTTCGATATGAAGGCACCGACACCGAGACTGGGGATGCTCGACGTCTGCGCCGCCCTGTTCCTGGTAGCCGCCCTGACGGACATCGTCGACGGCTACTTGGCCCGCAAACTCAACAAGGTCACCTCGCTTGGGCGCGTCCTCGACCCGTTCGTCGATAAGATCCTCGTTCTCGGCGCCTACATCTTTTTGGCCGGCGACGGTTTCGTGGACGGCACGGGCCGACTCGTCAGCGACGTGGCCCCGTGGATGGTCGTCGTCATCCTCGCCCGCGAGCTGTTGGTTACCAGCCTGCGAAGCGCCAACGAAGCGAGCGGCCGGGCGTTCGGGGCCAACTGGCACGGCAAGCTCAAGATGTTCCTCCAGTCGGCCACGGTCGTCTGGGTACTGCTGACGCTGGCGCACCCCGTGCCTCTGGCGTTCTTCGCGGCCCTCCGGCCGTGGGTGGTCTACCTGACGGTCCTGGTCACCGTGGGGTCTGCCTTTTCCTACCTCCGTGCCGGCAGAGGCGTGCTCTCCCAGACCCCGGTACCGAACCCATGACGATGCGCCACCTGTGGATGACCGGTTGTGGGCTCGGCTACGCCCCGGTCGCTTCGGGCACCTTCGGGTCGGCCGGTGCGATCGCGATCGCCCTGGGCATCTGGGTTGTCGGGCGGCAGGCCGGCAGCACTCCCCTGGTACTGGATGCCGTCTGGTTCGTGCTGGCCGTGTTGGCCACGGTCGGTTGCGGCCTGTGGGGCGACTGGGCGATCGGTTTTTTCGCCGGCCGATCGCGCAAAGCAGGCGATCCCGGTCAGGTCGTCCTGGACGAATGGGCCGGCCAGTGGGTGGCGCTGATCGCCCTGCCGATGACCGCGGCCACGCCCGCTCGCGCGCTGGCCGTCCTGGCAGTGCAGTTCGTGCTATTCCGCCTCTTCGACGTGCTCAAGCCGCCGCCGGCCAGCCAGCTCGAGAAGCTGCCGGGCGGTTGGGGGATCGCCCTGGACGATGTGGCCGCCGGCGTGTACGCCAACCTGGTCGGGCAGTTGATTTTCCGCGTGTTCTGGGTGTAAGGGGAGCCGCATATGCTCGCGATGACCGATGCCGTTCTTGCGGTCATTCTGGGAATTGTCGAGGGGCTGACCGAGTTTCTGCCCGTTTCCAGTACCGGGCACATGATCCTCGTGATGCCGTGGCTCGGAATCCCCGACGACGACCGGTTCTGGAATGACGTCTTCAACTTCTTCATCCAGAGCGGAGCGATCCTGGCAGTCGTGATCTTTTTCTGGAGGCGGTTGTGGCGGCTGACCTTCCGCCCGCCGGGCAGCGCCTGGCACGCGCACATCCTCGTCAAACTGTTCGTGGCGATGCTGCCGGCCGCCATCCTCGGCCCGCTGCTGGACGACTTCATGAAGACCCGCCTGATGACCCCCTCCGTGGTCGCCGGCGCGCTGGTCGCGGGCGGCCTGGCGATCCTGGCGATCGAACGATGGGGAGGACGCCCGAGGCTGCCGGACGCCGGCACGATCCCCCTGCACATCGTGCTGGCGATCGGGCTCATCCAGTGCCTGGCCATGGTGCCGGGTACGTCGCGCTCCGGCGCGACGATCATGGGGGCGCTGCTGCTGGGGCTCACGCCGGCGGCGGCCGCGGAGTTCTCGTTCTTCCTGGCCATCCCCACACTGCTCGGCGCCAGTGCCTTATCGCTGGTCAAGGGGCTTGGCAAGATCCAGCCCGGCCAGCACGCCGTGCTGGCCGTCGGATTCGTCGTCTCCTTCCTCGTCGCGTGGCTGGTCGTCAAGATGTTCATGCGCTACATTCAGACGCACCGGTTCACGGCCTTCGCCGTCTATCGCATCGTTCTCGGCGTGGTCGTGGCAGTGCTGCTCGTGTTCGACAGCTTCGGCTGAGCCGGTCCCTGAAACCGCGACGTTTAAGGATCGGGGGAATGAACATCGTACTCATCGGCTATCGGGCGTGTGGCAAATCCTCCGTCGGTCGGGTGCTGGCGGACCGGCTCGGCTGGCCGCTGCTGGACACCGACCTGCTGATCGAACAGCGCTGCGGGATGACGATCCGCGATCTTTTCGCCGATCGCGCGGAGGACGCGTTCCGTGCGATGGAGCGCCGCATCGTCGCCGAGGTGGTTCGTCTCGACCGCCACATTCTCAGCACCGGCGGCGGCGCGGTCCTCGACGAGGACAATGCCCGCGCGCTGAAGCGCAACGGCCTGCTCGTCTGGCTGACCGCCGCGCCGGAGACCGTCTGGCGGCGCATCCTCACCGATCGGCCTCGTCTGGCGACCCGACCCGACTTCGATCGTGATCGCGGCCTTCAGGAAATCCGGGACACGATCCAGCAACGGGTGCCCTCCTATCGTCGCTGGTCGGACGCGACTGTGGACACCGATACGCGCGCGCCCGAGGCGGTTGCGACGGATATCCTCGAACTTGTCAAAGACAGGCTTTCGCCGCCGGCGCCGCCCAACGCCGGATCGGGACCGCACGACTCTTGACAAAGCAACCGCCGGCCAGCATCCTCCTGGCGAGTCCCAGAGAGCGGCCTTTCTTCACCAAAGGACCTGTTCACGATGGAGCTTGTCGTCAACCAGTCGCGTCTTGCCGGGGCGGTAAGCATTCCCGGCTCGAAGTCCCAGACCATCCGCGCGGTGGCGGTCGGGGCGCTGGCCGCCGGCCGAAGCCGGATCTAGGCGCCGCTCGCCTCGGCCGACACGCTGGCAGCCGTCGATGCCTACCGCGCGCTGGGGGCGTCCATCGAGCGGAACGACGACTCATGCTGGGAAGTCGAAGGGACGGGGGGACGCCTGACCGCCCCACCGGACGTGATCGACGTGCGCAACTCCGGGACCACTTTGCGCATCGCGGCCGGGTCGGCCGCCCTGCTGGACGAAGGCCGGGCGGTTTTCACGGGTGACGCGCAGATCCGGCGCCGTCCCGTCGCCCCGCTGCTCGGTTCGCTCAACGACCTCGGCGCTACGACCGTCAGCACGCGCAACAACGGCTGCGCGCCCGTCGTGATCGGCGGCCGGCTCCGCGGCGGCACGACCCGCATCGAGGCTGTCTCGAGCCAGTACCTCACGAGCCTACTGCTCAACTGCCCCTTGTCCGACGGAACGAGCGAAATCCACGTACCCGTCCTCAACGAGCAGCCTTACGTGCACATGACGCTCGACTGGCTGGCGCGCAGCGACATCGCGCTGGAACGCGACGAGCTGAAATGGTTCCGCATTCCGGGCGGACAAAGCTATCGGCCGTTCGATCGCCGGATCCCGGCCGACTTCTCGTCGGCGACGTTCTTTCTGGGCGCCGGCGTCCTGGGCGACAACGACATCCTCCTCCAGGGGCTCGACTTCGCCGACCCCCAGGGCGACAAGGCGGTCGTCGATTACCTGCACCAGATGGGCGCGCGGATCACGCGCGAGGCGGAGGGGCTGCGCGTCCGCCCCGGCACGCTGACCGGCTGCCGGCTCGATCTGAACGCGACGCCCGACGCTCTGCCGATGATGGCTGTCGTCGGCTGCTTCGCCCGCGGACGAACCGAGCTGGCCAACGTGCCCCAGGCCCGGTTCAAGGAAACCGACCGCATCGCCGTCATGGCTGAGGAACTCGGCCGAATGGGAGCCCGCATCTCCGAACGGCCCGACGGGCTCGTCGTCGAGCAGAGCGAGCTGCGTGCGGCCCGCGTGGACGGCCATGACGACCACCGGATCGTCATGGCCCTGGCGGTGGCCGCAACGGCGATTCCGGGATCGACGCGCATCGCTAAGGCCGAGGCTGTCCAAGTCACGTTCCCCACTTTCGTCCAACGCATGACCGAGCTGGGCGGTAAACTGTGCCTCGAAGGGGCCGCGTAAGGCCCTGCTGCTGCTTTCGCCCGGTGGGCGGTTCGCTGGCCAGATCGAACCGCTCGGCCTATAGTACCGCCCGTTCTGCCGTCAGCGGGTGGAGGACTGCGGCAGGTGGCGAAAAAGGAGATTGTTGTAGGAGGAACTCGATGCTGGGCTGCGATCTGGGAACGATGTTTCGCACGACCGTGGCGGGCGGCTCCTACCAGGAGGGGTTGACGGTCCACCTTCAGGGCGTACCGCCGGGAATGCTCATCACCGAAGAGGAGATCTACGAGGATCTGCTGATCCGCAAGCCGGGCCAGGGCTCGCTGACCTCGCCGCGGCGCGAGCCGGACATCCCCATCATCTACAACGGCGTCAATGCGGCTGACACGATGCCGGGCTTTACCAACGCCGGCTACACGAACGGCACGCCCTTCGTCATCCTGATTCCCAACCTCGATCGCCACTTCGAACACATCGAGCAGTACCAGGTGACCAACCGCACACCGCGGCCCGGTCACGCCTCGTATGCCTCGTTCCAGAAGTACGACTCCTGGGACGACGCGATCGGCGCGGGGATCTTCAGCGGGCGCTACACCTCGACGATCGTAGCCGCCGGCGTGGTCGCCAAGAAGGTACTGGCCACCCAGGGCATCCAGGTGACGGCCTACGTCAAGGAGGCGGCTGGTGTGGCCGCGCCCGAGGTGGACATCGCCACGATCCGAACGCTGGCGGCTGCCTATCGGAAAGTGCGCAAGGAGCACGACCCGATCTGGCGGCACGTCTTCCAGTCGGGTCGGATCAAGCCGGGCATGCGGTTCCTGGAGAAAATGCCGGTCCTGACCGAGGTCGAAAGCCTGATCGGCAAGTTTCCGGCCGTCCCGATGGACGAAAAGACGATCCGCGCCGAGTACGGCGTACACCCGGAGCTGTTTTGTCCGGACCTGAAGACGGCCGACGCGATGTACAAGCGGATCATCGAGATCAAGGAGGCCGGCGATTCGAGCGGAGGCATCGTCGAGATCCAGGCCACCGGCGTGCCGGCCGGCCTGGGCGAGCCGGTGTTCCGCAAGCTCGACGGCGAACTCGGCCGGATGCTCAGCATCGGGGCGGTCAAGGCCGTCGAGATCGGGGCTGGCGTGCGGGTCAAGGACATGACCGGATCGCAGTGCAACGATCAGCTCTTCGCCGAAAACAAGCAGGTGCGGTTCGGCAGCAACAACGCCGGCGGCATCACGGGCGGACTGACGACCGGCCAGACGATCGTCGCGCGCCTGGCCGTCAAGCCGACACCGACCATCAGCAAGGACCAGCACACGATCGACAAGGTGACGCACGAGAACGCGGAACTCAAGGCCGTCACGCGCCGCGACCCGACGCTCGTCGCGCGGATCTGGCCGGTGGCCGAAGCCTTCACCGCCCTGATCCTGCTGGACCACCTGATGATGCACCTGGGCTACCAGGCGATGTGGCGCAAGTGAAACCAGCCGGCCCGCTCAGGGCAAGGTAGTGCAAGGCACTTCCCGACCCTCGTCTCGCGCCGGCGGACAGCGTGGCGATCGGTCGCCGTGCTGGTAAAATAGTCTTTCGATAAGTCGACGCGCAAGGGCGATTAGCTCAGCTGGCTAGAGCGCCTCGCTTACAACGAGGAGGTCACCCGTTCGAGTCGGGTATCGCCCAGTGATGCAAGTCGCTGAAACCCAGAGACTGACAACCTCACAAGAGAACCCGAAGGGCCGAAAAGGGTCAAAAAACGCGCGGAGAGCGCTTCGCGCAACACGGTGAAACCGCGCCGTCGGCGCGATGCGCATTGCCTGCCCTGTGCATGCCGTCAGGGCGTGCGAATGTCCGAGCGGAACTCCGGCAGGCCGCGCACCGCGACCTTGACACGATAGAGCGTCCCGTCGGGTGTGTCAGTGTCCTCCGAGCCGCCGGCCGTCGTGACGTAGAGCGTGTCGAGGTCGGCTCCGCCGAAGGTCGCAGAAGAGACCTTACCCACGGGGAATTCGATTTTTCCGATCTGCCGGCCGGCCGGCGAATATCGGTAGACGGCCGACCCGCCCCACCGGGCCGACCAGAGATTGCCTTCCCGATCGATCGTCAGGCCGTCGGGAACGCCCTCGTCGGGGCCGATGGCGACCAGTTCATGCCGGTTCGTCAGTGCCCCCGTCTCAGGGTTGTAGTCGAATCGAAAGATTTTGCGGCTGCTCGTGCACGTCCAGTACATGTGTCTGCCGTCCGGTGAGAAGGCCATCCCGTTCGAGCAACCCGTCCCCTTGAAAAGGCTGGTCACTTTCCCGTCGGTCGTGACGAGGTAGAGGCCGCCGCGCCGGCTGTTCTTGCCGATCGTACCGGCGTAAACGCGGCCGTGCGGGTCGGCGATCACGTCGTTGAAGCGGGTCATGTCGTCGTCGATATTCTCGACGAGGACCTGCGTGCTGCCGTCGGGGCGCAGCAGCGAGAACTTGTTGACCTGGAACAGCAGCAGTGCGCCGTCCTTCTGGAGCGTGAAGCCGCCGACGGGCTCGCCGGCATGGATCGCCCCATGTTCTCCCGTGCGGACGTCGTAGCGGAACAGACGGCCGGCCGGTATGTCCGTCCAGTAGACAAGCTGGCGCTGCGCGTCCCACAGGGGATTTTCGCCCACCTGGCAATGGTAATTGGCCAGCGGTTCGGGGCGTGGGATTCGGCGGCTGGTCGGGCCGGTCTGCGCCGGTGTGGAGCGGGTACGCATTGGCCGACTCTTGCCGTCCGCGGCGCACCCGGAGACCAGGCCGGCCAAGGCCCCGGCTCGGCCGGCGATCTTCAGGAAGCCACGGCGCGATACGTCGCGATCTTCGCTCATGGGGAATCTCCCGATCGGGTCTGGATGAATCGTACCTGCGGAGAACCATGATACACGATTTTTGAACAGCGTTACGGGGATGCGGCTGCATGACGAAGGGAGACGATGCGTTCTTTCACTTTTGATCGATCCGACCTAGAATCCACTCCGATCGAATCTCCTGTCGCAGGCGATTGTCGGAGGGTGTTACGAATCGGACGGGAACCTTTGGAGTGCGGATACCATGAGCGAAAAAGTCGTCATCATCGGGTCGGGCCCTGCTGCCTGGACGGCGGCCATCTACGCCTCCCGCGCGGATCTGGAGCCGCTGGTCTTCGCCGGCCGGCCGAAACAGTCGCCCTCGCTCGTATTGCCGGGCGGGCAGCTCATGCTGACAACCGAGGTCGAGAACTATCCCGGTTTTCCCGAGGGCATCACCGGCCCGAAGATGATGGCCGCCTTCGAACAGCAGGCGGTGCGCTTCGGCACGCGGATTCAGACCGACGACGGCCAGCGACCGGACGTCTCGGACCCTGACGACGGGCATTCCTACAAGTATCACGACTGCAAAGGCGTCGACCTGTCGAGCCGACCTTTCAAAGCGTTCGACGAGGACGGCTCAGCCATCGAGACACAAGCGCTGATCGTCGCCACGGGCGCGACGGCCAACTGGCTCGGCCTGGAAAACGAGCAACGGCTCGCGCGCAGCGGCGGCGGCGTCAGCGCCTGCGCGGTCTGCGACGGGGCGCTACCGATCTTCCGCGACAAGGAGTTAGCCGTCGTGGGCGGCGGTGACTCAGCCGTCGAGGAGGCGAGCTATCTGACCAAGTTCGCCTCCAAAGTCTACATCATCCATCGGCGCGACGAGCTCCGTGCCAGCGGGATCATGGCCAAGCGGGTCAAGGACAACCCCAAAGTCGAGATTCTCTGGAATACGGTCATCACCGACGTGCTGGGCGATGAGAAGATCGAGGGCCTTAAACTCAAGGACACCCAGAACGGCAAGGAGCGCGAGATGCCCGTCGGCGGGTTGTTCCTTGCCATCGGCCATACGCCGGCAACCGATTTCCTGGAAGGCCAATTGGATCTCGATGAGAAGAAATACATCAAGCTGAAAGACCCGTTCCGTACGACGACGAGCGTCGAGGGCGTTTTCGCGGCCGGCGACGTCGTGGATTCGTTTTACCGCCAGGCAGTGACGGCCGCAGGCATGGGCTGCAAGGCCGCCCTGGATGCCGAACGCTTTCTGGCCGAACAGGAGTAGGCGAAACGTTCCGAGCGCATCGGCCGAAACAATTTGCTCATCGACACCGAATCTTCGGATGCTGCGCGTAGCGCTTCAGCGCGGTATACCCGGTTCCCCAGCCAACAAGCGGGCGATCTTTCGGAACAGTGCCACCTCACACACTGCGTTGTAGCCGTGAAAAGACCGCCGCCCTCCCCGGCTGTACCCGACCACGGTACGGCGTGGCAGGTCGGCTTGGATCCGAGGTTCGTGTTCGTAGTGATTCCCGACCCGCCGATCCTGGCGCCGACCGTCACGGATGCCCTTCTTTGTGGCCGGGGGCGGCTGGTAGCGTGGAAGGGAAGGGACTAATATAGGGGTTTTCCCGCCGGGCGAGCGGAAGCAGGGGCGGGTTTGCAACGGAGTGTGACGCCATGACATCCCAGGCAATTTTCGAGCTGTACCGTCGCTGCGTGATCCCGAATTATCCGCGCTACGACATCGTTATCACGCGCGCCGAGGGCTCGCAGATGTGGGACGCCGAGGGCAAACGCTACCTCGACCTGTTTCCGGGTTGGGGATGCAGCCTGCTGGGCCACTGCCACCCACGCGTCGTCGAAGCGATCCGCGCGCAGGCGGGCCGGCTCATCCACATCGACAACCTGTTCTACACGCAAGAGGGAGGCCGACTGGCCGAACTGCTGAGCCGTCACGGTTTCGGCGGGCAAAGCTTCTTCTGCAACAGCGGCGCCGAGGCCAACGAGGCAGCCATCAAACTGGCCCGCCGCCACACGGCTGCGGGCCGCTACCAGATCATCACGATGGAGCGGTCCTTCCACGGACGCACCTACGGCGCGATGTCAGCCACGGCCCAGTCGAAGGTTCACGAGGGGCACGACCCGCTCGTGCCGGGGTTCGTCTACGTGCCTTACAACGATGTGGAGGCCGTCACACAGGCGATCACCGAGGAGACGGCCGCCATCCTCGTCGAGCCGGTCCAGGGCGAGGGCGGTGTGAACATCCCCGACGACGGCTACCTGCCCGCTTTGCGGGAGCTGTGCGACGAGCACGGGATGCTGCTGGTCGTCGACGAGGTCCAGACCGGGTGCGGCCGAACGGGGACATGGTTCGGCTACCAGGCCAGCGGGATCGAGCCGGACATCATGACGCTGGCCAAGGCGCTGGGCGGCGGCGCGCCGATCGGGGCGATGGTCGCCCGGCCGGACGTGGCCGCCTCGCTGACTCCCGGCTCGCACGCGACGACCTACGGCGGCAACCCGCTCGTTGTGGCCGCGGCGATAGCAACGCTCGAAACGATCGAATCGGACAACCTGCTCGAAGCGGCTCAGCGCACGGGCGCCTCCATCCTGGACAAGGCTCACGAGCTCGCCCGCTCCTTCAGCTTCGTCGAGAAGGTGCGCGGCCGGGGGCTCATGATCGCCATCGAGCTTTCGGTGCCGGCCGGTCCCATCGTCCAGCGCGCCCTCGAGCAGGGGCTGCGGATCAACGGGACCCAGCAGACGGTGCTCCGGCTTCTGCCGGCCCTGACGATCTCCAACGACGAGGTGGACGAGGCCTTCGATATCCTGGCACGAACCCTCAATCAGACCGAATCCGAACTGGTGAACCCATGAGCGACGAGCTGCCCACCAAGCTCCGTGCGATGCGGCATTTTCTGGCAATCAGCGACCTCGACACCGAGACGCTGCGCTGCCTGCTCGACCTGTGCCTCCAGCGCAAGGACGAATTTCGGCACGGGCGCCTCCGACCGGCGCTGCAAAACAAGGTGCTGGCCATGATCTTCCAGAAACCGTCGCTGCGGACGAGGCTGGGCTTCGAGGCGGCGATGGTGCAGCTCGGCGGGCACGCGATCAACCTCGAAGAGCATCAGATCGGCCTCGGTCAGCGCGAGAACGTGCGGGACGTCACGCGGGTGCTCGCCTCGATGTGTGATGGAATCATGGCTCGGGTCTTCGCGCATCAGTTGATCGTCGAGTTGGCCGCCCACAGCAGCAAACCGGTCATCAACGGGTTGAGCGACTGGTCGCACCCCTGCCAGGCGCTGGCCGACCTCATGACGATCCGCGAACGGTTCGGCCAACTCGCCGGCCGGAAGCTCGCCTACATCGGCGACGGCAACAACGTCGCCCGCTCGCTGCTGCATGCCTGCGTGCGAAGCGGCCTGCACTTTGCGATCGCGGCCCCGCCGGGCTACGCACTGGATGCCGGCACGATCGAGGCGGGCCAGGTCGAGGCCGACCGCCAGGGCGTGACCATCCTTCAGACGCAAGACCCGCGCGAGGCGGCCGATCACGCCGACGTCGTCTACACGGACGTCTGGACGAGCATGGGCCAGGAGGCGGAGAGCACTGCGCGCGAGCAGGCGTTCGCAGGTTACCAGGTGAACGCGGCCCTGATGGAATGTGCGCGGCCGACGGCCATCGTCATGCACTGCCTGCCGGCCCACCGCAACGTCGAGATCACGGACGAGGTCCTCGACGGGCCGCAGTCGATCGTCTTCGAGCAGGCTGAGAACAGGCTCCACTCGCAGCGGACGCTGCTGGAGTTGCTGCTGGGCCGCTCACCCGGTTCGACCGGCTGACCGGCGCCGGTGCGTTCGCCGCGTTTTTGCGGAAGCGATTTCTCATGGCATCCAGCAGTCTGCAACGCTCCGAAGGCCGACGGGCCGACCAGCTCCGCGAGGTCGCCATCACGCGCGGCTACACGGATGCGGCCGATGGGTCGGTCCTCATGCGGATGGGCCGCACGATGGTCCTGTGTACGGCCAGCGTGCAGGAAGCTGTTCCCTCGTGGCGCGAGCCGTCGGGCCTAGGGTGGGTGACGGCCGAGTACGAGATGCTGCCGGCCTCGACAGGCCAAAGGCGACCTCGGTCGCGGCCGCTGCCCGACGGACGGGCGACCGAGATTCAGCGGCTCATCGGCCGGGTGCTCCGATCGGCCGTGGACATGGCCAAGCTGGGCCCGCGGACGATCTGGCTCGATTGCGACGTGCTCCAGGCCGACGGCGGGACGCGGGCGGCCGCCATCACGGGCGCGTACGTCGCGCTGGCCGACGCCGTCCGGCAATTGCGCCGGCAGAAACGGATCGCCGCCTCGCCGGTGATCGCACCGGTGGCGGCCGTCAGCGTGGGCCGGGTAAAGGGACGGCTGCTGCTGGACCTCGATTACCGGGAGGACTCCGCGGCCGAGGTGGACTTCAACGTCGCGATGACCGGGTCGGGCAGGCTCGTCGAGGTGCAGGGCGGCGGCGAAGGCAGCACCTTCGCACGCACGGAGCTGGATCGGATGCTGCGATTGGCGGCTCGGGGAATCCGACAACTGATCGCCCGCCAGGAGCAGGCGTTAGCCGGCCGAAAAAGGTGAACACCTTTGCCTGCGGGCAGGTGAGCGGGCACCGCGGTCGGCGGCACGAACGCGCGAACAAGTCGGGGGTAGATCATGAACATACGAAAACTCTTCATCAGGGTGCTGGGTGTCACAGCAGTGCTTGGCCTAGGCGGACTAGCCATCCTGGTTGGCCTGGCAGGCTGCCAGAATGAGGGCGGAAGCGGGCTGCGCCTTTTCGACAGCAGCGTCGAGCAGAAGGACACGTGGGCGATCCGCTGCTTCCGCGCCTCAGGTCCCAACCACACGCAGTGGGCGGCCCAACTGGCCGACGTGCTGCGACAGAGCAGCGGCCTCGATCCGCAAAAGGTGCGCATCGAGTCCACCCCCGAAAAAAGCACCGTTTATTACGGCGAGTACAAAAAAGTGATGTCTCGCGAAACGGGGGATCTCGAATTCCCGCCGGATTATCGCGAGGACATCGCCCTCATTCGTCAGATCAACGTCGGCGGCCAGCCGCTTTTTTCGCTGCCCACACCGGAGCTGATTGGCGGGTCCACCCCGACCACCGAGACGGTCACCGCGTGGGACGTGCGCAACGCGCCGGGCCCCTACACGCTCCAGATTGCGGTTTTCTACAACACACCGACCTTCCAGCAGCGCCGCGAGGCGGCCGAGCAGTACGTTCAACTGCTTCGCGAAGAAGGGTTCAACGCTTACTTCTACCACGAGGGCGTCAAAAGCTACGTGTTCGTGGGCGATTTCGACGAATCGGACATCGTGCCCACCCCGGCGGGGCCGCGTTTCGGCCCGCGGGTCGAACGGCTCATCGCCCAACGGGAGGAGGAATTCCGGTACGTGCTTGAAAATGGCCACCGGGTGCGCCACAAGGGGCCGGACGGCCGGTTGATCGTACCGTCTTCCCTGTTGATTCGCGTCCCGCAATAGCGTGGCTTCCGTTCCAAGCTCACCGACGGCAGGAGGGATGATGCGCGAGATTCTCATCGCGACCGGCAACCCGGACAAGGCTCGCGAGATCGAGCAGATCCTCAGCGTGGCCGACAACGGCACCCCCCTGCCGGTCCGCTGGCGACGGCTGGCCGAGTTCGGCCCGATCGACGAGCCGTGCGAGGACGGCGACACCTTTCGTGCGAACGCCGAGTGGAAGGCCCGCTATTACGCAGAAAAGACTGGCCTGTGGACGCTGGCCGACGATTCAGGACTGGAGGTCGATGCGCTCGCCGGGGAGCCGGGTGTGCGATCGGCGCGGTATGCGGGTCCGCAGGCAAGCTACGCGGACAACAACGCGCTGCTGGTCGCGCGGCTGGCAGGCGTGCCGGAGAAGGCCCGGACCGCCCGCTACCGGTGTGTGGCCGTCCTCAGCGACGGGCAACGGATCCTCGCGTCGGCCGAGGGCAGCGTGGAGGGCCGGATCGTCGATGCACCGCGGGGTCGAGGGGGCTTCGGGTACGACCCGCACTTCTACGTGGACGATCGGGCGATGACGATGGCCGAGATGACACCGACTCAAAAGCACGCGATCAGCCACCGCGGCCGGGCGGTCCGCGCGCTGCGGGCCGACCTGGTCAGGCTTCTCGACGAACCTGCCCACCGGCAGCGGTGATTTTCCACTTGACCGGGCGCTCCAAAAACTCACAATAGCATGCTTCGAAGGGCACACGCTTGGTTCGCCGCCTCGTGCGTGAACACGGTCGAGCGCACTCCAGGCTCAAGCGTTCCAGTGCCCCGTACTCTGTACCGCTCGGCCGGTAAGCTGAAAAATCGCCTCTCAACCCACGGGGGCCGCACCATGGGCAAGCTGCAACATCCGATCTTCGGTAAAACGGACACCCTGCGAACGTGGTCCATCCGCGAATCGATGGAGCTCTACAACGTGCGCAACTGGGGAGCGGGCTTTTTTTCGATCAACGCGGCCGGCCACGCCTGCGTGTCGCCCAAGGGATCGGCCGGCCCCGAGCTCGACCTCAAGAAGATCGTCGATGAGCTGCGCCGCCGCGCGATCAAGCTGCCGATCCTCGTGCGGTTCACGGACATCCTCCGCGCGCGGATCGACGCGCTCAACGAGGCGTTCCACCGCGCGATCGCCGACTGCCAGTACAAGGGGCGCTACCTCGGCGTGTTCCCGATCAAGGTCAATCAGCAGCGGCACGTCGTCGAGGAGATCGTCAATCACGGCCGGCGGCACAGTTACGGCCTCGAGGCGGGCTCGAAGCCCGAGCTGCTGACCGTCATGGCGCTGCTGGACGATCCGAACTCGCTGATCGTCTGCAACGGCTACAAGGATGAAGAGTACATCGAGATGGCCTTGCTGGCGTCCAAGATCGGCAAGTGCGTCGTCCTGGTCATCGAAAAGTTCAGCGAGCTGCCGGTCATCATGAAGCTCGCCCGCAAGCTCAACGTCGTGCCGCGGATCGGGATTCGGGCCAAACTGGCCAGCCGCGGTTCGGGCAAGTGGGAGGCCTCCGGCGGGGACGGCTCGAAATTCGGGCTCACCGTCCGCGAGATGATGCGGGCGGTCACCTACCTCCGCGAGAACGAGATGATCGACTGCCTCGAGCTGCTCCACTTCCACCTCGGCAGCCAGATCACCAACATCCGCTCGATCCGCGATGCGCTCGGCGAGGCGTGCCGGATCTACACGGAACTGCACAAGCTCGGGGCGCCGTTGAAATTCTTCGACGTCGGCGGCGGGTTGGCCGTCGACTACGACGGGTCGCAGACGAACTTCGCCAGCAGCGCGAACTATTCGCTCCAGGAATACGCCAACGACATCGTCGCGGCGATTTTCGACGCCTGCGAGGCGGCCGAGGTCCCCCACCCGGTCATCGTCTCGGAGTCGGGCCGGGCCATCGCCGCCCATCACGCGGTGCTCGTCTTCGACGTGTTGAGCACGAACGCCTTCACCGACGTGAAGGTCCCGGAAAAGATCGACGAGGACAAGCCGGACTCGCTCTACAACCTCTTCGAGGTCCACCAGAACATCACCCGTAAGAACTTCCAGGAAAGCTACCACGACGCGCTGCACTACCGCGACGACTGCATGAGCCTCTTTCGACACGGGTACCTGTCGCTGGAGGACCGCAGCCTGGCCGACACGATCTTCTACACCTGCGCCCAGAAAATCCTGCGGATCGTCCGCGAGCTCGAGTACGTGCCCGAGGACCTCGAAGGGCTCGAACGGGCGCTGGCCGACACGTACTACTGCAACTTCTCGTGCTTCCAGTCGCTGCCCGACTTCTGGGCGGTTCAGCAGTTGTTCCCGATCATGCCGGTCCACCGGCTCAACGAGGAACCGACGCGTCGTGGACTTCTGGCCGACATCACCTGCGACTCCGACGGCAAGATCGACCGCTTCATCGATCTGCGCGACGTCAAGGACGTCCTCGAACTGCACGCGGTCAACGAGGACGACTATATCCTCGGCGTGTTCCTGACGGGCGCCTATCAGGAGATTCTCGGCGATATGCACAACCTGTTCGGCGACACGAACGCCGTGCATGTCAGCCTCGACGAGAACGGCGGGTACCGCATCGAACACGTCGTCAAGGGCGACACCGTTCAGGAGGTCCTCCGGTATCTCCAGTACTCGCCGGGGAACCTGACGCACAAACTCCGCCAGGCCATTGAGCAGGCGGTCCGCGCCGGCACGATCTCCTTCGAGGAAGCGGGTTTTTTCATCGAGCGCTATGAGCGCGACATGGAAGGCTACACCTACCTCGAACGATGACTCCATCACAGGCGAATCCGCCGTCTTCGGACGTAGGACACAGGCGAATGGCCCAGGACTCCAACAAAAAGCACCTCAAACGCGTACTTCTGGCCTGTGTGGCGGTGGCGGTGGCGGCTCTGGCCACCGGCGGGATCGTCGCGGCCGACCGGCTTCATCGGCGGTCGTTGCTGAACGCCTGTCGCAGCGGCGATCCCGACGCCCAGATCGAAGCGCTGACCGACCTGTTCGAAATGCGGGATGCGCGGACGGCGGCGATGGCGGCCGAACTCCTGGCGAGCAGCCAGGATCGCCAAGTGTTGGCCAAGGCCGCCTACATCGCCGCGCGGTGCTGGGACAGGCAGCGCATACCGCTCATGCTCGAACGGGCCGCGCAAGGCCCCGACGACCCCACGCGTGCCCGGTTGCTTTTGCACGTGGGCAGGCTGGCCGGCGACGACCCGATGCTGGCCGACCGGTTTCGGGCAGACCTCATAAAATCGGGCGAACCCTGGCGCCAGGTCGGGGCAGCCGCGGCGCTGCTGGAGATGAGCTATCCGGTCGGCGGGTCGGCCCTGATGGCTTTCGCCCGCGATCCGGACCATCCAGGCCGCTGCATGGCCTACGCGGAACTCGCACGAATCGGCGCCATGATGACCGAAACGGTGGGCTGGCCGATCACCTGGCCCGATACGGTCGCCGACACCGAACCGGCCTTCTGGCGGAACCTCGCCGACTTCTGGGAGACGGACGCCTCTTCACAGCTTGTGGCCGACGTGCTCGCCCAACGCTACGGGGCCGACCCGCAGTGGCACCAACTGCGACGTCTGCTGCACGCGCGCAACAAAGTGGCCCGCTGGTTTGAATAGAACTTGCAAATCGAACCGCGACGGAGAAGAAGCGCCTCGAAAGTCCACCCGGGGCGGGGCGCCCCCCTGTAAAAACGGGACACATTGACAAATCGGAAGGCTACGTACCGGCCGGCTGACTCGTCGGTACGGGAATGTACAGCCGATGCGAAGCGGTCAAGGTCCGGTCGTCAGCCGTCACGATGAAAGCTGTGACCTTGTGCGAACCGCCCTTGCGAAACAGGATGCGCGCCTGCGTACCGTTCGCACCGATCGGTTCGTCATTGTTCGTCCAGAGAACGCTCGCATCGTCGCGCAGGTCGCTCGGCAGTTCGAGCTGAAGAGTCATCCACATGGGAGCCTGCGTCCCGTCCCGACGCACCACCCGGATCCAGTCGTCGGTATTGAGCGACCGCTCGGTGAGGGGATCGGCGTCTGCGGGCGGCACGGTCGGGGGCAGCGCGTCGGGTACCCGCGGCTCGGAAAGCAACGGCGCGTTGTAAGGCTGCATGTGCGGCCGCTTGGGCGTGGGCGATCCCTGCCGCGGCTTCTGTTGCGGCCTCTTCTGGGGCAGCGCCGGCCGATAGGAGGCACGCGGCGGCACCACCGTGGGCGACTCGGCGGGCTTGGGGGAAGCGGCCGTGCGGTGCCGCTCGGCGAACAGGATGTCGCGATCCTCCTGATCAATTTGCAGCGGTGTGCTCGTGCGCCGCTGAATGCCGGTCGAAGGCGTCGCGGCCGATAACTTTGTGCGCATTCGCCCGCGCATCTCGGTGCGGTCCTCCTGACCCACGGGAACGTCCAGCATGACGACGGAGCCCAGGTCGGGCGGAGATTTGGGCGTCAGGTCGGCTACACGCGCAAACAGGGCCGCCGCGAACTGGGGACGCCGCTCGTGCCCCAGTCCCTGAACCATGCGGGCCTCCACGTCGAAACGGTGCGAACGGTACCACTCGATGGCGTCCATGTTCTCCCGCCGGCAGATGGGGATGTCGTGCTGGCCGAAGAAAATTCCGATCGGCATGTCGCGGTACCGCGGCACCTGAGACGCCTGCAACAATTGCCGATTGAAATTGGATCCTCGCACGGCCAGAACGGAGAACCGTTGCGGATACCGATTGACCAGGTAGTGAGCGAGGTATCCGCCGGACGAAAAGCTTGTCATCAGGACGCGGTGCGGGTCGGCATTGGTTCGCCGAAAGACCTCCGACATGATCGCCAGCAGGCCCTTTTCGTCGTTGCGGACATAGGATAGCTCCGCCTCGCGCAGCGGCAACTGCATCGTCAGGCTGTCACAGGTGCGCAGGTCCGGTGCCACGACGATCAACCCGTAACGGTCAGCCTCTTCCTGCCACTCCCGGCACTGCCATTCCGCGTTATCGTAGGGACGCAAGCCGTGCAGCGTGACCACCATCGGCCAGCGCTCGCCGCGCGGGTGCTGACCGTCCCGTTCAACATAGTCCTCGGGTAGGTAGAGCCAGTAGGCTGTCTGCGTGCTCGGCTCGACGAGACGCTTCTGGGAGCCTCGGCCGGGCTTTTGCGGCACAGCGCAGCCGATCTGACCGACGCACATTGCCGCCAGCACCACAACGACACCAGTTTTCAGGCGGCCCATGGATATCGCTTCCTTGCAGTTCTCGAAAACCCCGCATCCGTTGCCCCGCGCGGGTACCTGTCCCCACGCCAAAGGCAGCCGACAATAAACCGGCATAATCAATGCGTTCGGGCGACGGGTCCCGCACCGGACCGCCCCGGACAATGCAATTCGGATGCCTCCGCTTCTGGTCCTATCATTCTACCCGTCACCGGCGAGCTATCCAAAGACATTCCTGCTTCTGTGAATTCTATCGTGCCGTAGCGGCCCCAAAAATGAACGAATCGTGGATTTTGCATGGGCTGGTAGGTCGCTCTCCATTGGCCCTGCAGCCGTCGAACAGTCAGCCCTCCACACATTCAGCGGCCGGCCCATTTTATTCTTCGGCGAAATCGAGCCGATCGCGGTAGCTGCGGGCGAAAAGCCCCAGGATCCGCCCCACCACGTACCCGAAGTAGATTCCCAGGCCGATGACGCCGGACCACGCCCCCAGTCCCCCCATCATGCCAGCGACCCCGGCACCGATCCCCTCGCGCGCGGCCCGCAGAATACCCGGTCCAGCCACCCGCAACACCCCCACCATCGCCGCAAGGTAGAAGCCCACGTACAAAAGGAAGATGAGATACAGGAAAAAGTAGTGACCCAACGTATTCCAGAGCGATTTCCCTACCCGGGCCGGATGCAGCCCGTTGACGGCATTGCTCGAAGCCAGCCCCATGAGGTTCATCGGCAGAGGAAAACCCAACACGATGAGCAGCACGATCGTTTGCGGCTCGAGCAGCGCGTTCAGTTCCTCCAGCGACGCCGGGAACGCACCACTCGTCATCATCACGAGCAGCGAAGCCGCGAGCAGATAAGCCGCCAGCACACCTGCATAACCGCCCAAAGCCGTCCCCAGCTTGGTGATGTTCCACGTCAGGTTCGGCGGCGCGTCATTGCCGGAGAGAGTGTTCCGGATCGTGTCGATCAGTACGCCATAGGCCAGCGCTCCGAAATAGACCGCCTGGAGAGCGAACATCGCGGTGATGAACAAACCCACCCAGCCGTAGTCGACGGTGCCCTCCTTGGCCGCGACCGGGTTCAAGTCGCCTGCTTTGATCACACCCAGCAGGGCGAGGATGGGACCTGCGATCGTAGCCAGCGCCGCCAGCATCCCCAGCAGCACGGCTGTGAAGTTCGGCAGCGGGAAGGTGACCGCGCTCATAAAGCCATCGTAAAACCTGACCTGTTTGGCCGCGGCGTCGTAGTCGGTCCTGTATTTGACCTTTTCAGTCGATGGCAGAACCGGCGGAGGGATGCCGGCGCCGCAATGCGGACAGAGCATTTCGGCATAGGGATCGACGCTTTTGACTTTCTCGTGGCACCGGGGACAAACACGAACCGATGGGTCGCCAGGGACGACAGCTATCGAATCCCCGTCTTCCGCCGCCGCCAAGCGTTGGGCCTCTTTCAGTGTGAGCGGCTTTTTTTTGCGATCAACGAGAACCGGCTCGCCACCCTGTTCGAGTTGGTGCAGGGAGGCCAGATCGAGAACCGGCTGGCCCGAATCCTGCTCGTCGGGCGACGGAAGTCGAATCATCTTCTTGCAGGAGGGGCACTTGGCCTTGCGGCCGGCCCAGGCGTCCGGCGCCTGAACGACCCTTCGACATTTCGGACAAGTAATCTTCATCCTACGTCTCTTCCCCGGAAAGTTGCGGAGTCCGGGATTATCGCGCCGCGACGGCGACGGTCAAGCCTTACACCCCCGACCGTCGCACGCTCCGTACGGGTGCGTACCATGCTCTTCCGCACCCCGATCTTTTCGGGGCCGGTGGCACTCGCCTGCTCGATTTCATGGTGTGATGACATCCACGTCGAATCGACTCAGCGATGCGAGGAATGCCCCCCGTCCGCAACCCGCGCCTGCCGACGAGATGAATCGAGGCAATATGCCAAGTCACGGTGCAGACACATCGTCAGGATTGAGATTTTGACGCAGTTTCCGCATGGCTTGGAGCTCGATCTGCCGGATGCGTTCCTTGGTCACACCCAACCGCTGGCCGATCTGCTCGAGCGTCATCGGCGAGCCGCCTTTCCCCAGGCCGTAGTGACGCACGACCACGTCCCGCTCACGCGTGGTCAAAACGGACAACCCCTTGCCCAACAGGTGGCGCGCCGCTTCGAGGACGCTCTCCCGTTCGACCGTCTCGTCCTGCATCGGGGCGGCCGTCAGCAACTCGTCCACGCCCGTCACCAGCCGCACGGCCGCGTAGCGCTGCTCAGGAATCGTCCGCGCATAGGTCCGCATGATCGCCCACGACGCATACGTGCTGAACTTGAAACCGCGGGCGTAGTCGAACTTCTCGACCGCGCGCATGAGCGCCATGTTCCCATCGCTGACCGCCTCGAAGAAATCGGACGAGTATCCGACGTGACGACGCGCGATGGACACGACGAGCCGCAGATTCGCTTTGAGTATCTTGTTTTTCACCGCGTCGGCCTGTGCAAGAACCGCCTCGATCTCATCGAGGACATCATCGGCGACATCCTGCGGATCGATGGACTTGCGCATCCGGTCAGCCTTGAACTTCAGATAGTTGTACTGGCGGAACAGGTGACGTTCGTGCTCGGCCGACAGTAGCGGGAAACGATACAGATCCTGGAGATAGGGTGGCAGGTCCCTGGGCGGCCGGGGCCTGCCGCTTGCATTGCTGCCCTCATCAGGCAGTGAAGCCATTACGATGCACTCAGCGCCCGGCACTTCGAACTGGGGATTGTAAACGTAGGCGACCTCCCGGCCGATCAGCCGTCGCGCACGAACCTCGCGGAGGATGGACCGCACAGAATCGACCGAAACGCCGAAACGCCGGGCCACCCCACGCACCGACTGGCCGGCGGCGACGGCTGCGTCGATCGCGAGAAGCTCGGGCGGAATCGCCAGAATACCATTGCCGCCGAACAACGCCTTGTCCGGATGCGCCTTGTCCCACCGCCGAAGTGTGTAACGTACCGTCTCGACGGCGCGTCCCACCTCGGCCGCCACCACCTGCGACAGCTCGTGGAGCTTCATGCGACGCTTTGCGAGCTGCTCGCGCGCGAGTTGCACGATGCGGCTCTTTTCCTCAGCCGTCAGTTGGCTGAAAGCCGCTCCGCGACGAACCTGATCACGATGGCGCCAGACGAATCGCCGGATAACCCGGTCGGTGAAAGCCATCCGGATCGTGCCGTCCGAATAGCGCAGCTTGCGGCCGGCCAGCCCACGCCGCCGCCAGCGGCAGATCGTTTTGGTCGAAACGTGCAACCGCTCGGCCAGCTCCTCGGTCGTCCAGCATGCCACCGGCATCTGCTCGGCCGCCAACGGGTGCGAACCGCTGAGCTGCTCGGTCAACAAAACCAGATCCTCGATCAGGGTTTTGCCCGGCATTGTCTTGCAGGGACGCGTTTGGCGTGGGCGGTGCCCCGTAATCTGGTGGCAGACGAAATCGTAGGGATAGCTTTTCTCCGGTGCGATGAGAGCGATCAATCGTTCGGCCGCTTCAAGCTGCTGGAGGCGCAGCCGCACCGGCGAGATCGTCAATTGGTGGGCAAGCTCTGCGATGGCCGTATGATGGAATTTGGCCATGCTGGGTCCTCCGGGTAGCGACCGGCCGGATCGCGACCCTGCTCGGTCGGCTGCATCACCGCCCGCTTCGGGAACGCAGGATAAAGCGTTCCCTGCGCGCCGGGGACAGTTCGCTGAGCACTACGTACCTAATCTACTATAATGTTCCCCGCGCAACTCTTCCATCACTATTATCGTACATATGCGCCTGAAGGTCAATCGCGACAAGGACTTACGCTGCCCAGACAACAACGGCCCGGCGAATCGGACAGGCCCCGAAAGAGCAGGCGTGCCCAAAATCCACCATAACACACTGTCAGAAAAGAAGTTACGGCTGCCTGGCCTGAAAGTGGGAATTTATCCACGTTTTGCTGATAAATTGGCTTGAAATCGGTCCGGCCCGTGCGGCCAGAAAAATATTCGCGCGCAAAAAAACGAGCCGGGCGCCGCACCCGGCTCGTTGCCGCGTAGACTCCACCGCCTACGAAAACCAACCTGTGAACGCTGCGTCGGCCCAGTGATTGCGGCCGGGGCCGCCGCGCGTCAAATGTGCGCTAATGCCTGTAGTGAAACCCGAACCCGAAGGATCGATGGCTCCGTCCGGAATAACACCGCGGACCACCGCGGCTGTGGTGAAACGAAAATCCGAATCCCCGATGGATTACACGCGGATGGTAAACATAGGCCGGTGCATGATAGACGGGTGCCGGCGCCACGACGACGGGAGGCGGCGCGTACACCACCGGCGGCGGTGCAAC
>Ga0272443_10001502_pt1 | contig 33618 bp, 21 predicted proteins | sample SSMAcet12_FD_193581 | JGI IMG/M metagenome (GOLD analysis project Ga0272443, IMG submission 193581) | Marine sediment archaeal communities from Little Sippewissett salt marsh, Falmouth, MA, United States - SSM-Acet-12 | ecosystem: Environmental > Aquatic > Marine > Wetlands > Sediment ... | reverse complement strand
AAAAACCGGTCTGTACGTAGCCATCGGTTTAACATTACTGATCCTTTTGATTGGATTGGTTCTGGTGGTTTTCTTTGTTGTAAAGAGGGGCAAGAAAGGTGAGGAGGAAGGTGCAGAGGAACAGGAAATTGGTGTTGAGGAGCCAAATTCCGATCAGAAAGAGGCGGAACCCTCTCTATCTGACGTTCCTCTTGATTTCCGGGAGGCCCATGCACATGATCATGATGAACATCATTATTCATACGAGGATCTCTATGGACAACCAGAACATTCGATCGTTGAGAAATAAGACCTTATTTCACAATATTATACAATCATCCTTTCATTAACATAAAAATATCTCCTGGGATATCAAATCCACCAATGAGTCCTTTTAATTGATGATAACAATTTGATGCATATTATACTGCATGGACTATTACTATTTTGTGCACTATAATGCACAGATTTAAATATCTAACTTACTTATACACAATAGTGGATCAAAAAGAAGTAAGAGACATTCTACTCGACCAGATCGATGAGATCGAGAAGAATACGGATCACAGGATCATCAAAAGAGAGATCCAAGCCCATGGAAAAAAACTGATAAAATCCAAACTTGCCAAGATGATATTCGGAGTAAGAAGATCGGGGAAGTCCACATTTTCTCATCAGATACTAACAGGCCACGAATATGCCTATATAAACTTTGATGACGAAAGACTGGTGGGGATATCCAAGGAGGACCTTGGTAGCGTCTTTCAGATAGCAAGGGACATAGCTGGAGATCCATCCCTGGCCCTCCTTGACGAGATACAGAACATCGAAGGATGGGAATTATTCATAAACAGGTCTATTAGGGAGGGAATGAACCTTGTGATCACAGGTAGCAGCTCTAATCTTTTAAGCACAGAGTTATCCACTCATTTGACGGGGAGGTACCTTCCAGTCCCCATTCTCCCATTCTCATTCAGGGAATTCCTCATTGCCAGAGGGTACAGGATACCCGACCTGGATTATGTAAATACCAAAGAACGTACCAAGCTTATTTCGCAATCCGAAAGTTATCTCAGAGAAGGGGGATTTCCTCTTGCAGTGCTCGACCCAGATAATGCGGGATTATATCTCAAGACCCTTTACGATGATATCATCAATAAGGATGTGATAGGGAGGTTCCGACCAAAATATGTCAGGACACTAAGGGAACTATCCCTCTTTCTCACAAGTTCCTCGTCCAATCTGATGACATATTCTTCCCTGAAAAGAAGGTTCGGTTTCAACAGTACGCATACCGTTATGAACTACTGCCAGTATCTGGTTGACGCCTCTCTTATTAAGATCGTGGATAAATTCACCTTCAGACAGAAAGAAAGGTCCGCATCACCCAAAAAGGTTTATTCCGTAGATAATGGATTTGTAGAACTCCTTTCAACATCCCCTGGTAATAAAATCGCCGATCACCTTGAGAATGCTGTCTATATGGAACTTTTAAAAAGACATAGCTTCGATCCCACGGTTTCAATAAACTACTGGAGGGATTACCAGAACCATGAAGTGGATATAGTGGTCTCAAAGAACAGGAAGGTCCTCAAACTCATACAGGTCTCCGCCATATCGGATGAAATAGACCTCAACAAACGCGAATCAAGATCCCTTGTGAAGGGTTCCTATGAATTGGGATGCGATGATCTTCTTTTAATCACAAAGAACCTGGAGGGGATTTTAGATGAGAAAGGAAAGAAGATCGTCATGAAACCTTTCTGGAAATGGTCTCTCGAATACAAACTGTAGGCATCCCCATGTAAAAATATCATAAGGTTATTTTGGGGCCCCAACAGCAGCCATCTGATATGACAAGTATAGAACAACAGGAAACTCAGCAGGAACCCCCCCAACAGGAAACTCAGCATCAACCTCAGCAGGAACCCCCCGCAGGGATCGGAACCGATCAGCCGGAGGACCCAAAGGATCAGGTGGAAGGACCAGGCCCGTTACAGGAACCTCCCGCAGGGATCGGAACCGATCAGCCGGAGGACCCAAAGGATCAGGTGGAAGGACCAAACCCATTACAGGGACCTACCCCGGAGGGGCCACCCTGAAGGGCCCCAGACCGATCAGTTTCAGGACCAACAGCATCCGCCGGTGCAGGAACTCTCCTAAAATAAAAGGGTCCGCCCTGATCGATCTGAACAAATAGGACCGGAACGGGCCATGCCAGATAGACAGAGATGGGATGAAATCCCATCACAGGGTGCGTGATCCGGGACCGCAAATCTCCGTACGATCATCCCGAATATTGGCCAATTTATGCAACAAAGCTCATCTTTGGAGAATAATAGAGAATATAATGATGGCATGGCTCATCATATTTATCACATTTATCAAGTATCAGCAAAATTCCAAACTGCAGACAACGAATAACAGATTTGCCCCAACTGATCATTGCTCATCCAAGAGGGCCAAACTTTAATATTAGTTAAGAAAGGGTTCCAATCGTTTTATTAAATAACCTGTACAATACCATTTCAATGAGCAGATGGTTTCTCGTAACCTTCATCCTGACCGCAATGGTGTTCCTTTTCGGACCAGCTTTGACACTGCAGAGCTCGGCAGCCCTGATCGAGGGAAGGTACGTACATCCGGCTGACATGGGCGTCGAGGTCCTCCTCAACTCACCGAATTTGACGTACGATCTCGAGGACTTCGAGAGGATGGTGGAAGAGGGCGTGATGAACCTATATCAGGATCAAGGGCAGGATGTTATTGAGGGGGGTGCCTTCGGAGAGCAGCCACCCGCGAAGTATCTGATGAGGAGCCGCTACGATGAAAGGCTCGGTGTTGTCATAGAGGAGGTGAACAATACCGGCCATCTCCTCTCTTTTGGTATCGACCATCCGCTCGAGGGGCTCTCCATATCCATCGTTATACCGGGGGAAAAGGAGCTCGTGGAGGTGAACGTATCCACATATTCCCTGGAGATCGAAAGGGTGAAGAGCGACCTGACAGCCATGAAAGGGGACCTCGAGGAGATCGGTTTCTCCGTGGTACAGGAGATCGATATGGGATCGAACAGGAAGGTATTCAATTTCGAGCTGGGCCCCTCAAAGTTCTGGATGACCTTTACGCCCTCGGTCGACGACGGATACCACGATGTGGATATCGGAGCCGAGGTCATCGACGCCTACATCGGAGAGGGCTTCGAGGAGGCAATAAGCTCCCTTTTCTCCCTCGTTGGTCAGGATATTGAAGAATGGGAACAGGCCGATGTGGTTGATTCGACCATGATGGTCTACCTGCTGGAACCCAGTGAGGTCCTGGACCCGGAGGAGATCAACTGGCAGGAAGCGATGAGGTCCCAGCTTCACTGGATGGTGGGGGAGGGGCTGATCGAAGGTCTCACCTCCGAAGAGATAGAGACGATATCCGATCTTTCTACAATGGGGCACAGGGGTTATCTGAGGAGGGTGATCTACCACCATTTCACCGACTCCTGGAGCACATACGAATCCACCGACCTGCCTCCTGTCTGGTTGAGTTTTGGTGATTTCGAGGAATTCCCGGGCAGTTCATTCCCGACTGCAAAAAGGGACACCCCGGGAAAGGACAATAACTTGATCGCCCGGGTCCTGCTGATATCCGCGGTTAGTATCAGTGCAATTCTCCTGGGCTCTCTTATATTCTACAGGTCCAAGAGGGCAGTGGATATCAACAATGCCAGAAGGAGGCTGATATACGAGACCATCAGGGCAAAACCAGGGATCCATTTCAGGGCGATCATGGATGAACTGGACCTCAAACCGGGGGTCACCTCGTACCACATCAACAAACTGGAGAAGAAGGAGCTTATCAAATCCTACCAGGACGGCATGTACCGCAAGTTCTTCATATACGAGGAGAAGGTGGAGCTGAAGATTTCACTGAGCGATCTGCAGTCCCTTATCGTCGATGTGATTAAGGAGGAGCCGGGAATATCCCAGATAGACATATCCAAGACGATAGGCAAGAGCAAGGTGGTGGTGAACTACCACGTGAGGTTCCTCAGGGACCTCGGCCTATTGGAGTTGGAAAGGGACGGAAGGACCACACACTGCTTTTTGACCTCCCTGGGCACCGATTTCACCTAATTGACATCATTCGAGGTTGAACCCTGCAGATCGATTGCAGAATCGGAGTTTGCCCAGTGTATATGTTTTCCACTCTGAAGGTATTCAATTTTCCCATAAGTGTAAGGATACCGTACCAGAACCGTTTAATAATGGTACGGTGGAAGTACTAGGTTGGTTATAAGCAGAATAGGTCCTCGTTCCAAAACAGGCAGTGATATTATGAGGAACGAGAACATTTTTTCAGGACGGCTTATGCCGATCATTCTAATGGGTCTGATGCTGACGGTGCCGTTCGCACTGGTCATCTCACCAACAGGTGCCAGGAGTATGAACGATGGAAGAGAAGGGTATTCCACAATGGATGCTGAGGAGCTAGAAGGGGCTTTTGTGGATGGTTTCATAGAGAACGGGGGCCAATGGGATGATGGCATCCGGTTCATGACAGGGACCTCCTTCGGCCATCTGGGCCTGGGAGACGGTTTCATTATCTTCAATGTTATGAGGACGGAACCGGGAGATAATAAAGAGGACCCTATTGTACGCGGCTCCGTGATGAGATTGGTCTTCGAACACCCCAATGTTGTTAGACCGATCGGAAGGGAGCCAGGCAAATACAGTTCCAATTTCTTTATTGGTAAGGATCAAAGCAGATGGTCAACGGACCTGAATACATATTCGGAAGTGGTCTATCCGGACCTTTGGGATGGTATCGACCTAGTATACAGATGCGGCGACGAAGGCCTGAAATATGAATACATCTGCAAGCCCGGTTCGGACCCGTCTGAAATATCTTTCCATATCGAAGGTGCTCGGACGGTAGAGGTTAATAAGGATATCATCGAGATACGAGCCTTGAACGGCATCTCATTGATGGATGGGAACTTACGGTCATTCTACAAGGGGTTTCCTTATGGGAATTTGGATGTCACTTTCTCCATGAGCGATGGTGATTCGATCGGGTTCGAGATGCCCGAATATGATGAGAGCAGGTCGCTGGTCATAGATCCCTTCATCTTCAGCACGTATATTGGAGGTACACAGGATGAAAGTAACGTATGCATGACCACCGACGCAGATGGGAACATATACCTAGCTGGCCCCACACCCTCCTTTGATTTCCCGGTCACCGCAGGTGCCTATTCCACCAGATTGTGCGACCAGTCCGATGGGTTCATAATGAAGATGCCTCCTGACGGTTCCTCCCCTCTCTTTTCAACATTCATAGGAGGTTCGGGATGGGACGAGTTCAGGGGAATAGACGTTGATACCGACACCGATGTATTCGTTGCGGGCTCCACGGATTCGAAGGATTTTCCGACCACCAAGGGAGCCTACAATGAGACCATGAACAACTGCACAGCGGAGTTCACCGCGGACCTGGTGGTCGTAAAACTCGATTCCTCCGGGTCACAGCTCTGTTACTCCACCTACATCGGGGGAACCGAATGGGAATCCATGAACGATGATGACCTGATAATGGTAGACAGCAGGAGCTGTGCCCATGTTGCTGCTGAATCCATGTCGGGAGACTTCCCGGTCACAAAGGATGCCTTCGACAAATACAACAACCAGACCCCAATGGGTTGGAGGAATTCGAAAGTTGTACTTTTCAAGCTATCCACGGACGGGTCCGATCTTGTCTACTCCACATATATTGGGGGGGAGGATTGGGATTCGGTGTCCAGCCTGTGGCTCGACGATAATGGTTTCGTCTACCTTGCCGGGGATACGAGCTCGATCGATTTCCCCGTGACCGATGGGGCTTTCGACACCGATCTCGGATGGGGGGATCTGTACGTACTGAAGTTCGACATCTCCAGGTCTGATGTGGTCTATGGTACATTCCTCGGTGGCAGCGAGTTCCAGACCATGTGGGATATAACGGTGGACGGGGAAGGAAAAGCGATCGTGACCGGAGCTACTATGTCTGCGGATTTTCCCGTGACCGAAGATTCCTACTGCACCGTGCATAACGGGGATGACGACGTCTTCGTCACGGCCTTCGATCCAACCGGTTCCTCTCTATATTTCTCGACCTTCATAGGAGGCGGCAATATGGAGATCGGAAGGTCGCTGTTCCTGGATGAAAACGGCAATATCCTGATCACCGGCAGCACACTGTCGGAGGATTTTCCAAGCTCGGTGGGGAACAAGACCCCCGATGGTGATGAGTACGATGTCGATGCTTTCCTGACCGTATTGAACCGGACCGGAGACGATCTTCTCTATTCTACGATCATTGGTGGATGCAGTCCCCCCCGGCGCTCCGAGGATATCGGATATTCCGTACTGCCTGTATCCGATGACCGGGCGATCGTGGCTGGGACAACGGGTTCCAGTGACTTCCCTCTTAGCGAGGATTGTTTCGATGACAGGCTGGGCGGGATGTCGGACATATTCCTTCTGAGCACATATCTCTCGACCCCCCCTTCGGTACCTCTGAACATCCAAATCGTACAGGGTGACGGATACCTGAACCTCTCATGGGAAACACCCATGAGCGACGGCGGGATGCCCATAACTGACTATACCGTATTCAGAGGGGACCGGGAGGACGGACTGAAGATATATTGTGAAGAGGTCACAGGGACCCATCTGGTGGATGCGGAACTTGATATCGGCACAACATATTTTTACGCAGTTAGAGCCGAGAATGCGATGGGGTCCGGCGCTGTATCAAAGATCGTCTCGGCCAAGGCGGTCAGCTCCCCCAGTCCCCCCCAGCATCTTACCATAGAGGAGGAGCCCGGTGAGATAACACTCTCATGGATCCCTCCCCATTTCGATGGGGCCCTCCCGGTTCAGGGTTACAAGCTCTACAAGAACACGGAGGGAATGATGGGTTTCGAGGTCATAGAGGTACCCCAACATTATCTGAAATTCCTTGATGGGAATGTGGAGGATGGTAAAAACTACTCCTATTACATCACAGCATACAACAATATAGGGGAGTCGATGGTGTCAGATATGGTTTGGGCCATACCCAAAGGGCTTCCATCATCCCCATTAAACCTATCCGCCCTTGGAGGTCCGGGATACGTCCTCCTCAGCTGGGAATATCCGGGGAATGACGGTGGTTCAACAGTCACGGGATACAGGGTTCATCAGGGCATCCCGATGGGAGAGGATATCATTTGGAGGTATATCGAGACATCCGAGACGACCTTCAATGATACACTTGTCGAGATCGGTCTTACCTACCGCTACTATGTCACAGCCCTTAATTCAGAAGGGGAATCACCCCCTTCCCCAGAGGTCATTGGGTCTCCGGTCTCCGTACCGTCATCCCCAGAGGGCGTCAAAGTGCTTGAGGGGGACCGTTATGTTGTGATATCATGGGCGCAGCCCTCTCAACTCGGAGGTCTCGATCTTCTGGGTTACAGGATCTACGCGGGGGAGGACGGCCATGGTTTCTCCCTGATAGGAGAGGTGGCACATGATGTGCTGATGTACAAGGACGAGGGTCTGGAAAACGGTGTCTCTTATACCTATTACGTGACAGCGGTGAACCCGTTCGGAGAGTCATCACCTTCCTGGTCCGTCGATGCTGTCCCAGCATCGGTCCCGGAGGCTCCCGCCGCCCTCTCACTGGTTGCCGGGGTCGGAGGGATCAACATAACCTGGACCCCAAGCTCGTCAGACGGGGGGTCGCCCATCCTGGGATATATACTGATGAGGAAGGTGGGGGGTGAAGAGTTCGTGGAGATAAGCCAGTTGGGACCGGGATTGACGTATTTCGCGGACAGCGATGTGCTGCCGGGAACCGAATACAGCTATCTTGTGAAAGCAAGGAACAGGATGGGAGAATCCCGTGACAGTGAGAAGGTTACAGAGATAGCCGTGGGTCTGCCTGGCTGCCCCGTCGATGTGACCATTGTGACGGGAGACGGGTACAACGTACTCCATTGGTCATGCCCCCTGAACACCGGCGGGTGCGATCTTGTGGGTTTCAGGCTCTACAGGATAGATCGGGACTCCACTGAGGCCATAATGGCACAGGAACTGCTACCCTCGGAGGATAATTACAACGATAGCGGTCTTGAGAACGGTATGGAGTACGGGTACTACCTGACAGCTGTGAACCAGTACGGGGAATCCGGGAGCTCCGAGCTCGTTGCAGGGGTGCCCGTAGGTGTCCCGAACGCAACTACCAACCTGGTCGCCGTAGCTACCGGTCACAAGGTCAAGCTTACCTGGAACGCCCCGAACGACGACGGCGGATGCTGTGTACTTCACTACCTTATTATGAGAAGCATAGACGGCGGGAAATGGGCAAGGATTTCCCTGGTTGACAGCGGTGAGCTGACCTACACGGACCACGAGGAGAAGGAGCCCGGGACCTATACCTATACCGTAATACCGGTGAACGACGTGGGCCCCGCTTCATGCTGCCAGGAGGCGGCTGTGGAGGTAAAGGAGTCAAGGACTAAGAGCAGCTTCGTGGAGGACCAGATGGGATTGGTGGTGACCATCCCCATCATCCTGGTCCTGCTAGTACTTATAGCGGCTCTCTTGGCAAGAAGGGTGAAAAACGAAGAGGAGGCCGAACCAGCACCCTCACCGGTGGAGGCGGATGACGGTATGAACGGATATCAGGACCCTGTGGAGGGTCCCATAGAAGGATACGATCATGCTGACCCTGGACAAGGAATACCCACATACGGGCAGGAGTATGAACAATAGGAAGAGAGGAAATATAAGTTCATACAACCCCCGGGGCAGGGGTCCTTTGGGCACCCCTGCCCATTATCTTTTCCTCTCCGGATCCGAGATCGTTTCCTTAGAGCTCACTCGAAGAACTTCGACACGAAGGGGGACATCTTCCCTTTCCTCATGAAGTGTCCGGAGGGCCCCTCCCCCAAGAACTCGCTGAACCAGGATTCATGCTCTATCTCCTCGTTGAGGATGGCAAGGGCCAGCTCATAGGTCCTGTGGTCCTTCCCGGCCGTCATGTTGCAGATCTTGGTGTACTGCCTTACGGCGCATCTTTCAGCCTCCACCAGCACCTTCAATATCTCCCTGACATCCGTTGGATCATCGGGGAGGTAGGCGGGGGGGCACCCGGAGACATCGTGGAAATCCTTCATGTTCCTCGGGAGCTTTCCGCCGAGTTCGTATATACGGGGGATCAGGGCCTCGAAGTGGTTCCTGTCCTCTATCCTTGCAGCTTCGGCTATCTCTTTCAATCCTTCGCCTTCCAGACCGATCAGGTTCGATCTGAGGATGGTGTAGTAGTAGTACGTGGTAAGCTCCGCTGCCGCGTTCCTCACGAGCAGATCGAGCAGTTCGTCAACATCCACACCGGCTTCCTCAACCATCTGTCTTGCTACCTTTGCCATAGTTTTCACCGGGTCGCCCATTTCTCGACCAGTATTAAAAATGATTCCCGAACAGAAGTGGCTTTCAGGTGGAAACAATATAAATTAGGAGTGCGATAACATAACTATGAAGTCGGAGATCGCGTCCGAACTATCCGATCTGGGGCTGAAATTGACGCCCCAGAGAATAGAGATAATGAGGGCGCTTAGGGAAAATATCAAACGCCATCCCACCCTTAATGAACTCCACGAGGTAATCAGGGGGAGAATGCCATCGGTAAGCTTCTCCACGCTTTTCAACACCATAAATACGCTCGAGAGTGTGGGTTACCTCAGGATCTTCGACCTTGAGGGAGAGACCAGAGTGGAGCTCAATCCCAACGATCATATCAATATAATTGACAGGAAAAGGGGGACCGTCACCGATCTGGATGACGAGGAGACAGTTAAAAAGGTACTTGATACGGTTGGCAGCCGGGGGCTGATGGGAAAGAAGGTTCTTATCAACGTGATCATCTATGATGGTTGAGGGCTGAAGATAGTGTTTACTTCTGAGTCCATGACCATACTCTGTCAATCGCTTTCCATGAAAGGGTACCTGTAGTCTGTCGGCGGAAGAAGATTCTCCTTGACCGTCCTGGGGCTGATCCACGAGAAGAGATTGATGTAGGACCCCGATTTATGGTTGGTCCCTGAACACCTGGCCCCTCCGAAGGGCTGCTGACCTACAACAGCGCCTGTCGGTTTGTCGTTGACGTAGAAGTTACCCGCCGCCTGTCTCAATATCTTGGATGCGTTCAATATCGCACATCTATCCCTGGCGAATATCGAGCCGGTCAGGGCATAGACTGAAGTCTCATCGCAGAGGTGAAGGGTCTCCTCGTACCTATCGTCATCGTAGACATAGACGGATAGGACCGGTCCGAATATCTCCTCCTCCATGGTAACGAAGTGCGGGTCGGTTGTCTCTATGACGGTTGGTTCTATGAAGTATCCCTTGGAAGGATCCGAGGACCCTCCGAAGATGATCGTAGCAACATCCGACCCCCTTGCCTTTTCGATGTATCCGTTGATGGAGTCAAAGGCCTTTCGGTCGATCACGGCATTCACGAAGCATCCTAGATCGGTGACATCTCCCATCTTTATATCCTTCAGCATTTTCCCGATCTCTACCTTGATCTCAGGCCATAAGGACCGTGGGATATACATTCTTGAGGCCGCGGAGCATTTCTGACCCTGGTACTCGAAAGCCCCCCTGACAGCACCCACGGCCGTGGCCTTTGTATCGGCAGAGGAATGTACGAAGATGAAATCCTTCCCTCCCGTCTCACCCACCAGTTTGGGGTACGTGTCGTATGTTAATAGATTATCCGATATCGCCTTCCAGAAACCGCTGAACACTCCCGTCGATCCGGTGAAATGGACTCCGGCCAGTCTCCGGTCCCTGAACACGACATCGCTGATTATCGGACCGGGACCGGGAAGGAAGTTCAGGACCCCGTCGGGGAAACCCGCCTCAGAAAATACCTCCATTAGAACATGGTTGGAAAGTAAGGATGTCGTCGCGGGCTTCCATAATACGACATTTCCCATGATGGCGGGTGCGGTCGGAAGGTTTCCTGCGATGGATGTGAAGTTGAACGGGGTTACAGCGAAAACGAAACCCTCCAGGGGTCTGTAATCAAGCCGATTGAGGGTACCGGCGGAGGCATCCGGTTGGTCCCCGTAGATCTTCTGCATGTAATATGCATTGAACCTGAGGAAGTCTATGATCTCGCACGCGGAATCTATCTCGGCCTGGTAGACGTTCTTGCTCTGTCCGAGCATTGTCGCCGCATTTATCAGGTATCTGTATTTCTTTGAAAGGAGTTCCGCTGCTTTCAGAGCGATCGATGCCCTCTCTTCCCAGGGGAAATCCTCCCATCCCGGCTTTGCGGACATTACGGTCTCCACTGCATCCCTCACAACCTCCGGTGTAACCTTGTGATATTCTGCAATTACACGACCGTGGTCGTGGGGCAGAACCACCTCGCCCACATCCCCGGTGGGCACCTTCTTTCCACCGATAACTGGCATGATCACGGTCCTTTTTGACAGCAGTTCATCCAGGGCTTTCTCAAGCTCGTCTCTCTCCCTGCTGCCCGGGGAATAATCGAGTACGGTTTCATTCGAGGGTTTGGGAATGTTGATGATCGTTTCGTTCATCAGGATCGCCTTATTGATATGCCATCCGCGCTTCCGGTATTAATTATTCATCCCTTAAGAGCATGATCGGTTGGTAAATCGAAAACCTCTGACCTATGATAACCATCCCGGGGATAGGGCCCATTGTTGTCTTAGATGGTATGTATGGGATATGTGGATCGATCGAAAGTTGATCGAAAGGCGTGGAGATACCAAATACGAAGCAAAATAAGTGGGCCAACCCGAGTCCATGTTTCTTCCTCAAAGGCAGATATCTTGTATCCATTCAATAGCCATATCTCTTGTGGGCTTCATCTATTGGTAGCAGCTCTGAAACACGCACCTGTTTCTCGTCTTCCAGAATGGAATAGAAGATGGTCCAAGTTCTACCGATGTGCATACGATATCTCATCTTTCCTTTGACCGGAAGTTTCTCTTTATCACCGGAACCTCTCCCCGGATAGGGATTCTCTTTCAATTTACTTATATTGTTGATGATTATGGTAGAACTCTTCTCATCCAGGACCTGGAGCATCTCCTGGATATCCTCTGTGACAAGGACCTTATAGGTCATCGATATCGACCAGATCCTCTGTCTTCATGGCTTCGACCCTTGCCATCTTCTCCATCAATTTTTTTCTATTGTAGAGCTGGAGCATTTCACGTATTAGGTCATCGTATGTACGACCCGCCTCCTTGGCGCTGCTGAGCTCCCTCCAGATAGATTCCGATACGGGGATCCGTTTTGTTAGAGTCATCATATGTCATATGAAGTTAGCATTATTTTAAGTTTGTGCACTATTGTAAATATTTACAACAGCATGATCCAAGATGATTTTGTGCAAGAGTACACACTTATGAGTATACGCTGTAATTAATAGAAATAAGAAACCAGGGTTTGCACCTTTTGATAATTGGTCTAAATCCTTAATGACTTAGCAGTATCGTAACTATGGCTTATACAAGAAGTTGAGTGGGCCAACCCGGATTTGAACCGGGGACCTCCCGGTTATCAGCCGGGTGCTCCACCATGCTAAGCTACTGGCCCACAGGTTAGGGGGGTGCCAAAATATACCGAAGGGATTTAAGGTTTTTCTCCCTCTTCCCTGACCTGGGCGATGACGGTCTCCATCTTTCTCTTATTGTAGATGTATCCACCGCCGAAGGCCGCCCCCCCTACCAGTGCCAGGAGAAGAAGGATAAGAAGCCAGTTGATACCACCACCACCCCCCTCTTCCATATCCTCCTCGATCAGAGGCTTCACCTCTCCAAGATCGTAGATATATCTTGTTATGTTGACGGACCCCTCACCCCGTGTCGTGTCAAGGGGTTTCCAGAAAGCGAACTGGGCGTGGGGGTCCTGAACGGGTATGGAGCCACCGGTTGGTGCCATTGTTATGTTCAGGGATATGGTGAACTCGGACCTTATCTCCCTGAACTGAGATTCCCTGACCCGGTCCCCGAGCTGCCAGGATACGCCCCTGCCCTCAACGTTTATTATCCAGGTCTGACCGGTGGGCATGCCCGAGAGGTCCAGGACCGATATCCTGGTATCCTCGAGGAGCCCCCCGGACTGCCTCCAGTCCACCCTGCCGTCGCCGTCGGTATCAATTACCACGTAGAGGGAGGCTATTCCGTTGTCATCGGTCTGCCAGGGGTCATAGGACATTACCAGCTCCATCTCCTGCGCACCCTCCGGGACATATACCAACTTGGATGTGTCGTGGTTCATCGGTATCACGGAGCCGGTCTGGTTGGCGAACCTGCTCCACTCCCCGTCCCAGCCGCAGTACATTCCACCCACATCCACGGTCCTCTCCTCCATCTTCATGATGGGCATGTACTTCTCTATCGCATCGAACACCGTCGCATCGGGATAGTCTGGCCTGCCATCCCTATCGAAATCCCTGGTCCTCAGCTCCTTCAGCGTCAAGGCTATCGCGACAGCCTTGTCAACCTGCACCAGGCCGTACCCCTGAGCGTAATCGAAGGGTTGTCCGTTCCAGCCCGTCTCGTTAACCTGCGGAACGTAGTTTCCGGCTAGAGGCTCCTCGGAATCGGAGGGTTCGATCATCTCCGCCGAGGCTTCGAGTATCAGCTCTATCTCATGTACCTTGTTCCTGGTGTCGTTCCTCCATCCCGCATCAATTTTCTCCTGCTCGGCGTCCTCGTATACCTCGGAGATCCCGAGCCCGGGGTACGCCTGCCATAGGAGGGCCACCACACCCGCGATATGGGGGGTAGCCATCGATGTTCCAGAGATGGCAAAGTAATAGGGATCGATGTCACCAGGATCCGCTCCCTGTTTGGTCATGAGGGAGATCATGGTCCTTCTCGCCGCGGTCGATTCGATACCGACCCCGGGGGCCCCCACGTCAGGGTAAGTGGTGATTATCCCGTCCTGCCCCCTGGAGGAGAAGGAAGCCACACCGGAACCATCCCTCTGTATCGCTGCAACCGCTATGTTGGAAGGTACGTTCCCGTACGGATTGGTCTGAATATCCGTTCCGTCGCCGCCGGAATTGGAGGCAGCGAATACGACTATGACATTGTTCTCGAACGTGATCCTCTGGCAGAGTATCGAGAGGGGGTCCTGGGGATTGTAATCACCAGGCCCTGGACCCCAGGAGTTTGATACGGCCTTTATGGGGTCCTCCCATTCGTAGGTGTGGCCCGGTCTGGAATGCTCATAGACCCATTCCAGACCTCCAAGGCCGTTCATTATCGAAACTGCCTCTCCGGTTGAGAGACCTATCAATTTGGCCCCTGGAGCAACCCCCCTTCTGGCCCCCCCTGATGCATCCCCATTTCCCGCAACCGTACCGGCGCAATGTGTCCCGTGCCCGGACGAGGTGTCGGCGTTCTCGACCTCCCTCCATACCATGTCCGTATCGGATTTGTAGTTCTTCACCACCTTCTCTCCGTAATCGAAATCGGGGTGCCCGGCATCTATTCCCGAATCCAGCACAACGACCGTCACTCCCTCGCCGTCAATTCCTGGATTCTCCTTGCCGTTCTCTTCGATCACAGGGGTGTTCCAGGTCTTGGAGGCGTTTATGGTCGTGGTTGTCATCTCCATGAGGTACTCCATCTCGTAGTTGTGCTCTATCCAGAAGGTCCTCTCGTATCTCGCCACTTCCTCTATGCCGTCAATATTACCACGGGCGAAAACTGCAGGAAGTGCGGTCATCCTGTAGAAAACCTCCATTCCGGCATCCTCAACGATCTGGATGTCATTGGATGTGACGGGAGGGTAGAACTGTATGATCACCTCCAGCTTCGCCTCATTACCATTCGTGCAGACCGCTTCGACCACTGAGTGGTCGATCTGTGTCCCTTCCGCATATATTTCCGTGTACCAGAACTCCTCGGTGAAACCGAACGGTATCGGATCCGGTTCGATCCTGCCCGATATATCGGTGGAAAAGAGCGCGGTCAATGCGAAAATGATAGTCAGCACCAATGGCAGAACGGTCCGTGATCTCATTTGTGACACTCCGGAAAATGATCGTGATCGGATATCTAGACAGGAAGGGGGGTCATATAACTATCCCTTAAAAATATTTACTTCGGTCCATTCGGATGTCCCTATTATATTCATTTCAGGAAGGCCGAGACCAGGGGGCCGAAAACCTCATCGGTACCACAGCCAGATATGAACAGCCACATTAGATTGTATCGGCTGGGTAGTCAATATCACGATCACTTCAGGTCCCTGGAGTGTACCGTTCTGATTATCTTCCTGGCAACGGTGGGATTGATGCCCGGCACTAGCATCAGGTCCTGCGGGATGGCCTCCTCGAAATCGACCCATCTCGTGTACCCGGACCCGTAGAGGGCCTCGGCCTTCTCTTTCGAGATCATGAACTCCCTGGAGAATTCATCGATTATGTCCTCCTCCAGGAGGGGGTCCGCTCCCGCTCCACTCGAGCCATCTCCGGGTTGGGCCTCGGCGGTCCTCCTTTTCTGGTCCTCTGCAGCCGACCGAACGACCGCCCTGTCGGATTTTTCCTCCTTTGATTTAGACCTGTTCTGCCACCAGAAATAGATGGCGAACACTATCGCAAAGGTCAGGATGGTCCCCCCGAGAAATCCCACTATACCACCTAACATCCCGAATATTCCCCCCATGACAAGGGAAACCACTGCAATGAAGAGAACCTCCCTGGGTTTCACTCTATCCCTCGGAGGTTTACGGCAGGTGGATATTTAACCTTGTCGTAGGGGAAAGTGTAATGGGTGTGCCTTGCGATGACCCTGATAAAAGGGGCTGATACGTAATGAATCAGATATACAGAGCACCCACGCCGATCATCTTCGGCTGGGGGTCCTTCGAGTCGTTGAGCGAACACATCCCGGAGGGGGACTGCTTCATGGTTCTGGGTGGGTCCTCCTCGACCCTCCTCGAGATCGAAGGGAGGGTAGGACCGGTCGTCAAAGGGGAGCTGACAGTGTTCAGGGGCATCGAGCCCAACCCCCTCGATACCACTGTTGACAGGGGTGCCTCGGAGATGAGAGAGGCCGACCCCGAGTTCGTGCTCGCGGTGGGTGGCGGCTCAGTGATGGACGCGGCCAAGGTCATGGCCCAGGTGGCAAGGCACGGCGGTTCATCGGCGGATTACGTTACCGGAAGGATGGCACCCGGGGAGGGGGCATACCCGCTGTACGCTGTGCCAACAACACCCGGAACATCCTCGGAGATAACCCCCTTTTCCGTGATCACGGTCCCGAAGGAGAACAACAAACTTGCGGTGAGGCACCCTTCCCTATACCCCACACTTGCCCTGATAGACCCGAAGCTGACGGTCACTCTTCCCGGGGAGCAGACCGTTGCAACGGGCCTTGACATACTATCCCATGCCGTGGAAAGCTACTGGGCACGGAGGGCAACCCCCATGACGAGGAGGTTCTCCCTTGATGCGGTCAGGCTCGTGAGGGGCCACCTGAAAAAAGCTGTGGAGAACGGCAACCTGCGCCAGCACAGGGAAGCTTTGAGCCTGGCATCTGTCATGGCTGGACTGGCCTTCTCGAATACCGGGACAACCATCTGTCATGCCATCTCCTACCCGATCACAATGGATACGGGCCTCCCCCACGGAATGGCCTGCGCGCTAACATTGGGCCCCACATTCGATCTGCTTCTGGAAAGAGGACACCAGGATCTGGACCAGCTTGCAGGGTCGTTCTCTTCCACCTCCCGTTCATTCAGCAAGGACCTTATGGATATGATGCGTGAACTGGGTGTGCCGGAGGACCTCAGGGGGGCAGGTTACACATCGGGGGTGGACAGGATCCTGAGAACGGAGATGGGAGGTCTCCTTTCCAACTTCCCATTGGATCTGAAGCGGGAGGACATAAGGGGCATACTGGAGAAGATCGGCTGAAATATCGACCAAGCAGAAATGCCATCATAGCAGGTCCAGTATCTCCTTGACCAGTACCGCTCCCATTATTGCGCATATTATGCCAAGGGCTATGGTCACAAGGTGAAGCAGAGATTCGACCCACCATCTGCTTGATCCGGAGAATGATATCCTGTTTGCGGGCTGAATCTCCTTCATCTTGACCAGGGAAAGGTAGATGCCCAGCATACCGGACATGAAGATGATGACGGCCGTTAAAATGGGGTCGGCCCCGCCCATGGCCAGCGTGGTGATGGTCAATGCCAGTATGGCAACGGAAACGATTATCCCCCAGATTATGAACACGCCGGCCCTGGAGTGGACAACGTGGCGCGGGTCCCCCTTCCCCATCCCGTCCGACACGGCACGGGATACCCTTTCCATCCATCCCTCATCACCCTCAATGACCACCTTACCGGGCCTGTCCGGATCCAGATAGAGGGAGCACCTGCCCAGTTTCCTGAACCTGATAGTATAATACAGGTATGATGCACCCTCCGGAAGGGACGGCAGCTCCTCGACCATCGAATCCAGGGAATCGTACTGGTAGGGTCTTGATTCTGCTGAGAACATGATGAGCTCCTCGGGTTTTCCCGCCTTGCCGCCGGCTGTGGACATGACCGCCTTTCTGAACCCACGCAGTTCCTCCAACCCGACATCCTGCGACTGCAGGTCCACTACCCTACGTTCTTCCCCCGTCATGAAAAACGAATTTCAAATGAGGCTTGTTACTCTTAACGTTTTCCCGACAGCTGTCATTTTCCGAGCAATACCCTCACCTTTCAACCCCAAACAATATGTATTTCCAGTACTTCTGTAACATCATGGCAGGCTCCTGGGAGGATACGTTCGACGATGTCAGGAAGAAGAACATGGACATAAAGAGGAAGATGGTGATAGACAACATCAGGGAGAAGGTTCCGGCGGTGGAACCGGAACTGGCTTTCATAACCCCTTCGGAGATCCTAGAAGCGATGAGGGAGAACCCCGTGATCACATCATTCCACGACAGACTACTGAATGAATACCAGGCCCCCGAAAAGAGGTACGCCCTGCTTTTCCCGGATGCCGACAGGAAACCATGGACGGAGGGTACAGATTCTCTTATATACCGAAACCTTCACACCTCAATCAGGAACCTGAAGATGGAGGATGACCTTCATGTCTTCTCGATCTCGCCGGTGCTTGGTGTCGTCCCCATGGAATGGTGGGATACGATGCCCATGTACGATTCCTCCGGTGGGGCGAGTTACCTTGTCAGAAGGAGAGGGCTCACCTGGAGCGCCGAGGATTTCAGGGAGGTCATCCAGAGAGCGGGGGAGATCCTCAATTCCTTCCTTAAGAACAACCACGGGAGGTTCGGTTCCTGGCACATAATATACAGGGAGCCCTCGGTCCATCAGAGAATATTCCAGAGCTCCAACGATATCAGACCCTACCCGGTTTGGCCCCAGGGTACCAGAAAATCGCTGGCCGATTCCTACCTCCTGATGAGGGGCCTGATAGCCAATATCAGGGAGGGATGAGGGGAAGATGAGCCGCCGGAAAAAGAGCAGTTTCTCCGGTCCGACCCTCAGGGGCCCTTTGGGCATACTGTTCGGTGGGCAGGAAAAAAGGAAGGTCGATCAAAAAAAGCTCGGGTCCGAGGCGGAGAAGGTACTAGAGGTTGTAAGGAAAAGGTATATAGTAAGCAACATGAGGTTCGATAACTCGGGGGTATACCTCACCGTCATGATGGACAGGAGGACCAACGAGGGTCCCTTCGATGACCTGAGGATCGAGATGAGGGAGCTCGGCCTCTATCCGAGGTTGGTCCGTTCCGAGGGTGAATGGGTGATAGTCGTGTATCCCATGCCCCCCAAGAAGAGGAGGAAAAAGACCTCGAATCTGATAATGTTCATACTGACCCTGTTCACCACCGTGTGGGCAGGTGCATTCATATGGATGTCCCGGTCCGGTTCGCCCGAGGCGACGGACCTCTTCACCGTGCTCTTCGATCCGGTGGACATGGGGATGGGTGGATTGACCTTCGCCCTTCCGCTGCTCCTCATACTCGGCACCCATGAACTGGGACATTATTTTACATCAAGGAGGTACCGTGTGGAGGCATCGCTCCCCTATTTCATACCCATCCCCCCCTTCATCTCCCCTTTCGGAACTTTCGGGGCCCTCATCTCGATGAGGGAGAACATATCGAACAGAAAGGCCCTGGTGGACATAGGTGCCGCCGGTCCGATCGCGGGGTTCATAGTTGCGATACCGGTCACGATCGTCGGCCTTCTTCTAACGAACGCCTTTCCGGCACCCTACACGGACCTCGTTGAGGGTGCCACCTACATAACGTTCAACTCCCCTCTCATCTTCGAGCTCTTCTACCTGGTGGTTCCTGTCAGTGATGAAGCTGTCCTCTTCCCCACGGCAATAGCGGGGTGGATCGGCTTTCTGGTCACTGCCCTGAACCTCCTTCCGGTGGGTCAGCTCGACGGCGGACACATTATCAGGGGGGTCCTCGGGGAACCGGCCAGGTTCGTTTCCTACGGGACGGTGGCCGTACTGGTGGTGATGGGGTTTGTCACCGATTTCCAGGCCTATCTCTTCTTCGCCCTGCTCATACTTCTGCTGGGGGCAAGGCACCCTCCTCCACTCGACGATGTATCGCCGCTGTCGAAGAGGCAGTTCGCCGTTGCAGGCTTCGCGGTCCTCATGATGGCACTTTCTTTCCATCCGGTGCCACTGCAGATCTTCACGGCAGAGGACACCAGCATCGAGGTCGAGGCATCGGATGAAATTCTACCCACCTCACCGACTTACGTGTCTACGCTGAACTACACGGTCAGTACGGGTTACTCCGGAAAGAGGACCGTTACGGTGGGGGTGTTCCACGACGGCAAGGAGGCGATACCCTCGAGGCTCTATCCCGGTTTCGAACTGGACGAGACCGTCTTTTCCGGTGTGCTGGCCTCTGCGGAGGCCTTCTACGATATCGACGGATGGTATCTGTTCCTGATGGGCCCCGCCCAGAGGGACGTTGGAGATGATCAGCCGGAGATCTGGACATTTCATTCGGGATGCTCCCCGAACAAGACGACAGGGGATAACATAAGCCTGACGATCTCCTTCGTTCACGATGGGGAGGAGATCCTTCACGGGCTGACCCTCGAGAGGTTCTCGTTGGGCCTGGAACTGGACAGGACCAGGTTCGAGGACAGGGAGGCCTACAGGGTGAACGGAGCCGTGCATCTGTTCCAGCCGATGGAGGGAAGGACCGATCTGGTCCTGGAGGGATTGGATGCTCTGGAAGGCTGGGAAGTGGTCTTTTTGACAGGGTCAGCGGACGGCAACTGGACGGAACCAGAGGAGGGGCACAGGAGGATAATGGGTGGTTCGGACCTCTCCGAGGTCCACCTGGGTTCCGTAAATTGGACAACGGGAGAGAACGGGACATCGTCAGCCCATTTCCTGCTGGAGTTCTGGCGCATGCTGGGGGAGAAGAAAGGTACTGAAACCAGGATACTTCTAAGGGCCGAGGGCCCGGGCGTGCTCTATCAGGAGAGGTCCCTCCTGTTCAAAACCGACTGAGAGGGGCGAGTCCTAAAGGGCCGGTTCAAGGGTCCATGGGCCGTCCCGCGTCCCCGAAAGGCAGCCGGGGACTAAAAAAAAATAGGCAGATATGAAAAAAATATAAATGTGACCTCCTTAATCGGGCGCCCCGTATTGACCTGGAGCCGGTGGTGACCCGATGGATGAAGGAGATTTCGTACGCCTTGAGTTCGACGCATACGTCAAGGAGAGCGGACAGCTTATAGATACCACTAACGAGGAAGTGGCAAAGGAGAAGGATGTCTGGATGGAGGGTGCAAGATACGCACCCATTCCTGTGATAGTGGGAGCCGGCCATGTCGTAAAGGGGCTGGACGAGGACCTCAAGAAGGCGAAGGTGGGCGAGGAGAGGGAGATTGAGGTCGAGCCAAGGGAAGCCTTTGGTGAGAGGGACCCGAAGCAGGTGGAGGTCATGCCCATGAAGAAGGTCCTGTCCCTGCCCGAGTTCAGGAGGGGTGACAAGTACCCCCAGGAGGGTATGGAGGTCACCATAAACAACAGGGCCGGCTTCATATCCAGGATATTCACCGGCAGGGTCTGGGTGGATTACAACAACAGGTGGGCCGGCAGGGCGATAACGTACAAATACACCGTCAAGGAGCAGTTGACGGACCGGGAAGATAAGGTTAAAGCGATAATCGAGAACTCATACAGCAGGGCGGATGAGTTCGAATTCGCGCTTCCTGCAGATGACGAGATAGAGATCACACTGCCGGACATCATCAAGCTCGATACGTCCTGGATGATGGCCAAGTTCAAGCTTGTATCCGAGCTCAGGGCTCACCTGGATATAAAGACCGTAAAGCTGATAGAGATATTCAGCAAGAAGGAGGATGAACCGCCCCAGGAGGAAGAGGGCGCATCGGAAGAAGCCCCGCCCGAGGAGGGGGGTCCCGAAGAAAAAATGAAAAAACCCGAAAGCGGGAAGGATCAGAAGAGTCCCCCCTCCGAGGATGCCGAAGGTAAAAAAGAGTGAACTCCAGGCCCCATTCTTGAGTCGTGTTCGGGTCGGCTGAACGGGTGGATGAAGGGTTCAAAGATCCCCTGCATAGAACTTGTCGATCATATGCGATATTAGGCATATGTGTATACTGTGCATAAAAACGTATATGTATGGACTCGCCCTTTTTTCACCATCGCGCAGGTCCGGCCTTTTGGCCGTCCTCGCATGGTGGTAAACCGAATGAGAGATAAAACAGTGGTCGGGTGTCGTCGCGGTACAAGGGGCCTGACCGTATCCCTGATATCAGTTCTGATCGTCCTGCAGTTATCCATGTTCCTGCCCGGAGCAGCGGACGGGACGGTCAATCCCACCACCCCTTCACAGCTTGTGGGCTCCAACCAGAGGACACACGAGAATTCCACGGGCATTCCCGTCTTCGGTTTCAGGGCGACCTCCGACGCCTCGGACACCCTCGACAGCATCAATATCACCTTCGTGAACAGGGGTAACTTCGACCTCTCTGACATCAGGAGTATCTCGAACGATGCGACCCTATCCGGGGTTGCCCTCTACGAGGACGACGGGGATGTCGATGATTCGCTGGACCCGTCGGACACGCCGATAAACACCTCCTCATTTTCAGTGAAGGGCCTTGTGGTCAACCTGAACTTTACAGGGGTCTCGGTCCCCTCCTCCCAATCGAGTGCCTACCAGTGGATCATCGTGGTAAGGACCTCCATCACCATAGGCATATCGGATTCATTCAGATGCGACCTTGCGGCCGGTGCGATCACGTATTCCGACAGTACCACCTCCCCTTCATCGACCGTCTCCTCGAACCCCCTGACCGCCTTCCGCCAGGTGGTAAGGTACATGGGTACCGAGGAGCCGCATCCGGTTGGTGAGAAGGGGTCCGATATCGACAGAGTGGCCGTTCAGTCCATGTCATTCACGGCAGGGCTCAACGACCATGAGAACCTCTCATCCCTCACAGTCGAACTTCACAACAGCGGGGGCTTCGACCCGGAGGAGGACCTGGAGCCCCTGAACACATCCTCATCCAGGATCGGTGTGGCGGTATACACCGACGATGGGAGCAGGTCTTCTGACCTCTGGGACCCGGATGACGACACCGAGCTGAGACCCGGAGAGATAGAGGTCGTTTCCACGGGTTCCGTCTGGCTCGTGAACCTGACCTTCAACAGGACCGGCCAGGGCTCGTATTCCCTGCCCTCCCAGCCGCAGGGGACCAGGGACCTGTACGTTGTCGTATCGACCTCATCATCCATAGGTAACGGGGACGCCCTTCACACTTCCATCCCCGCTCTTGGTATAGAGCTCTTCGGAAGGGACGGGACGACCTCACGCTGCCTCGTCTCCTCCAACAGGTCCAGGGAGGTGAAGGCCGACACCATGGCTCCCGATCTTACCACCGCAACACTGACCATCACCTCCGACAAACCCTACTTTTACCCGGATGATACCGATCTTCAGGGGGCGGACAGGGTTTTCTACAACAGCGTCACGGGACAGGGTATGGGGCAGACCATCACGGCAAGGTTCCAGGGGTTCACCGAGGATAATCCCTATTATCTGATGGGGGAACCGGCCTTCAACCGCAGGCCGAGTGGAACCAGGGACTACGATGATACTAACGATCATCAGGTCTCGTATACCATCACCGCGGGGGGATATGCTGACGATCCCGTAACGTTCACAGTGGTGGACCGGCTCGGCCACCGTACGAGCTGGGATGTATCCTATTTGGAGGATAACAACCCGCCTACGATATCGAACCTAACCCTGGGTGAATCCTCCTCCTACATCCATACAGATACGGTGGAAAGGGAGGTCTTCTTCAGGCCCTCGATGTTCACGACGGAGTACTTCTGGATCGCCGGGGATTCCAGTGACGATCTGGGTGGTTCGGGGCTTCTCAGGGCGGAGTACTCTTTGGAACCCTCCCTTGAATCGGAGCCCCCGACGGACAATACACCCTCGGAGTTCAACGGTTCCTACGGCATCTCATCCGATTCCCAGGACTCGGATTCCCCTCTCAGGGTATCGGTGCTTGACAGGGTATACAACACAAGGAGCGTTGAGATCAATTACACGACAGTGCTCGACAATCCAAAAGTGACCTTCGTCAATCCCTCCTCGACAGGGCAGAACGTATCCGGCATGTATCCACTTGTGGTTTCGGTCTCATCCGCCGCTCCGATCGAAGAGGTCGAGTTCAGCCCCGACCAGGGTTCAAGCTACTACAGGATGGTTCCCCAGGGGCAGTACCACAGATACGACTGGGATACCCTTGACATGCCCGAGGGCCCCTCATCCTTGCGGGTGAGGGCGAGGGACACGGTCTCCGGTACTGGATACGGTGTAAGCTGGGCAAACGTGAACAACTACCCCCTCTACGGATGGTTCAGCGCCCCATCCTACGGGGATCACATTGGAGGCCGCCAGGAGGTCCGGGTTAACGTTTCGGATTTCTGCAGCGGGGTGGAGCTGTACGTGGGGGAGACCAGGGTCGCCTCCGTCAGCGGAACCCCGCCCTCCGGCCAGTTCCGCATCGACGTTGACACGACAACGGTGGCGGACGGCACCTACCAGCTTTCAGCGCGCCTCCTGGGTTTCGGGAACGAGACACTGGATATATCCATCTCCGTGACCGTGGACAATACCGCTCCCGTGATCGCTTCAGCCTTCGTGGTGCATCCGGGAAACCAGGAGGCCTCCAAACCCGGAGACACCGTCAGGGTGGCGGCACGTATGACCGATAACGGGTCATCGATAGCCAGCGCCTACGCTGTCGCTCACCCCATTGGCGGAGATATGGAGCAGGGGCTGTTCGATGACGGTACCCACAACGACGGTTTCCCATCGGACGGTCTGTTCTCCTCCTCCGGCATCATCGTGGATGGCGTCTGGGCATGGCACAGCATACAGGTCGTGGCGGAGGATCAGGCAGGTAACGTGGGTACCACCTGGTTCCAGACCGCCATAGACCCTAACGTTCCCCTCATAGAGGATTCCTGGATCTCCTATCCCTCCGGCCAGGGAGCAGCAAAGGAGGATGACGATGTGCAGGTGATGGCCAGGGCGAGCGATCTGACGGCCCCCATCTACGCCACCATAATACTGGACGATTCCGGATCCATGGGCCGGGACGGGAAGATGGAGAGCCTGAAGACCGCAGCAAAGAGCTTCATAAACAACACGAGGTCGATAGACTACCTTTCGATCTACACCTTTGCCGATTCCACAATGGATTTCGTCCCCATAAGGATACTGAACTTCACCCTGATGAACGGTTCGGGAAAGGAGAAGGCGAGGTCCATGGTCGACTCCCTCGAGGCGTTCTCGGCAACCCCGATATGGGATACCATAGGTGAGGCCGTGCAGTACACCGTCGACAACGGGAAATCCTCCCCGGTGGTGATCGCGTTCACGGACGGTGCCGATGATAAATACCAGAACGAACTGTTCGAGGAGGGCTCCGATGAGTACTGCCCCTGGCATAATTGGGGTGACACGATGTTCGTATCCTCCCATCTGGGAAAGTACGAGAACCCGTACAACGCCTCCCTAGGGTACTACTGGTACGATTCGGCAGTAAACGAGAACAGGAAAGGGCTGCTCTACTCGCCCATACCGGTATACACCATAGGTCTGGGTCTGGAGCATCACGATCCCCCCAACAGGCCCAAAAGGGATGACAGGCCGCAGAACGGTACGCATGATGACGTCTACGCATACTGGGAGGGGGAGTCCGGAACCACGGAGTACAACCTCTGGAGGATCGCCACCACCTCCGGGGGAGAATACAGGTACGCCCCCTCGGCAACCCAGCTTGAACTCATATTCAAGAACCTGGCGGAGGAGGTATTCTCGGGTGATTCCCCCTCGAAGATATCGGAGATAATCGCTCACATACCCTTCAACGAGACCTATGATCACTACCTGTACGACGACGGCCTACATGGGGATGGCATACCCGGTGACGGTCTCTTCGGAAGCGAGATGATCTCCGTTCCAGGGGTGGAGGATGGGAAACTGGACGTGGAGCTTGAATGTAACGATTGGGCGGGGAACACAGGCTATGGTACGGTGGAGCTCGTGATCGATAACGCACCGCCTTCGGTGGTGAACATATCAGTGGCCTATCCCGACAACAGGTCCTCAGTGGCAGATGGGGAGAGGTTCCACCTCGAGGTGGGTGCCCTGGACCAGGGGTCTGCTGTCTGGAGGGTCGAGGCTGACGGAGCTCCGATAGGATATCTCCCCCCTGTCTCCTTCAACAACACCGGGCTGGGAAACGACAGGAACCGAAGCGACGGTATCTTCACATCCCGCGACATCATACCCTCGACGGGTAACGCACCTTCCCGGTATTATTTCGTGGACATAACCGTCTGGGACCTAGCCGGGAATACCGTGGATTACCGTGCCCAGGTTCTTGTGGTCAACGACAGGTTTGCCCCCGTGGTGGAGATGGTCGACCCGGTGGACGGGGGCCACCTGTCCAAGACCGATCTGATAACCGCTTCCGTCATCGACGACGGAAACATTAAGGTGACTAGGTACAGGCTTTTCAACCTGTCCGGTTCAGTATCCGCCTCCGGGGTAATGACCCACCAGGGGGACGGGATCTACTCCGCTGAGGTCGATGCAGGCTCACTACCCGAGGGGACCTACAGTCTGCAGGTCGAGGCCGTGGACACTGCCGACAGGCGGGGAACCTCGGGCAACCTGACCGTGATCGTGGACAACTCCCACCCGTACCTGTACGTTTCGATCCCGACCAACAATTCGGCCCTTAAGGGAGCCCTTGATATCGTGGTAATTGCAAATGATATTCACCTTGACAAGGTTATGTACTCGGTCGACAACGGTGTGGAGGTGCCGGTCAGCACCAGGCTCGATACAAGGGTCTTCCCCGAGGGAAGGCACCTGCTTTCGGTCCGTGCCAGGGACCTTTCGGGCAAGGAGACCAGAAGGGAGCTGACCGTCTTTTTCGACAACTCGGGCCCGGTACTTGACATTCTAAGACCATCGTCGGAGAACATTGCGCAGGATGACCTCAGGATATCGGTACGTGCAGCCGACGGTGGAGGGATCAGCTCCGTCAGGGCCTCCGTTTACGACTGGGGAAACAGGAGCGGATCCCTGCCTCCTGTACAGAATGAAAGTGCACTGTCCACCCTCGATCTGAGGGGGCCCCAGGACAATATCGTCCTTTCCGGATTCTACGAAGGGATCCTGGACACGAAAGGACTGCCCGACGGCGAGTACCTGCTCAACGTCAGGGTACTCGACAGGGCAGGCTCGTCCGCCGAGGCCTCCCTTTACCTTGCGGTCGACAACAACGCTCCCGGTCTGGTCGTGGCAGCCCCCCGGGAGGGCAGTGCTGTCTCGAGCGGATATCTGCCGTATGTGGAGGTGGACGATCCCTTCCTGGTGGAATCCTACTACACCCTTTCCGGCCGACGCTACTCCATGGATGAGCCCCTGAACCTTACGGGAGTGCCGGAGGGTGCATACAGGATGAGGTTCTACGCCCTGGATTCATCTTTTCGCTCCACGCTCGTAGAGAGGAACGTGTATGTGGATAACAACCCGCCTCTTGTGAGCATAATGGCCCCATCTCCCGGATCGGTCCTGCTGGAAAATGCGGAGGTTCTGGTCAGGGCATCCGATTCTGTCGGGTTGAGATACGTCACACTACGCGTGGACGGATACGATGTGGCGGTCGGCAGCAGGGTGGGGGAGGGGGACCTCTGGTCTTTCGACCTCTACCTGTCCAATCTGAACAGGTCCGGGCACATCATGACCGCCCTTGCGGAGGATAAGGCGGGGACGGTCACCGTTTCGGCGGGCGTTCCGTTCATTTACGGATACGTGGACACGGACGGCGACGGGGTCCTGGACATGTACGACGATGAACCCCTCGATCCGGACGTGAGCGGGGACTACGACGGCGATGGTAAGGGATCGAAGTTCGACGAAGATGACGATGGCGACGGGGTGCTCGACAGGTATGATGCATTCCCGTACGATAGATACGAATGGGATGACACGGACGGGGACAGCATAGGCAACAACGCCGATGATGACGACGACGGCGACGGGGTGCTCGACAGGTATGATGCATTCCCCGAGGACCCCTCCGAGTGGAGGGATACAGATGGTGACGGGATCGGGGATAACTCCGATGAGGACGATGACAACGACGGTGTGAAGGACGGCAATGACGCACTGCCGACAAATCCCCGCGAGTGGAGGGATACGGACAGGGATGGTATAGGCAACAACGCCGATGAGGATGACGACAACGACGGTGTGAAAGACGGTGATGACCATTATCCGTATGACAGGGACCGTTCCTACAAATGGACCCCGCTGCTCCTGATACTGCTGGTGGTCTTGGCCTCGGTCGTGCTCCTGTCACTGGGGCTTTTTGGGATGGTATTCCGCGAGAGGGTGAACGATGCGTTCGACACGGGCAGAAGGGACGGTTTCAAAGCGGCGTTCAGGGGATTTTTGGGGGATGAGGAAAACGAGGAGGTGGCGGATTGGGATTCCCCGATCGACGATGGCCGAAGGGACATGCCAAGGGCACCTCCTGTGGGTGAGGGGGAGGGGAGGGGTAAGAGGAGGTCCTTCCGCTCGGATGATGATAGGGGAAGAGGAAGGAAAAGGGCACCTCGCGGCAGCGGAAAGGAGGTTGGATCCTCAGCGTCCTCTTCCGAGGACGAGGGCGAGCAGCGGTTCCTCAGGAGGAAGGGGGGAAAGAGAAGATACACCTCGGAGGGGCCCCCGGAGGAAGAGGATATAAAAAAGGCCCCTCCTATGGGTGGCAAGAGGCCCTGATCCCGCAGGAGCCGGAGTGGATGGTTTCTCGGTCCCATTCGAAGGTCCGGTGGGTTCCAGCTTCCGGCTGGAGGGTTCCGGGTCCGAACATATAGGTTCCCTACGAGGCCCCCAGCAACTCACCAAGGATGGAGGTCTTCTCGCTGAAGGAGACGACGCGGGGTCTAACCACGAAACCAAGCAGTATGGAGGCCCATGCTAGCTTTCGGAACTTCCAGTCCTCCTCCTCCCTTGTCAGTGGTACCCGGTCGCCACCCTCTCCCAGCTTTTCACCGACCTCGTTGAAATTGAAGCCAAGGAGTATGATCATCCGCGCCCGGTACCTCTGTGCAAGGAATACCGCCCTGTCACCGTCCGAGAAACCTCCGAAGTTGACCAGCTTCCCGCTCTCCTTCGGGTAGACCTGGGTCGTGCCCACGACCCTCCCCTCCATGCGGGGAACGGCCTCCCTTATCCTGGAAACGTTGTCGGAATGGGCGTGAACGAACATCACCGTGTTCCTCTTCAGGCATTCGATCTGTGCGTTCATATCCCCGTCAAGGTCAGTTACTATTATATCCGGTCTGACCCCCCTTGAAAGGAGAGCGGATGAGGCCCCGTCAGCGGCAATGAGCACCTCCTGGTCGGGTCTCGGCCTCGGGCCGCTCCTCTTCACGACCCTCTGGGTTGTGAAAAGGTCCAGTTCCTGCTCCAGGTCTGGCCCCGCCCCGAAAACATATGCGTTCTTGCCCGCTATCATGCTGTTCACCTCCTCCAGTGTGGAGGCGGGGTTCGCGATGAGGTGGTTCTTCCGGAGGCCCTCCGAAAGGATGTCGGCCGCATCGGAGTCACCTCTCGGATCGAGGTTCAGGTCCGAGGCGATTGCATAGTATATCGGCATCCAGGTCTCGAGGTCCATATGAGCTCACCTCATCCAGCCGACCTTTCTCTTCCCCCGGGTCTTGTTCTTGTTGTAGGTATGGACCAATCCGGTCACCACGAGGAGGACACCGGCTATCAGCAGGTACCTGAAGGTGTTCTCCCAGGACAGGTCGGAGTAACCCAGAACACCTCCGAGGAACTCGGATGCGGTGAGGGCGATGAAACCCACCGAAGCGAGCGTGAACACGATGGTCCAGGTGGACCTTATGAACCTGCCCGTCCTCATGTAGGTATCGAACGTGTTGCCCAGGGTGTAGCTCATTGCGGCCAGTATTATGAACGGGACGAACGTCCTGGCGAAGAAGAATATGAAACGTCCCGTCTCCTCCTCCTGCCAGAATGTCAGGAAACTGTACAGAAGTCCTGATATTATCAGTATCATGGAAAGGAAGACCCCGCCGAAGAGCAGGTATCGCCTTGTCTTCAGGGCCCCCCTCGTGTCCTCGAAGGCCCGCGCCACCTGGTCCTCCAGGTTCAGGCCCTTCGATAGGAGGAAGAGGGCAAGGAACCCGAGCATGAGCCCGATGGCTATCTCGGTCAATCCGACTATCATCAAGAGACCCCACACCATCAATGCGAGCGCTATGGGGACGATGATCCTTTTGCCTATCTTGGGGTTCTTGAGGGCGGATGTTACTATGTAGAAGGTCGATTCCAGGTTCTGCGACTGTTTCACAACGACCCTCTCGATGTGCTCCACCTGCACCCTCTGGGATATGACCGGAAGAATGAACTCGTCCTCGGCCCCGTCGGATACCAGTACGACGGTGTCCGGTGAGAACTGCTCCATGACGGCGTAGAACTGCCTGACGAGGTTGGCGTCGGAAACCACACCGACGCTCTTGTCACCGCATATGGTGGCGATCTCCACCTCCCTGCCCATTTCGATGTACTTGCGGTAGAGCTTCAGACCCATGAACATGACGTTGGCGTCGGAATCCTCGGGGTCCTCTATGCCCAGGGACACCAGGGCCTTCAGATTGTTCTTTCTTCCCATGACCGGGCTTGATACGGAGGCCTTCACCCCCAGATCGTCGTCCCTGTCAACGCACATTACAAGTGTTCTCATGATCGTCACAATAATGGGAGGCTCCGTATTTAATCATATTTGAGACATATTGCATTTGGACATCCAAGCAATATGATCGGGGACTCATCCATTAACGGGCACCCCCGGGATATCCCGAAGATTGGATTTATATCAACAGCAAAATATAATGATCATGACCCCCCGGAGCATTGTGGTGTATAAGGTGTATCAGTTGAGCGATCACAGGATCCTGGGTTTCTTCACCGGCGATATGGAATCGGTGAAGATGTTCTGCTCCCTGAAATACGATGTGGAGGAGGACGACCTGGCCATGGAGAAGATACCAACCAGGAAGGTCACACAGTCCGAGGTCCTCTGCTTCAGGGAGCTTATCGGGCAGCTTCGATCCTACACGGACAGGATAAAGAGGATCGAGGAGGAGGCGGATGTTGCGGGGGTCAGGTCCGACATACTGGAGATACTTCAGGGGATAGAATCCTTCTCCGAGTGAACGCCACGATGCGGACCATGCCCTCATCAGCCTCCTGCGCCTTCGTCCAGAGAACTCTCGATATTATCCTTATCAGGCCTCCGGTTCCTCACTCAGAACTCGAGCAGACCCCTCTGCAGCTGTTCCAGAAGCCTGTCTAGGGCCCTTATCCTGTGGGATATGGAGTTCTTTTCCAAAGTCGACATCTCTGCAAATGTTCGCTCCTCCCCCGAGGGTGAGAAGATGGGGTCATAGCCGAAACCGTTATTTCCCCTCTCCTCGAGGGTGATCCGCCCCGGCACCTCTCCCCTGAAGAGGCTTGTGCCCTTTCCGGGAACATCAAGTCCGATAACGGTCCTGAAACCTGCGGACCGGTTTGCTTTTCCCTCCATCAGATCGAGTATCCCACGGCACCCCAGGGTCATGTGGACGTATGCAGAGTAGACACCAGGGAAACCTGAAAGCGCGTCTATGAACAACCCGGAGTCGTCCTTGAAAACAGGCAGATCGGCCGGGATGGATCCCGCCTTCCTCGCGTGTTCAAGGCCGAAGTGGACGACCTCCTCGAGCGTATCAGCCTGCACCTCAACGAAGGGGGCTTCAACACTCACGAGCTCGAATCCCGACCCCTCCAGTCTCGTTCCGATCTCCCGCAGCTTGCCCTGGTTGGATGTTATTATGCCGATCCTACCATGTCCCATATCGCTCACTCCCGTATTCTCCTTTCGACCCGATAATTGTCATATGAATTTGCCCTCACTGTAAGTTGTCCCGGCCGTCCCGATGATCAGATATACCTCCCCCTGCTGCCTATCTCGTCCAGTTTGGCCCTAACATCTTCCGAACCGTCGAACTCCTCATCATACCCACGCCAGAAGCTGTCCATGCTTCCCACCAGGTCGCAGTGGGTTGACATGAAGGTCTCCAGCAGCAGTCTGAGGTCCACCCCCCTCTTCTCAAGCTCGCTTGTCCTCTCCGAGAAAGAGCAGTCGATAAGACCGAGCAGATCGTCTTCCACCTCGGGGAGGAGTATGAAATTCGAGGTGGTGAGGTCCCCGTGGACAACGTTTCCGGAATGCATCCTGCCAACCATCCTTCCCATCTCCTCCAGGCAGGCCAGCTGTTCCTCATTCCGCATCACGTTGAGGAGGGATGCAAGCCTGGGGCCCCGAAGAAGCTCTAGCACCAGCACGCCTCTCTTTTCGTCCATGTCAAGGACATAAGGGGTCCTGATCCCGAGTCCTCTGATATACGAGAGCATCCTTGATTCGTTCCTGACCCTCTGGGGGGTCAGCATCCTCTCTATCTCCTCCACCCTGTACCCTTTAGACACCCTGGCCTTTTTGACCGAAGGTATTCCCAGGAATACCAGATATTCCACCGTGGATTCGGCACCCCTTCCAAGGACCGCACCTGGAAAAGGGAGCTCACCCCGGATGATATCCACTGTCCCCGGTGTGGAGATCCCGCTCAACGTCTCCACCTCTCTCCATGAGACATCGACCTGGTCCGTACGGAACCTCTGGTCCACCACGGTCTCTTCCATGCCGTGTGAGACCCCGGCCGAATGCATCAACCATCCGAGGTATGCTATCATGGCCCCGTTATCGACCAGCAGCGGTCTGTCGGGGGAAAAGCTTCGCCCTCCTCTCTCGAAAGCCATGACCTCGATCATCTCCTTGAGCCTGCTGTTGCAGGCCACACCTCCTCCGAGGAGCACCTCCTCCTTGCCAACGTGTGCAAGGGCCCTCTCGGTAACCTCGCATAGCATAGAGAAGGTGGTCTCCTGCAGCGATCTGCATACCGAGTGGATGCCTCCACCTTTTTTGAAGGCGGCAAGGGCCGCCGTCATTATGCCGGAAAAGGACACGTCCATCCCCTTCACGGAGTATGGCAGCTCGATGACCTCGGGTGTTCCACCGCACCCGTCGAAGACATTCTCCACCCCCTCTCCCCTTGCCAGCCTCTCTATTCGGGGCCCCGCGGGAAATCCTAAACCGACCTCCCTGCCGAACTTGTCCAGCATGTTCCCGATGCCGATATCGAGCGTCTCGCCCAGAACCCGGTATCTTCCCTTCACATGTGCGATGATCTGGGTGTTCCCACCCGAGGCGTAGAGGAGGACGGGGTCCTCGCATCCCATCGTCCTTCCGATCTCTATGTGCGCCACGCAGTGGTTGGCACCCACGATCGGTATCTTCTCCTTGAGGGATATCACCCGGGCGATCGTGGCCCCTATCCTGAGGCATGGTCCCAGCCCGGGACCCCTGGAAAACGATACAAGGTCCAGTTCATCCCTGCCGATCCCGGCCTCCTCCAGTGCCTTCCTTACCACTGTTCCCCCCACCTGGACGTGATGGTCCGCGGCTTCCCTCGGGTGTATGCCCCCTTCCCGTGGGACGTACATGTCCCTCACGTTGGATAGGACCTCCCCGTCCAGGACCACCCCCGCTCCGAAGGTATGGGCTGTGGATTCTATACCGAGTACCCGCATCTCTGACCCATCGACCATGCCATATTAATGTGTATCCTACGGGAGGTCCGGCATCGCAGGGGATGGTAGACCCCGACAGTGTAGAGAGGCCGTTTCCGATCCCGCTCAGGCAGCCGGTGGGGTGTTCTCCACTCCCTTGCCCCCATCTTCCGGCCCATTGGATCCGGCCTTCTCCCCTTCCCTCTTCTTCCTGAACCTTCTGTACCCTTTTGCCCATATCACGAGCAGGGAAGGAAGGACGATCACCGATGACAGGAAGGAGTAGATGATCGCAA
>Ga0272443_10001501_pt1 | contig 33622 bp, 31 predicted proteins | sample SSMAcet12_FD_193581 | JGI IMG/M metagenome (GOLD analysis project Ga0272443, IMG submission 193581) | Marine sediment archaeal communities from Little Sippewissett salt marsh, Falmouth, MA, United States - SSM-Acet-12 | ecosystem: Environmental > Aquatic > Marine > Wetlands > Sediment ... | reverse complement strand
GGTGCTATTGTTCCCTGGTCTCTCTTTCATATTAAGCTACACACTTTACGCGGAGTGGCTTAGCAGAAAAACAGTGGCACGTCTCCAGAACAGGACAGGTCCACTGCACACAGGCTGGCAGGGAATTCTTCAGCCTATCGCGGATTATATCAAATTACTGGTGAAAGAAGACATCACCCCAGCAGCAGCGGAGGCAACGGTCTTCAACATTGTACCAGTCTTCATATTCGCCATTCCATTAGCAGCTACATTCTTGATTCCAATACAGAGTATAACAACACTCTGGGGATACGAGCCTGTAGCAGCCTTTGAGGGCGACCTAATCATGGTTCTATTCCTCATGAGCCTAACCGTACTTGCGGTCTTCTTGGCGGGATGGAGTAGCGGCAACCTCTTCGGAGCAGTCGGAGCCACAAGGGTTGCATTCATGATGTTAGCTTACGAGATTCCACTAGGACTCGTGGCAATCAGCCCAGCCATAATGGCAAGGAGCCTCAGCATCGTTAAAATTGTAGACTGGCAAGTAGCCAGCGTACAGAGTTTCCTAGCAAACCCGACTTTACCCGGGTTCCTACTCGGAGTAGTACTGTTCATAGGATTCGCGATCTATACAGTCTGTTTATTGGCAGAACTTGAGATGCGCCCATTCGACATGAGTGAGGCGGAGACAGAGATCGTCCACGGATGGCAAGTAGAGTACAGCGGCGTAAAACTAGCGCTACTCAACAGCGGACACGACGTAAAAATGGTATTAGCAGCAGGACTACTGACAAGCCTTTACCTCGGCGGTCCAGTTGGACCAATCCTACCTCCAGTAGTCTGGTTCATCATAAAGACCAGTTTCTGCGTACTCATCCTAAGTAACCTAAGCGCATTATTCGCCCGTTTCAGGATCGACCAGATGGTTACGGGAGCATGGAAATACCTTGTCCCACTAGCAGTACTACAGGTTATGGCGACAGTTGCCCTATCAGGAGTGATCTAAGATGGCAATGGAGAGAGAACTAGTCAAGAACGCTTTCAGAAAACCAGCCACACTAATCTACCCATTCGAGAAACCCGAAATCCCAGAAGGACTCAGGGGAAAACACGAATACGAGCAGGAGAAGTGTATCGGATGTGGACTCTGTGCAAGAGTCTGCCCAAGCTTCGCTATCGAGATTATGGGTGGTCCCGGTCCAAAAATGACTGGACTAAAGATTGACCTAGGTATGTGTCTATTCTGTGGACAATGTGAAGAGGTTTGTCCAAGGGACTGCCTACGGTTGACCACTGAGTACGAGCTTGCTGTCTTGAACAAGGAAGACGGTATTCTAAATTTTCCAAGGGAGCCCCCGGCACCAAAGCCAGCTCCTAAGAAAGAAGAATAAAACCCCTCTTTTTAACTAATTTTATAATATTTTTCTGATTGAAATAGGCAACTAACCCATTAGAAGCTATTCTGAGAGTATTTGGTATAGGGTATTTGACACAGAAACCGCCGCGGCTTCAAGAGGCTCCGTCATAGGGTCACCTAATCCAATAGACATAGGCTGAATCCCAAGCAACAGGACATCTACTCCCAAGGACTTTTCGATATATGTTATGAAAATAGTCAAAGGTAGACTATGGGTTGAGATAGCTTGGCCCCCAATATGTTCAGCTGTGATTAGCTTCGTTTCTCCAGGAGCACCTCTGAAGTTAGCTGCGTCAACCATCAACACGTGAGTGGGTTTGAACTCCTCTACTTTGCCTGTGAATGCCTCTGGTACGGACTCGGTGTTCAGGGCAAGTACATCGTCTAGTGGTTTTTCTTCAAGTAGTTCAATGATTCTTGGACCTACTGCATCATCTCCCCTGATGGGGTTTCCTACACCTACGATAACTACTCGTCTTGGTTTTGCTCCAAAGTATTCTCTGAGTCCTTGCTCAAGCGACATATCGCAGAATCAGGTTTCGTTTGATAAAAAGAATTTGAAAAGAGGATTAGAGCTGTGATGCTACCTGATCTTTGAACAGGGCTAGCATCTCTGCGTTTTCCTTGATGGTCTTGCTTGGGCGAACGTTTATGATGCTCATGTTCATACCCAAGTCCATGGCTTTATGCCATTTCTCGATCAAGACCTCTGGTGTACCTATGAAATCGTACTCACGAGCAACCTTGATGTCGGTGCCACGCGCCTTCCACTTCTGTAGAGTATCCTCATACTCAGCCTTGTTCTTCATCAGGTAAACGCTTGGAGCGAAGCCGCTAATGAAGACATCATCAACAGTCTTCCCTAGTTTCTCAAGATTCTTGTGATAGATTCCAAGGATACGCGCTATGTTCTGTAGGTTTCCTGAAGCGTTGATTCCATCAGCGTATTTGGCTGTGATCTTAATCATCCGTGGCTGCCTTGCACCAACACTGATCCTGAATGGTTTCTGGACTGGCTGTGGTACGTTTGCTGCTTCTTTGAGTTTCCAATATTTCCCATCATAGCTGAATAACTCATTGTGAAGCATCCCCTTCACTATCTCAACGGATTCCTTGAGCCTACTCACACGCTCACCAGCGCTAGGCATACCTCTTCCCTTCTCCATGAGGTCATATCCAAGGTACTCTGGCTCATTCCACCCTGCACCGAGGATGAACTCGTATCTTCCACCAGTCATCTGGTCCAGTGTAGCTACTGATTTAGCTAGATACGCTGGATTCCTTAGACTGTTGAATAATGTAATGTGGCCTATTCTGATCTTTTTAGTCTCTACACCGAGCCCAGTCATAGTGGTCCATGCTTCCCAGTAGGGCTCCTTACGGTCTCCAGATAGCCCTTCCACGTGGTCGTTTAGGAATGCGCCATAGTAGTCTAGTTTCTCGGCTGCTTTGGTTAGTTCAAGCATCTTGGGGTATGTTTGAGCTCCCCTTACATATACTCCGAATTTCATGGGTGTATTCCATAGGTGATGCCATTTAAACGATGCCTCTACTGGGAAGCCATATATCAGATTGACTCATCAGTACTCTGGTTACTGGGGAATTACTGTGGGCGAGAAGACACCAATCAAAACATCATTCTTCTACGGATGGATAATAGTAGTCGTAGCTGGGCTAGCCGCCTACTTCAGCGGACCCGGACAAACATACACAGTCAGCGTATACATTGACAGCTACATCAACGAGTTCGGGTGGAGCAGAACAACAGTCTCCAGCATGTACAGCATGGGAACCTTCGCAGCAGGTATGCTAATGGGAGTAGTTGGAAAGCTTCTAGACAAGTATGGTCACAGAAAGATAGCGACACTCATTGCCATCGGATTCGGCGGAGCACTACTTTTCATAAGCACAGTCAGAACAGTGCCGATGCTTCTAGCCGGCTTCTTCCTCATACGATTAATGGGCCAAGGAAGCATGGGATTAATCAGCGGAACACTAGTACCCCAATGGTTCATCAAACGCAAAGGCAGAGCCATGAGCCTAGTAAGCGTCTTCGGAGCCATGAGCATGGCAACATTCCCAGCCATGAACATCTGGCTAATACAACGATTCGGATGGCAGAACGGATGGAGAACATGGATGATAGTCGCTTGGCTAGTCGTAGCACCCATGTTCTACTTTTTCATCAGAAATAGACCAGAAGATGTGGATCTTTATCCTGATAATGAGGTACCAGTCGAAGGAACAGGAGAAGTAACAATAATAGAGGAGAAAGCTTGGACGTTACAGGAAGCTTTGCGGACCAGAAGCTTCTGGCTCGTCAACTATGTCACCGTCATACCATCAGCCATAATCACAGGCTGCGTTTTCCACCAAATATCCATACTTGGACAATCAGGGTTATCCCCTGAGACAGCAGCATTAATCAGCACATTAACCAGCGTGATAAACCTACCAATCGCCCTCTTAGCAGGAGGACTAGCAGACAGATACCCGTTAAGATATTTGATGTCAATAAACCAAGCCTTACTGTTGGCCATGGTAGCAGCATTATACTATGCCGATTCATTGACTCTTGTTATTGTCTATGGTGCATTCATGGGCATAATGATGGGCATGCAAGCCATAGTAAGAGGTGTGGTCTGGCCAGAATACTTTGGAAGAAGACACCTGAGCACCATCAGGGGGGTTAACATGATGGCCGGCGTAATAGGCTCAGCCCTCGGACCACTACCCTACGGATACGCCTATGACCTATTTGGAGGCTACTCAGAGGTGCTTCTAGCATCAATGATATTCCCCCTCCTAGGGATACTCTTCGGATTCCTCGCGAAAAAACCAGAAAAGATGGATTAAATCCATTTTACAACTGGCGGCTTCTTAACAGGCATCTCAGGAGCCTTATCAGGATAACCAAGAATAACGGGGCCATAGATTTTCTCGCCTTCACCAAGCTCCAAAGCCTCCACGATCTCAGGGTTATCAAGAACCTGAGCACCAAAATAGAGATAACAACTTCCCAAGCCTAGGCTTGTAGCCGCGAGCATCATATTCTCGGTAACCATGGCACTATCAATTGGCCCTTGTCCTATCACGAATACTACGCAGGGAGCCTCATAGTATACTGGGTCTTTCATCTCTCCATAGTGTTTAACGGACTCATAGTGTTCTGGATTGTTCTTCTTGATGTTATCAAACACCTTTTTCCAGTTAGCATAAGCAGTCTCGTAGAGCTTACCACGCATTACGGGATCAGTGACGACCACAAAACGCCAAGCCTGACGGTTATTCCCAGTGGGAGCATAGTTACCAGCCTCGATAACCTGTTGAATTAATTCCTGTGGTACTGGATCAGCTTTGTATGATCTAACACTTCGCCTATTCTTGATGTTCTCTAAAACCGGGTTCATACACTAGAGAAGCATTACAATGTTAAGAAATCTACGAGGAGATACGGCTAAACCCAGAGTATACATTAAACCGTTCCCCACGGACAAACCCAATTAACGTCATACCAGAAGCCTGAGCAATACATACACCACTACACATAGGCGCCGAGACACTGCACATCACAGGAAAACCAGCAAAAGCCGCCTTCAAAACCATCTCACCGCTAAGCCTACCACTAGTCACAAGTATCGACTCACCTAGATCAAACCCATCATTCAAGGCAAGTCCAACAACCTTATCCAAGGCATTAAACCGCCCAACATCCTCAGCAAAAACATATCCAAAATCACTGTGATGGATTAAAGCCGAGTGCGTACCCCCTGTTTGATTAAAAACATTGCAGGAATCATTGAGAAGCTTCATAGATTGAAAAATTTGGTCAGATGTAATGAAATCGAGGCCCTCGTTCCAATCTAATTCTATTTCCTCATCCCGTGATGTGCCTTCAAGAATACTAAGCCAGTTATCCCGGTGAGTTACTGGATCAAAATCGTCTCTCAGTTGAACGTCAACCGAATAATTTACCCAGTTAACTGACTGAATATCACTAGGATCATTGATGATGTTACTTGTCTTCAGATAACCAACAATAAACGCATCAAGATACTCCTCGTAAACCATCATCTCAGATATAGGAATACCATTTACCCTAATCCGTACAAGAACATCATCAACCACCTCATCCTCAAAATACTCGGCAACACCAGAATCAAACCTGAGAACACGCATAAGAAAACAAAAACCTCACCAGATAAAAGGATAAATACCGCGACCCATGTTCCAGACGGCATGGAGAGAGCACTACAAGCACTACTCGTATCAATATTCGTAGCAATGCTCGGACTCGGCGTCGTAAGCCCAATCATGCCACTCTACGCAGAGTCACTGGGAGCAACCTACACACAGGTAGGATTACTAAGCAGCGCTTGGAGCATCTCCCGATTCATATTCTCAGCACCAGCTGGAAGACTAAGCGACACAATAAGCAGGAAAAAAGTCATCATGGCTGGACTCGGAGGCTACGCAGCAGTCTCACTCCTATACATAGTCTCATGGAACTTTACATCACTACTCACTTTCAGGTTCCTCCACGGAATAGGCTCAGCAATGGCAATTCCAGTCGCAATGGCATACGCAGCTGACCTCGCCCCAAATGGACAAGAAGGCAAATACATGGGCACAATGAACCTTGCAATGTTCGGCGGAATGGGTATGGGTCCACTTATCGGCGGCTCACTTACAGATATGTTCAGTCTAAGCGCCCCATTCTACGTTATGTGTGCAGGAACAGCCATAAGCCTACTATTAATACTGGTATTCCTACCGGATACACCTCCCACAAGAGGAACAGGTAAAGAAAAAGCCAAACCCAGTTTCAGAAAAATACTAACCAACAGAATACTTCTCGCCAACTTTGTTTTCAGAACAGTCAACAGCATTGGAAGAGGTGCTATTTTCGGGTTCCTCACGATGTACATATCAACAACGATCGCAGACGGAGGACTTGGACTCTCAGTTACCATGGCGGGAACCGTAATCTCGTTTGGACAGCTATCAAACGCAGCGTTACAACGACCTTGTGGAGTACTCGCAGACAAATATGATAAAAATAAACTAATTGTACTGGGGGGCATACTCAGTGCCTTAGGAATGGCTGGATTTCCATTATCATCAACATTCTGGCACCTCATGACATCACGGCTCATCTTCTCACTTGGAAGCGCCTTAATGACTCCAGCCATGAGCGCTATTGAAGCTATAGAAGGGCGAAAATATGGCGTAGGGACCACCATGAGTGTTATGCAGAGTAGCATGAGCCTTGGGAACATGGCAGGACCACTTCTCTCAGGTATACTAGCCGACATGTTCAGCCTACGACCAATCTTCTACATGGGCACAGGCATCAGCGTGTTAGGTTTAATAATTTACATCATACTAAGACCAAGAGGAATCAACATCACAGAGTCCGTTGAAGAGTTATAACCAACCAATCAACAGAAATAACCATGAGTACCCCCCTTACTCGCGAAGAAAAAGCCTACTATGCTCGCCAAATCACAATGAAAGGCTTCGGGGAAAAGAGCCAAACATATCTCAAAAACAGCAAAGCATGTATTACAGGACTTGGAGGACTAGGAAGCCCAATAGCCACACAGTTAGCAGCTATGGGCGTCGGCTACCTAAGAATCATAGACCACGATACAGTTGATCTCACAAACCTCCACAGACAACATCTCTATAGCATCGACTCGGTAGGCGAACCCAAGACCACGGTGGCTGCTGAGAGACTCAGAAAACTAAACCCATACATCGAGATTGAAGCTATAAACACCGAAATAGTACCAGATAACGCAGCCAATCTAGTGAAAGACATGGATATAGTAGTTGATGCCTTGGATGCTATGGCTCCGAGGTACGCGATAAACAAAGCCTGTGTAGACCTTGATATTCCGTTTATCCATGGAGGAGTCATAAGGCAAATCGGCACAACAACAACAATAATTCCACATAAAACTCCATGCTTAGAATGCTTCAAAGGCGGAATAGACGACTCCAAGCTACCAAGCAATGCAAGCCAAGGTGTCCACCCATCAATAATCAATATAATAGCCAGTATACAGACCAGCGAAGCCATCAAAATATTAACGAAAAAAACTCCATCATTACTGGGACGACTTCTATTCTTCGACCTAGAAGACCTCACAATGGAGTTCATAGAGATCGCTAAACAAGACAAATGCAAAATATGCGGATAAAAAAAGGGAGAAACTATAGCCCCGAAATCTCTACCTGTGCAGAAGAGGACTTTATTACGTCCTGAATTCCTTCGACCAGTATCTTTGCGGATATGTCGCTAGTCTCTATTAGATGTGTTTCACCTTTATGTATGAGGTCTATCTTGTATCTTCCTGCAAGCTTCACTTCGTCTATTTCATCATAGGGAGCATTCAAGAGGACATCATAACTTTTTCTTAGGAATCCCTTTACGCTGACGAATACCATTTTCTTTCTCGCCAAACATAGGTATCCACCTTGTTTCTCGAAACGACAAGAATAGGTCTTTTCGATTGTGTCATCGGGGCCAAGTGTTTTTTCGGCTAGGTCATGCCATGGGTTTGACATTTTTTCTCATGTTGTCCATACAAATCAACTCCGATAAATATTTCTTCTATATAATATATACAAATATAATGGTGGAAGATTAAACCCAATCACTCAGGCTTATATACCTTATCGATGGTCAACTCAGCGATATCAGAAGCATAATCCCCAATTCGCATCACACTATCCCTAATGACGAACAATGGATAGAAGAAAGGCTCACTCACAGACATATTCGGGAAGGGGGTAATAGATCTGGCAAGCTGAGAAAGCCGATATTGCTCATCAATAATTATATCGCAGTCCTCAACAGATCTCTTTCGATATACCTCAATAGCGGTCTCATATGCTTTGATACTCGCCTCAGTTGTCTTGGTGAGTTTGTCCCAAAGATCCTGGGGTACACTCTTCTTGTATTCTTCGATCTGGACTAAGCTATATGCTACATTATGCACATTATCAGCCACACGTTCAATCAAATCAACCAAAGTCTGATAATCAAGGCAGTCCAACATATCCAAGTCAAGATGGTTAGCCAAAGCGGGATCAATCGCCGCTGAACGTAGAAGTCTCAAGGAGTAGAACATGAACTGGTCTACATCTTCCTCTAAAGCTACCACTGAACGAGCTAACTCAAGATCCCATGTTTTCATAGCCTTCAAGACATCCTTGCACATGGACAAGGTAATAAGATGCATTCGCTCTACGCCATCACGGACATTCGCCATGGACTCATTCATCAAGGTCTGTAGGGTTATGCTGCTTGCATTACTAGCAAGGATTCTAAGATAGAGTGATTTGACTACATCTCGGATTGCTTGCTGCTGTTTGACTGAGAAAATACTATCCGAGTTTAACACGATATTGTTGTAGCCGTTAAGATAACACCCGATAACAATACGAAATATAGAATCAGAACTCGCGTCATTATCAACATCAACGATAATGCGTTTCTCTTTTCCAGTCATATTAAGAGATGATTTTACCAATAGAGAAAGGTCTCTTTGAACCTCCAGTGATACCAAATCCCCTTTTTTTACATCATTGGATTCTATCCATTCTTTGGGAAGGGACACAACAAGGCTAGATTTCCCCAGAGCCATTATCTTACGAGTATCCATATAAGTTCAGATATATCAACACGTAACGAGTATATACAATTGTTGAAAAATATAGAGTCAGTGCTGGGGTTTAATCAAGTGCTTGGCAGCTTCTACGCTCTCCATTGTATCAAGGTCGATAAATGAAACTAGATCAGGATCAATTTCTCTCAGTTTCTCAGTAGGCACAGAGACCTTGTCATTCATGTTTTCAAGCACCTTCCTGATACGTAGCTCACCCCGAACTCTCATCCTCTCTGCGTTTTCAAGGCAATTAGCTACATGATAAACAGAGGGAAGGGGTTCTATCCAGCCGTTTGGTTTCTGCAGTAAGGTCCCATTCAAGCCATAAGAGACACAAAACAACAGCTCCAAAATAACCGGATCAATAAAAGGCATATCACAAGCGCAAACCACGGCATAATCTCCCCTCGCTTCCCTCAAACCAGTTATTAACCCAATCAGTGGAGAATCCTCAGGATAACAGTCAGAAACCACGCGGACATCATTAGGAATAACCTCCCAGTACCATGGAATAGTCTCCTCCGATCCAACAACCACGACAATCTCATCAACAACTCCACTGAGAATATCAATAACCCAAGAGACAAGAGGCCGCCCCTCTAGCTTTACCAATCCCTTGTCTTGACCGAGTCTAGAGGATTTGCCTCCACTGAGGATGATGCCGGTTCGCATTTCAGACCAGATGCGATTAATTTGTGAAGCAACTACATAATATTATCCAATTCGCTGCTCCATTACTTGAACAAGATAACCATCCTCACCCATCTCCAACATAACGGGAGACACAATAACTTCAACCTGTCCAACATCAACGCGGTTACTTTCAAGGAAACCAACATCACGCAGTTTCTTGAAATCCAGTGAAAGATCCAAATGAATAGACTCACCGGGTAAAAGCCTACCATGTATCTTGGAGAATATTCTAGGCTCATCAAGGAGCCCAAACCTATTGTCACAGGACTCAAGACCTAATATTCTTCTGAACAACATGTTGCATCGATGAATCCGATTATTCTTGTCAATTAATCCAATTCCTATCAAAGAATGATTAAAAATACGGTCAAACTGATGCTGAGTATGCATCAAACCACGCTCCATCTCACGGCGCTCAGTAATATCACGGAGGAAATAGAACTGGGCAGGTTTACCAAAGAAATACATGTTCTGCACGGTACCCATCACAAGCCGCAGATTACCTGAATCACAGCGAAGAGCCAACTCAAAAGGCACCACTCGGTTATCATTGACGATTCTCTGTAGAGACATCCATGCTACCTCATCAGATTCATGATCCAAAACAAAATCAGTAAAACGACGCCCAACGAGATCCAACCGACCCAGAACATCAAACAAAGAGACAGCGGCGTTATTCGCGTACTCAATCACATTATCGATGGTAACCAAGATAGCCTCAGGGTTTGAGTCAAAAATAACCCGATAAATTTGTTCAGCGCGATACTTATCAACGGCGTGCCTTATCCGGTTCAATAAAACCTCATAATGACTGGGTTCAATCTCTTTTCGAATATAATCATCAGCACCAGCCTGAAAGGCATGCTCTGCAACCTCTTCACTCCCCTGACCCGTATACAAGATGAAGGGAATATCCTTCAACTCCTTGACACGTGAGGCGAACTCGACACCATTTATGGATGGCATCAAATAATCAGAAACAACGCAATCGAAACCATTCTCAGCCACGAGCCGAAGCGCCTCAAATGGATTACTACAGCTAACAACCTCAACCGAGTCATCAAGTTGACTCATAAAAAGGTGCAGCATCTCAAGCTGTGAGCTCTCATCATCAACATGGAGAACCCGTAAAAACGTGTTCCCTGAGCTATATGACCCTGATAAAATACTATTATCACTATAGTTTTCTGTCTTTATTCTCCACACTCTCCCTTATTCCCACACACAGAGGAAGATAGGATACAACAATGAAAGCATGAAGAATATTAAATGTTTATCGAATAAAACTACGAGAAACGGATGAGAACATCCACAATCCAACGAATAACCGGAGAAACAGGACCAAAACTATCACTAAGCTTCATAAGATACTCAAAATCTTGTTTAGTTAAAGCCTTTAGTCCTATTAACCCCACAAGATAGATGGTTAGTGATATTAAGGCGCCGCAAATTAATTCGATCCAAGGATTAACTACAAGTAAGGAAGAGAAAGAATACACCACAGTGTAACTCAAAATAGATAACCCTATTATTTTGACCACAAACTGCATATTAATCTGGAAACCGAATACCCTATTCAGATTATAATAATCGATTAATGTATTGATACCGGTACTAGTAATATAAGTTAAAAGAAGGCCAATAACACCATACCTTGAAATCGCGAAGAAACTCAATGGGAAAGCGATTAAAAAACGTACAAGAGTGCTCTTAAAAATGAGATCAGTACGCTTTTGACTGTTTAGTAACGGTTGGTTACATACCATTCCAAAGCCGATGAAAGAATACATCAACATATAAACTCGGAGATAATGTGGAGCAAAGGTGTAGTTATTATGGAATAGGATCTCAATCATTGGATTGGCTAATGCCATTATTGTGAAGATAATAGGGTAACCAAATAATGAAGAGTACTTGACTGCATTTCTGTATAGAAAGTTTAACTCTCTTTTATTATTCTCAAGTTTACTGAACAAGGGAAAGATAGTTGTGCTAATTGGAATCGTAATGAAGGAAAGTAATACACTAAAATTCAATGCAACCGAATAATTACCAATCTGAGTGTCTGTTTCCCATATCCCCAGCAACGTTGTATAGAGATGGGGAAGAACACCATTCATAAGGACGGATAAATACAGGGGAAACCCATAGGATAACATAATTTTTATCGCCTCGAAATGCGTAATAGGTCTTGACTCGTTTCTCTCCTGTCTATATAAAATTACAATGAAAATAGCACCCAGTAAACCACTTAGAAGAATAGGTGCAGCGTGACCAAGTATTGCACCCAATGTGCCAAAGCCAATATAAACCAGAACAGGTGAAACCACGCTCTTGACTAGGGAATAACATAATTGGAGTAGGCTTCTCATTTCCATTCTTTCATAGCCTACTGTGATTCCCTGAGCGTAGGTCATGAATGCTTGACCTATGATGCTGAATGAGAGAGTCTTGATGAGAATTTCTTGACCGGGGTCTTTGTATAACTCATTTGCCACATATCCAGCGGAACTGTATACTATGATAGTTAGAATTGATGCAACTATAATGTTGAGGATAGTTCCGGCTTCGATAAAGACTTTGATGTATCCTTTTTTCCCTTCGTGACGGAATTGCGCTATGAATTTAGTCATAGCGCTTGAGACTCCGAGATTCATTACCAGAAAGGCTATTTGGACCACTGATTGTGCCTTGTTAAATGATCCATAATTTGCTTCACCTAGAAACCTAGCTACAAGTAGCATTCCAAATGCGAGAATGAATGTTGATGATATTTGACCTAGGAAGAGGATCAGGCTTCCTCTTGTGGTTGTTTTGACTAGGTCTTCTATGTTTTTATCCATTTTTGTCGCCTGATGTGTGGTTTATCTGTGTTGATGGTGGTTAAATTGGTTGCTGCTATGTTTGGGTTTTCTTTGTGAGTGAAATCATTTTATTTATGTCTATGGTTACTGTCATATGTTGAGGATAACCTAGGGGGAGAAAAATAATGAGCAATCAATCATCAGAAGTAATTCATTGTCCGAACTGCAAGGAAGACGTACCGAAAACACTCTACTGCCTGAACTGTGGGTATCCACTCTATAAACTGGAGCAACAGAAAGCCGAGGAAACAATAGAAGAGCCCGAAGCCGAGTCTGAGCCAGTCGAAGAAGTGGACATGAGCGTTGAGATAGAACAACCAGAGATAGTGGTAAAAGTACCTGAACCCGAACCAGAAGAAGAAGAGGTTTTGGAGGAGCCGGAGCCTGAGGAAGAGGAAATAGAGGAACCTGAGCCAGAGATCGAGACAAAGATAGAGGTTGAAGATGAACCCGAGCTAGAGATCGAGGAAGAGGAGGAGTTGGTTCCTGGGCCTGAAGTTGTGGAACCGGAACCTGTGCCCGAGCCTGAACCTGAGCCGGTAGTTGAACCCGAGGTTGAGACAGAAATCTTCACCCCCGAGGAACGTGAATCATACATGATGGACGAAATAAAAATAGAGTTCGCGCCAGACCCAATGACAAAAGAGGTTATGGAGAACTTAGCGAAGAACATTACACTAAAGATTAGGCTAGTGCGGTTGCTCCGTGAGAGCCAGGTAAAAGAGGAGACCTTCAAGAAGCTGTTTGACAGTTATGTCGATCAGGGTAGACTGTGGGTTAGCCGGCGTGACGAGATTATAAGGCGCTTCAAAGGCGATGTTGACAGGATGGAGCAGGAGCTTGTTTCAGCCAAGAAGGACTTTGAGTTGCTGGAGATCCGTAAGAACATTGGTGATGCAGGCGATGAAGAGTATAATGTCAAAGCGCCTGCTTACAAGTGGGATATTGAGAATCTTGATAATGAGATCAAGAATACTCGTGGCGGTATCCAGTATGTCATTAACCTCAAGGGTTTGATACCCGGTGAGGAGGTCGAGGAGCTGAAGAGTATGGCTGAGTCTGATTTCGGCGAGCTTGACTCCTTGGAGGCAGTGACAGCGGACACTGTTGCGCGGATGAAGGAAGCCCTCTCTGAGGCGCTTAATACCCTCGAATCCTAATTTTCTTCTTTTTCTTGACCACGTAGATAGAACCATAGCGTGGCTAGTAGTAATAGTACTCCTGGTACTCCGAATGCGAGGTATCCGTATGGTAGATTGCCGATGATGGTTTGAAGCAGTGTGTTTATTGGGTTTAGTGCGACGAATACGATTATTGATACGGCTGCTGAGGCTCCGGTGAGGGCTATGGCTATTGTGGATTGTTTGATGAATATCTGGTTTGATCTGTTTTCTTCTATGCCTCTGTTGATGAGTTCGAGGCTTGTTCTTCGGCTTACTGATGTGAAGTATAGTGATAGGTAGCCGACTAGGATTATTGCGCCTGAGATGAATACGATGAGTGGGCTTCGTACTGGGTCTAGTATCTGGGGTTTTTGTATTAGGTTTAGCCAATCGAGTCGGCTGTAGCTGAGTATTTCGGGGGTTACGAGTAGGAGGTTTAGTTGGTATATGTTGATGATGTTTTCTGGTTGTCCCATGATGTAGTCGTAGACGATGAGTAGTGAGACGAATAGGGTGACTAGTAGGGGGATTATTGTGGTGATTTGTTGGCTGCTGATGGTGGTGATCTTGAACATTCTGAGTATTTGTACTAGTGCGGTGCTGATGATTTGGTATAGTGATGAGTTGAATAGGCTGCTTATGGCGAGGTAGGTTCCTAGGATGGTGATGCTGGCCTCGTATATTCTGATGGGTGTTTGTGTTTGGCTCATCTTTGTCTCACCTGTTGGAGTAGTACTTGTGTGATGGTTTGTTCGGCTGGGTCCCAGTTGATGGCTGTGATGCCGAGGCGTCTGAGTGTTTTTAGTTGGGCGTTTTCGTAGTGTTGGAGTATTTGTGCTGCTGTTTTGTCGCCTCGTTTTTTGATGCTGAGGTTGTAGCCGCTGACGTTGATGAGCATCATGTTGTTCATGGTTTGGGTTTTTCGGCTGTATTTTCTGAGTTCCATTAGTCCGTTTATGATGTTTTGTTGGTTTTCGTCGTTTAGTCTTGTTATGATGATGAATAGTGGGTTTGTTCCTCTGATGTGTCCTTTCATGTGGTTTGCTGCTGTGATGATGCTGTTGGTGGTTGATTCTAGTTCTGTGTCTAGTAGTAGTCTGTGGATTTTGAATTGTTGAATTCTTCCGGCTTCTGGGAATAGGTAGTTTTGTTCTTTCTGTGTTTTTCTGGTGGAGCTTTGGTTTTTGCTGTTGAATAGGCTTAGTCCGACCATGCATTGGCGGGTTAGGTAGAACTCGCTGAGTCCGAGGGTGGCTTGGACTGCGTATTCGAAGCTGTTTTTGAGGCTTGTTCCGAGTCCGAGGGTTTTGTTTGTGTCTAGGAAGATGAATACGACTCTTCTGCCTTCTCTTTCGTATTCGTTTACTGATGGTCGGCTGTTTGGTGCCATGAGTTTTCTGGCTGTGGCTTTCCAGTTGATGTTTTTGTAGGGATCTCCGGTGGTGTATTCGCGTAGTTCTTTGAAGTTGGTGGTGGGTACTCCTAGTTTTACTCTTGATTCTTCGGGCATGGGGATTCTTGTGAATATTTTTTGTTGGCGGATTCGTTTGGCTGTGAGGCTTCGGGGTTTGACTATGAGTTCGGTTTTTTCTGTGAATGTGCCTTGGGTGGTGGGGCGTAGTTGGAGTGGGTGTCTGGACTCGTAGTGGAGGTTGGTGAGTTGGTAGACGCCTCTTCTTGTGCATTTGATGCGGTAGTGGAGTGTTAGAGTTTGGTTTGGTCGTTGTATCCAGTATGCTTGGATGTTGTTTCCTTCGATGAGGCTGAAGTGGGGTGGGATTGTTTGTCCGAGGGTTACTAGTCCTATTCCTTTTTGGACGGTGATTTGGTGGGTTAGTTCTATTTCGTCGTCTACGTAGGTTACTATGGATTCGGGTGGTGGGGTGTGTGTGAGGTTGGTGGGTGGTTGTATTTCGAGGGAGGCGTAGATGAAGAGGAGGCTGATTAGTCCGAGGCAGAGGAGTATGGTGTTTCCTGTTAGCATGCCTGTGAGTATGAATCCAAGGGCGCTGATGACTAGTTTCAGGGGGTCTCCTGTTAACAAACTGATTACCTGCGTAGGGTTTCTTTGGGTGCTTCTATTTGGTCTAGTATTTCCTTGATGATGCTTCGTGGGGTTATTTTGTCTTCGAGGGCGTATTCTAGTTTCATTATGAGTCTGTGGGCTAGTGCGTCTTCTGCGTAGAGTTTTACGTCGTCTGGGATGACGTAGTCTCTTCCGTTGATGGCGGCGTTTGCTTTTGATACTTTGTATAGGCTTAGTCCGCCTCTTGGGCTTGCGCCGACTTCTACGTATGGGCTTTCTCTTGTGGCTCGTACGATTCGTGAGATGTAGAGGTAGATTTGGTCGTCTACGTAGATTTCTTTTTCAATGTAGTCTTGGATTTCTCGGAAGGTGTTTTGTGTGGTGACGCTTTGTATTTGGTCTGTGGGGTCGTCTTGGCCCCATTGGCTGCGTCTTTTGAGTATTTGGGCTTCTAGGTTTTCGTCTTTGACGTAGCCTGTGCTGAGTTTGATGAGGAATCTGTCGAGTTGGGCTTCTGGTAGTGGGTAGGTTCCTTCTAGTTCGATGGGGTTTTGTGTGGCGATTACGAAGAATGGTCTTTCTAGGCGGTGGGTTTCGCCTTCGATGGTTACTTGGCGTTCTTCCATGCATTCGAGTAGGCTGCTTTGTACTTTTGGTGGTGATCTGTTTATTTCGTCTGCTAGTAGTATGTGGGTGAATACTGGTCCTTTTTCTAGGTTGAATTCGCCTGTGTTCATTCTCCAGACTTTTGTGCCGGTGATGTCGCTGGGCATGAGGTCTGGTGTGAACTGGATTCTGCCCCATTCGCAGCCTGTGGTTCTTGCGTATACTTTTGCTAGGAGTGTTTTTCCTAGTCCGGGGTTGTCTTCGAATAGTATGTGTCCGTTGGCGAGGCTTGCGGCTAGTACTTTTTGGAGGAGGGTGCGGTCTCCGACGAAGTATTGTTGGATTGTGTCGAGTATTTGGTTGGTGGTTTCGGTGAGCTGGTTGAGTTGCATGGTTTGGCCTCTGTTTGTTTTGTCTTGGTGTTTGTTTGTTTTAACTGTATGGAGTCTTGTTCTATTTTTTGGGTGTCTACTGGTGGGTACTTTGGGGAAAAAATTTTCTTGGTGGGAAATGTTGTGAGTTTGTGTTATTTTTCGTTGACAAAAGTGTATACGAAAAAACGTTAAGGACACGGTTTTTTACATAGATCAGGATCGAATCAGAGCTGTTCTGGGGCTGTTTTCTTTGAAAGAAGCTGCTTCCGGGTTTTCCCGGCGTACCCCCCCCCCCTCCCCCATGAAGGTTTTGGTGGTTGAGAGGTAGGATTTGAAATGAGAATATACTTTGTTCTATAAACTGCTGTATTTGGTTATCTTTAGATAGGGTATTGATTTGTCATTTCACGTGATTTTGTTTCAGCGGCGCTGATGGCGTCTAGACAAATCTTTTCTCTTAATTCTCGGTCGTATAGTTTCCGGTTGGCGTAGCTGTGTCTATTATTTTCTATTATTTCGTTTTTTACACGTTTCTTGAATTTTCGTTTACTTATGGTTCTACTGCCGAAGATCATGGATCTGCCGAAGACGTATGAGTACATGCTTTCCTCGGTTGTTACAGCGTTTCCAGTGTCACGTTTCACGTGTCTGCTCTCATTAACCATCTCCTTTAGGGATAAGGGGAACTCTACCGCGTCTTTATGCAGTGGAGCTAGGGGCATTACTTGTTCTTTGTCTTCTCTGCCGTATTTGAAGTGAAGTAGTGCTGATTTTGGGTCTGGTGAGAAGTATAGTTTGTAGCCGTTGTTGGTGAATTTTTGTGCGAGTTTATGTTCTTCACCGAGTGATGGTGTAGGGAAATAATCTGGGAATCCGCCTACCTCAATGTATGCTTGTCTGCTGCAGAGGAAGACGCCTCTTAGGTTGTTTACTTCTAGGGGTTTGAGTATGTTTGTGTCCTTGAAGTAGTGTTTTGTGTTTGATTGGTTTGTTTCTGTGGGGAATGAACTGGTGTTGCAGTTAATGCGAGCGTTCTCGTAGTCTATGCCAAGTATTTCGTGGACTGGTCGGGTGTCTTTTGATCGGTTTGACCTGTAGTAGACTGGTAGGTGCATGGCGGCTATGTTGTTTCCTTCATGCTTCTTATGGTTGAAGGCGTATACCGCGGAGGCAAGGGCTTCAGTGTTCATGAATACGCAGTCGTCATCGAAGAAGAGGACCAGTTCTTTGGTCGCGTAATCTACGCCGATGTTTCTGCTTACGGAGGAGCCTTTTCTTTCCTTGTTTTGCACGTATTTTATGTCGTTTGTGTGTTTTTTGAGTAGGTTTTTCATTTTCTTGTTTGTGTTGTCTGTTGAGGCGTCGTCTACGATGATTATTTCGATGTTTTCATGGGTTTGTTGTTTGATGGAGGATATGCACCACATAAGGGGGTTTCTTTCGTCGTCTTGGTAGTGGCACCGGTTGTATGTGGGTATTACTATGCTTACGCCGTCAATATGCTGGGTTATGTCATTGTTCATTGTCATCTATACCTAGTTTACCGAAAATGGCGAGGATTTCAGCCTCTTACGTTACCAGAATAAGGTAAGCAATAGGCTCCTCTATCACATATATGGGTTTGGAATCAATTTTTTTCAAAAAACAAATTAGAAACAAGAATCAAATCTGGGCTCTTCTAAGGCTGTTTTTACGAAAAGAAATCAATTCCTGTTTTTTCGGTTATTGAGGTTACTGGAGTATTAATGGAAAAGTAGCTTGTTCAGATTATTTTATAGTTATTTTACAGGATTCAAATGATGAATGTGGTGTTTGCATAGATATGATTTAATTCAATGGAACGATATTATGCTGTAAAGTGGTTTATGTTTAGTTTATTTTTTCTCCAAAGGTTTATACGTTTTTTAGATATTTTGATTTGCTATGTCACGCCCTCGTATCCCGGCTGATGAGGTTAGTATTTCTCGGGAGTTATTCGAGGTTTTGGGGGAAGATAGGTCTACTTGGGAGTGGGAGATGGTTTTGGAGATGGGGCAGGTTCTGAGAGAAGACCGGTTAGCTGGGGATTGTATTGAGAAGAATAAGATTCCGAGGTATTACAGGGATTTGTATGGTGTGAATAACTTGTATCGGTATCAGCTTTCAGGTGAGATGCGGGCTTGTTATACGCTTCAGAAGGTTGAGGATGGGATTTGTGCGATTATTCTTGAGGTTTTTATGGACCATAAGACGTATGAGAGAAGATTCGGGTATGGTGGGGATTAAATTGTGATTCTATTTTTGATTAGTTTTTGTAGTTTTTCGTTTTTTCCGCCAGTGTAGATGATTGTGTCTGTGTTATAGATTATCATGTTGTGGGCTTCTAGGTATTCTAGGGCGGTTTTGTATGTCTGGTATTCTACTTTTCGGGGGAGGCTTCGATATAGTTCCATGCGAGTGGGGTGGATCTCTGAGTTTATTATAGTGTTTTCTATCATTACTAGTGTTTTCAGAGTCGGGTTATGCCCTACCATTGGTTTATCCCTGTTTAAATAACAAATAAACGAGTCATATAAACTTATATGATTCCAATGAAACTACCCGATCCTAACAACCAGAAAAATAGATAATTCTAAGGGAATTGATTCGTGTTATATACTGCTTAAGCTAATTAATGCACGTAAAAGCCAAACGGTTGGCTTATGGTGAATAGTATGGTAGTTTTAGAGGAACCCTTGAAGAAGATCATTAAGATCAAGAACTATATTGATGGAGACTGGATTGAATCCGAGTCAGACGAGAAACGCGACATAATCAACCCAGCAAAGCTAAAAAAAATCGCTGAAGTGCCTGAAGGATGCGCTGAGGATGTGAAGATGGCGGTTGACGCCGCCTCGGATGCGTTCCCAAGCTGGAGAAAAACCACTCCTTTGACTCGGGCACGGTACTTTTTCAGGCTCAAGGAGTTGTTGGAGGAGAACTTTGAGACTCTTGCAAGGGTCTGTACCATGGAGCATGGTAAGATCATTGATGAGTCTCGTGGCGAGATCAGGCGGGGCATCGAGAACGTTGAGGTAGCCGCAGGTATCCCCAGCTTGATGATGGGATACAACCTTGAGGACATCAGCAGAGGCATCGACGAGATACTCATCAAGCAGCCCCTCGGCGTGTTCGCATGTATCGCGCCTTTTAACTTCCCATTCATGGTACCCCTCTGGTTCATGCCCACAGCGGTAGCCACAGGAAACACATATATCTTGAAGCCTAGTCCTTGGACGCCTTTGAGCATGGTCAAGTTCATGGAACTAGTCGATGAAGCAGGTTTCCCACCGGGCGTAATCAACATGGTACACGGCAACGTAGCACCAGTACAGGAGATACTACGAAACCCCGAGGTTAAGGGCGTAAGCTTCGTAGGATCAACCCACATAGGCAGAGACATCATCTACAAAGAAGCCGCAGCCACAGGCAAACGAGTACAGGCACAATGTGGAGCCAAGAATCATCTGGTGGTTATGCCTGACGCTGACATCGAGTCCACAATACCCTCACTGCTCTCCAGTTTCTTCGGAAACACTGGTCAGCGTTGTCTAGCAGGAGCTAACCTTGTGATGGTTGGCGACGATGAGGCTTGGGTCAAGAGCACACTAGACAAGATCAAGGATGCTGCATCTAAGATTAAGATCGGTTATGGTTTGGAGGAGGGCATACAGATGGGTCCACTTCAAGCAGAACACCGCAAAGAACGAGTACTCGGCTACATCGAGAAAGGAGTCGAGGAAGGAGCAAAGCTTGTGATGGATGGAAGAAAATATGATTCATCAGGCTACCCAGAGAAATGCTTCCTCGGACCCAGCGTCTTCGAGGGCGTCACAACAGACATGACCATCGCACGGGAGGAGATATTCGGACCCGTGATGAGTGTCATGCGTGTAGCCAACCTAGATGAGGCTATCAAGACTATCAACAAGTCCGAGTACGGTAACGCGGCAAGCGTCTTCACCAACAGCGGCAAGACAGGAAGAAGATTCCAGTACGAAGTAGAGTGCGGAAACATCGGCGTCAACATCGGAACAGCCGCACCCATGGCGTTCTTCCCATTCAGCGGTATGAAAGACAGCTTCTTCGGAGACCTCCATGGACAAGGCAGAGACGCAGTAGACTTCTTCACCGAGAGCAAGGTAGTCATCCAACGGTGGCCCTAGGTGAAGACAACCAGTCAACTTCTCAGCCACCACCAATCCCTCGAAGAAACACAAGCCGGGTACCACAAGGCTTTAGCTGAGAAATATCCAGAGCACGCAGATGTGTTCAATAAGCTAGCCAAAGACAATAGGCGACACATGGAGATGGCTCAACGGGCTTACCGTGAGGGTGTCACTGATGCCTTTGAGGTAGGTTTTCTAGCAGAGGAGCTTGACCCAACGAATTATATGCTTGAGGAGCCCAGCGGAGACTTGGCTACAACTGTTAAGACTATGATTAGTAATGAGGAAAAGATCATAGAGTTCTGTGTGGATGCGGCTTCAAACAGTAGCAAACTGTTGCCTGATGTGCCTGAGACCTTTGAGCGACTTGTTAAGCGTAAAAAACGAAGCATAGAAAAAATGAAAGAGTTAGCCTAGGGGCTACTCTGTTTCCTTATCAGCCATTTTTAGGGCTTCATCAAAGACATCAACGGCGTCATTGATCTCCTTCTCAGTAACAATCAAAGGAGGAGCTACAAGGAACGTGTTAATGACATTCACCAAGTAGACGCCTTTCTTCATCAACTCGGCGCTAATCTTCTTCAACATCGTCGGCTTAAACTTGTCCTTACGCTCAGCGAATGGCTTTTTGGTCTCCCGGTTCTTAACCAGCTCCACGCCCCAGAACAAGCCCTTGCCTCTGACATCTCCCACAGATTTGTGGTCTTCTTTTAGCTCTTCAAGTCTTTTACCCAATACTTTGCCCATCGTAGCTGCGTTTTCAACGATCTTCTTTGTCTTGTACTCGTTGATTGCGGCTATTCCGGGGGCACATGCCATAGGATGCATCGCATAGGTTTGACCATGACTGAACAGGTTGTCTGGTTCATCAAAGTAGTCCGCGATCTTCTTGCTCGTGATTGTTGCACCCAAGGGCATGTAGGCTCCTGAGATGCCTTTCGCCATAGTCATTATATCAGGCACTACGTCCCAGTGCTCCATCGCGAACAGTTTTCCTGTTCGTCCGAAGCCTGCCATGACCTCGTCATCAATCAACAAGACCTCGTGCTCATCACAAATCTCCCTGAGCCTTGGAACATACTCATCCGGAGGCACCAATATACCGTTGCTGCCGACAACTGGCTCGATTACCACACCAGCGACAGTGCTTGGACGCTCCATCCTGATAATCTCATCAATATACTCGGCGCACTGAATACCACAGCCCGGATACTCCTTACCAAACGGACACCTGTAACAGTAACAGTCAGGCGCACGGACCACACCAGCGACACCAACCGCATTATGCGTCCTTGGATCACCAGTCAAAGCAACAGCGCCGCTGCTTGAACCGTGATACGACCTGTAACGGCTGATGAACTTGCCTCGCCTAGTATAGAGACGCGCTATCTGGAGGGCCGCCTCGTTTGCCTCGGCTCCTCCAATGGTCAGATAGCTCTTACAGAGAGGCTCAGGAGTTATCTCGGCTAGCATCTTACCTAGCTTGGCGGCTACCTCGGTTCCGAATCCCGGTGCAGCGTAACATAGTTTGTCTGCCTGTTCTTTGATTGCGTCTTTTACAGCCTGATTACTGTGCCCTAGGTTGCTGCACATGAGCTGTGAGGATAGGTCAAAGTATCGTTTCCCATCCATATCAACAATATAACATCCTTCCCCTGACTCGATCATCACAGGGTTCCATGTGTTCTCGTATCTCCATGTCCCGTAGACGTATTTTTTCTCCATCTCGCGGGCTTTCTCGTGTCTTGACATGGATTGGCTTCATTTTGTGGGAATATAATATTTAGGATTAGAGACAAGTATCATGTGAGAAGGTTTAGATGTTGAAGGCAGACACCGCGTATATTAATGGAAAAATAGTCACAATGGACCCAGACGAGTCCATAGCTGAAGCAGTAGCAATAAAGTACGGGAAATTCATCCACGTAGGCACAACCAAGGAAGTTGAAGAACTCGTTGGAGAAGACACCAAGGTCGTAGACCTTGAAGGTAAAACAGTGGTTCCCGGATTGATTGACAGCCACTGCCACATGATGGACGAGGGGGCAATGCGCAAGCTCTATGTTGATGTAAGCGAGGAAGCAGGAGTACACAGTATCGCGGACCTGGTGGCGAAACTCAAGAAAAGAGCAGATAAAACACCAAAAGGAGAATGGGTTCTCGGATACCAAGAAGACGATAGTAAGCTCGCTGAGAAACGCCACCCCACACGATACGACTTGGACAAGGTAAGCACAGATCACCCTGTCATGGTAATCACTGTAGGCGGGCACTTCAGGATGGTAAACAGCCTAGCACTTGAACAAGCAGGAATAACCAAGGACACAAAAGACCCAGTTGGCGGCAAGTATGACAGAGACGAGACAGGATTACCTATTGGCGGACTCCACGAGACAGCCATAGGCACTGTCATCCCAGAGGAAGTAGATGAACCCATTCGAGAACAGAGCCGTGAAGGCGCAAAAGAGATTCTACTGGACTGCGCCAAGACTGGACTCACATGCGTCTATGATACAGTAGTCAAGAACCAGATCAGAGCAGCCATCGACCTAAAAAACAAGGACGAGCTACCCATCAGGGTCCGAATGGATGTCATGATCGACCTATTCCCAGAGCTGGATAAGCTGGGCATCTACCGCGGCTTAGGCGATGACTGGCTCAGAGTATGCGGTCTCAAGTTCTTCTTCGACGGCGCCATATCAGCCAGAACCGCCGCAGTAACAGAAGAATACCTCAACAAACCCGGATTCTACGGCGTAATGGCAACCACACGCGAGATAGCAACCAAAACCATCATGGACGCCTACAAGGAAGGATACAGAATCTCATCCCACGCCAACGGAGACAGAGCCATCGAAATGTATCTGGACATAATGGAGGAAGCCCAGAAACAGTACCCCAGACCCAACCCAAGAAACAGGGACATCCACTGTACGGTAATCACACCCAAACTAGTACAACGCATCAAAGACCTAGGCATACTACCAACCATATTCGGACCATACGTCTACTACCACGGCGACAAACTCATCCCAGCCTTCGGCGAGGAACGACTAGAACGCATGTTCGCAGCACGATCATTCCTAGACGCAGATGTCAAGATAGCTGCCCACAGCGATCATCCCTGTGCACCTTTCCCACCGTTGATGGCGATACATGGATTGGTGAACAGAAAAACCAAGGCAGGCAAGCCCATCGGGCAGAGCCAGAAAATCAGCGTCATTGAGGCGTTGAAGCTCTACACGACAAACTCAGCGTACCAACAGTTTGACGAGGATAAACTGGGTAGTATTGAGGAGGGAAAACTAGCGGACATGGTTGTGCTTGGAGAGGACATCTTGACCATTGACACCGAGAAGATCAAGGACATACCCATCGAGAAAACAATAGTCGATGGAAAAGTCGTCTACCAGCGTTAATCCAACCGGATAGAAGCAAGAACAGTGTTTACCATCTGTTTCCGCTTCTGCTGGTTAAACTTCCGGTTATTTTCTATCTGCCAAGGGAAACCAATCCGAGGCGGCTTGGTATCCTGATAATTTGTAACTAGACTGATTATCTGAGTTATCTGAGAGGTAGGCATATCAGACTCATAGAGAAGCAGCGTAAGATGCGTGATCAACTCATCCCGTTGCCCATAGTCAACGAACTGCTCAACCAGTTTAGATAGGTGTTCAAGCTTGGGGTCGGTGCTGATATCCACCTGCTGCATATGCTTGCTCCAAGTACCGGTAATATCATGCTGAACCAAGCTCTTCTCGGCGTAATCCTTCAGGTTCCTGTAGCCGAGATAGAAGGCTCCACAGATCAATGCCCACTCTCCCACCATCAGGAACTGGGGGTTGATACCGCTAAGATCAAACAAGTAATGCCTGATGAACAGGAGATAGTAAAGCGCCGAGAAATTAATCAAAGCAACAGTGCTTAATCGTTCACCCACAGTCTGGCTCAGGTACCGTAGATAGCTGTTGGGGTTGTTGGCGCCTAAACCGGTCAACGCCATCACCGAGGTCAAGGCTGAAGCCACGATGATTATATTATTCACTGGCTCAGCGAGACCTGCTCTTAGAACAGGCTGAAGTACGCTCAGATACGGGTTGGCTTGAATAGTGGACTCCAGCGCCGGGTAGAGGCTCAACCATGTCTGGCTTCCAAGATACCCCACCAATAATATGTAGATGCTCATGGCGATGGGTTCAAAGAGGTGGTTTATATCGCGTAATCTAATCGAGACGATCTTCTGTATCATAGAAAGAATTGAAGAGTAGAGCAGAAACGCTGCGATTGGCTTACCCCATACAGGTATAGCGCTCCAGTCAGCAAGGAAATACAGTGCACCCGCAATACTCAGGGTCTCTAATCCCTCTGATAATGGCTCAATGATCTCCCCCACGAGCATATTATCAACCAACAAAGCTGCAAAACGTAACACCAGCAGCGTCAATAGAGGCAAACCGAGAAAACTCAGGTCCACCTGACCACTGAGTCCTATCCAGTCGAGGGGCACCGAGGTGCTTTGAAGTACGAGAAACCAGACCACGAGGATTATTGATACAAGGTAGGCGACTGTTGGTGCGGCTATCTCTTTAACTGCTTTCTGCATTCAATGCCTCCCTGTAGCTTCTCATGGCTCGATAGAACCTAGTATAGTGGTCCCTGTTTATCATATGTAGGCTGTAGTTAGCCTCCTCAAACAAGGAAACAACACTCCAAAGGGGCTCATACGCCGTCTCTGGTGTCTGCTCCTTCAAGTGATTATAGAGTTCACGCGCCGTATAGTTGTCCTTGATGCGCTCGAAGCGTTCACGCGCCTCCTTGAACCTGTTGTTGAATAATCTGATGATCTCTTCACGGTAGTCTACGATCTTGATCTTGATACTTGTCTGGAGTTTCTCGGCTCGGTTCACCAGTCGAAGCTCATGGACGCCGAGGCTATACTCGTGGCTAAACTCTACCAAGCCCTCATGGTCTGTAACATCGCTGAATAACTCGTTGTCTTCTATGAGGAATGTAAGCCGTTGCCCCGGCATTTCCACATCCTCTGTGTCAACCATCCTACCAACAACACGTAGAGACGAGACATCCCACACCAATGGCAAACCAAACTCAATGTCAGGCAACCTCATACTGAGCCGTGAAGACCCATTTGTATCAGCACCCTCAGCCTCAACCAATGGCTCAACACGTTTCTCCTGTTGCTGACCCCGCATATAGATCAAACCAGCGCCGGCACTAACCACCAGCACCACTATGGCGAGGGGGATAAGCGGAAACTGGTTCGTCTTTAGTATCATAACGGCTTTGCTTTTTGATGTAGATAGATAGTTTCCAGCCCCAGCGTAGTATGCTTTGAGGGTTATCTCGCCTTTGGCTTCAGGCGCCTTGATGCTTGTCTCAGCGTTTCCAAGGCTATCAGTCGTGACGACCTTGCTTGTGGTTACGTTGTATCGGCGATAAGTCAAGTTCACCATCTGACTTCCAAGGGGTTCACCGTAATCATCCACGAGACGTATCAAGACATCAAAGCTCTTATCGCTCTGAGCCGAGCTAGGGGCAGATAACGTCAAGATTGTTGCTGCTTTGACGACCGCGAATGTGTTTTTACTGGCGTCAACGCTTTCAACCGTGATACTCATGGGGGTTGGACCTAGCTGGGTCTCGACTGGGATGCTACGGGTTATGAAGAACTCCCCCGCCTCGTTTGTGACACTGCTTGTTTCCTTGTCAAGTAAATTAAGTGTGATGGGCTCGTTTTCCCCTGGGATTACGTCTGCTTGTACTTTTCCTCTGATGGTTGAACGTTGTCCCCTTGTTAATACGGTCTCGTCTGGGAGTTTTACGTCGAATTGCACTGATTGTATTGTCGCGGTGGTGGTTGAGGCGTACATATAATCGGCTCCATCCCAGCTACAAGTGATCTCTACAGCCCCCTCCCCCGAGGAGGTTACCAACTCTATACTGCCTTTGTTATCGGTCTTCTTGTTGTAGCTGTTGCCGCTTACCGTTATCTGGCAGTCAGTTTGGGGGATTGAGGTGTTGGTGTTGGTGTTCACTAAGGTGGCGGTTATCTTGTACTGTTTATCGGCCACCACAACAGGGGGCGCGTTGATAATGAACCCGGTGTCAGTGTATGCTGTTAAGGGGGGATCGCTCCATGAGTCCCCGTAGGTATCATCCCCCACGGTGTGAACATCAACCATATACTCGCCTCCCGGCAGGTTCCCGGGGAAGATACATGTAACATTATAGAAGCCGTCAACAACCACGCCTCGTCCAGCGAGTACACCAGACTCCTCCTTGATCCGTTTAAGATAAACAAGGACATCAAGCCCAGAAACCGGGTTTGCCTCGTCATCAAGAACCGATCCAGCCACGATAAACTCGCCTCCAACCGAAACCACATCATCCTGATATGTGATGTTCGTGAAAGTAGGTGTCAGACCCGTACTCTGGTTCACAACGGGCTCCGATATCGGTGTGGCGTCAAACACGACCCATCCAAGGTCATCAAATAATACCTCAGTGTATGCGTGAGCCTGATGCGGTGAGACATCCTGAACCTCGACCTCGGAGTTAACAAGCCAACCAGTCACAAGCCGTGCCGGAATACCGATGCTTCTCGCGAGCATAGTCAAAGCTGACGCATAATCGGTGCATATTCCCTGTTGCTCATAGAGAAGGAACCATACAACGGGGTCAACTCCAGAGGGAGCCTCTGCGGCTGATTCATTATACGGATAATTGGACTCTAGATAGTCGCTGAGTGCCTGTATTTTCTCGTATGGCGTGTTCTCGTACATGGTTATCTGCTCAGCCAGTGAACCAATGCTTGCCTCCAGCTCAGAGGTAATCTGAACATACGGCATAGCAACATACAGATCAGCACCCATCAACGTAGACTCACTAAACTCGTAATGGTTTGCCACCACCTGATACGGAGCCACAAAAGAGCCGTTGGTCTTGAAGATGTTAAGATCAGGATAATAGATCAAAGGATCATAGGCGTTGATCTCTACTGGGTTGTGGGGGCTCGGTATATTGTACTCGAAGCTTGTGCTGGGCTCGATAACATAGCTATATTCGGTAACACTGTCGTATCCGGTTACCGAGTCACTGATAACATGACCATCATATGGGATGAGCAACCTACTGGGTAGATACCATGAACCATTATAATATTCCCCCACACCGTCACGCAGATACTCCGAGCCAGTCACACCATAGACTCTGAAAACACGTTCACTGGGACCACTGGGCTCACCGGGGAACTCAAAATCAAGATCATCCAACGGGTTATCACCATCAGTGAAATTCAGGTCAGGTATCTCGCCAATCATATCACTGAGATCACCTGAAGGCGTGGCGTCAAAGATAATCCACCCAAGGTCCTCAAAGGGAACCTCGGTAAATGCGTGGCTCTGAATCGGGAAAACCTCCTGATAATCAGCCAAAGGATCAATATAGTAGCCGCCCACTAGTCGAGCGCTGAAATTAAGACTACGCGCCAACATAACCAAAGCAGTGTTAAAGTGGCTGCATACGCCCTCACCTGACTCAAACAAGAAATACTCACATGGGTCTACACCCGGCGGAGCCTCTGTTGCCGACAGGTTATAATCGTAATAGGTTTGAAGATAATTTTCTAGGGCTAGTATTGCCTCATAGTCTGTTGTGGTGTTCTGGGTGATTGCCTCAGCAAGCTCCCGTAGGTCATCATCAAGATAATCTGGGACATCAAGATACTGGGGAATCTCCTCCACACTAGATGCATTCATCAACGCATCGCTGTACTCGTAGAGAATATACTCGATCTCATACGCCCCCGGCACATCTGGCACCTGAAATATCTGAGAATCCTCAAAAAACGCCGCAGGGTCACTAAGATTAAGATAAACAGGATTCTGAGGCGTAGGAATATAACCCAAATTATCCACCAACGGAGTAATGGTAATGTTATAGTTCTCATAATCAGTCCAAAGGTCAACATCCAGACTCAAAGTCTCACCCTCATAAGAGACCGACTGAGTCAACGCCGTGTCCCAAGTACCACTGTAATAATCATCATAGGTCTGAAGCCTGAGATACTTTGTGTGGGGAACACCCTCAATCAATAAACTTGGATCAGGGTTAGCGTCGCCAATGTCTACTTCCGGTAGGTCTAGGCTTGTCTGCTCCGGGTTTATGGGCATATCAATATCTGGTAATTCGAAGGGTAGATCAGGTGCCTCAATATCGCTTAGGGGTGGAACCTGTTCAAATGACTGGATGCTAAACCCTATCAAAATAATGGCAAGTATAGTACAGGCTAGGAGAAACAGGTTCTTCGACTGTCTATACATTGTTTATTCCAAACCAGAGAATGTACCAGCCGATATAAGACTTCTAGAAGCCTGATACATAGAAAACCGGTTATCTCCAGTGCTCCCTGATATAATCAGACGCCTCACTGATAGCGAAAGGACGCGAGTTATTCCCCGTACGCACAAAGAACTCCTGTTTATCACCGTTATTCAGGAAAGCAGGCTTAGGACAAGACTGGATATTTACCTGACAAAGGTCCTTGCCAAGCACGTTATGGAACCTGACGCCGATGTATTGAAGATAATAATTACCTATACAGTTTGAGACCAAGCTCATTAGATGATTCTCAAAGCCATCCTGATTCTGGTTACGAATAACCCTGTAATCATTCTCGATCCCAAGAACATCCTTCTCATCAGACAAACCGATAAGCAAAGTACCACCCTCAGCGTTAAGGAAAGCACAGATAGTCTTCAACACCACTTTCTCAAGACACTGATTCACCTGCTTCGTATTGTAATCATACCTGAGACTGGACTTGAACTCAAGATGCTGGCCCTCTGAGAAGTTAAGCAACTCAAAGATATCATCACTGACACCGCCATTCCGGTTCTTCAAACTCTCAACCAACTCAGGGTGCCTGTTCGCGATATCAGTAAGACTCACAATCCCAGCTATCGAACCGCCCTCAACCACCGCCAACTTCTTGATCTTATTCCGCTGCATCGTCCTGCAAGCATCCTCGATCAAAGTATCAGGAGGACACGCCACAATATCAGGCGTCATAATCTCGGAAACCTTAACCTCACGAGGATCCTGACCAACCGCAACAATACGGGTGATAATATCTTTCTCCGTAAGAATACCCAAGGGTTCACCACCTTCATAGACAACGATGCTGCTGATGCCGTGGTTTACCATTATCCGGGCAGCTGCCTCAACGGACTGGTCGGGTGTTATAGTAACTACTTCTGGTGTCATAACCTCGTATACAGTGGATATCAAGCGTTGAACCGCCAATGTTGGTTGATGGTTAAAATTGTTAAGAAGATTATGATAGCATACAACTGATCAAGGATTCATCTTCTCCCACTTCTCCGAGACCAAGTTATACCTCCACTCAACCTCATCATCAACAAAACCCCTGTGGAACAACATCAAACGCTCCGCGATAACCAATGCAACCTGCACCTCCTCCGCTTCATCAGACAACCTTTTCGATGAACGCAGCAAATTCAACACAGCCTTACACCCCACAGAGAAAGTCAGACCATTCGCCCCCAGCTTCACAGGGAACTTGCGGCACATCAAAGGACGCTCCTCGTATACCTTGCACAGATTATCCACGAGGTGCATACAACGGTTATCCGTGTACTGATACGTGAATATACTAGATGGAGCATCCACCCCTTTCGCGAGATGCGGACGTACTTTATCCTCTGGGAACAGGTGAATCTCATCAGGGAACAATGTGAGCCCTGATACCCCTGTGCCAGCCCTCAGGTTACTGCAGCATCGCCCACACATCTCACATCCCTCCATCACTGACACCGAATAGAATGAAAGATGCTTGATGCCTTTAGAAGCTTATCAAAAAAAGGGGTACGAGTTTTGGATAGAAAGACTCTTTTTATCTTAAGCATATCCTAACTCAATGAAATTTGAATTTGAGTACTGGTCCAGCCTCGACTCAAAATACATAATAGTACCAATCGAAGCAGAATCCGAGAAAGACGCAAAAACAGAGTTCCACAAAATGCATCCCCATAAAAAGTATCGAATACTGGACCCAATAGACGACGAATAGATTTGAGAAGCTTATTCGCTTCTAAAGCAGCGATGTTAGGATAAAATCATCAATTAGACACGGTTTCATGTAACAGGAATATTGAATTTCTCGTAGCATAACAATAGATGTTCTATATATTATGTTTTTTAGATTTCAACGTTTGATTTGGTATTTTCAAAATTTATTCACAATACTTTAAAATCTAAAAAAATAGTAAGAAAAGAGAAACATGCAACTGCCTTTTTTCTTTGTCTATGTTATTGTATATGCCTGCTTGCTAGCTTTCCTATCAGGTGCTTTCTCACTAAATCAAATATTAGACGATTTTCCCAACTTCACATACTCTGGAGTAATAGCCACAGGCATAGTCTTCAACTATTATATCTCAACATTTCTACATTTTTCACCATATGCAGGGTCAGTAATGGCTTTCCTGATAGGTGGATTTCAGGGAGTCATAATACATGTATTGTTTGATTATTTAAAGCGGAGAGGGCGAGACAGTGTTCAGTTGACCTTAGCCTCACTTGGAGGTATGATTGTTTTAACTAATTTAGTCAAGATTTGGCAATGGTGGATACGCGAACAATATGCGTTATATGATTTTGTTTTTACCTTAAGGTCTCAGGATTTTACTTTTCTAGGTAATCCGGGAATATTGTACATATCATCGTTTTTGTTTATAGTATCTGTTATATTCTTAGGGATTATTCCGAGAACTGATTTCTATGCCGTCTTCAAGGCAATATCTTGTGATAAAGAGTTGATTATGATACAAGGCATTGATGTAACAAACATTCAAAGGGGTGTTAATTTTTTCATAGGAGGTATTTCGTGTCTGGTAGGTGCTCTTTTTGTTATCTTTATTCAGTCTTCTCCAGAGGGGGCATATTTTACATTGATTGCCGCTTTAACTGGGGCATTATTTGGTGGGATTTCGTGTCCTAGAGACTCGTTTATTGGTGGGTTTTTCTTTGGTGTTTTTGAAGTTGGGTTAATTATTGCGGGTCAGTGGTTGTTTGGGCCTTGGGTTGGTGAATTCAGACAATTGGTGCCAATTCTGGTCTTATCTCTGGTTCTACGGTTCAAACCTGATGGGGTATTAAGTAAATAGACTACGTTCCAGTCTCATGTAACAAGCATATTGCAGCTTCTCATACTGAAGATAAGCCCTAAAAAAACTCTTGTCATCTAAATATAAATAGAGTCATTGTGCAAACACTTCTATGAAAAGTGACATCAAGGCAACTGACGCTTGGAAGATAGCAGTCATTGTCTCAATAATATTCACAGGAATAATCTGGCTGCTTGGAGATAACCTACAACCATTCATAGACAATCTTCTCCCTGATCAAGGCGCCTCATGGTACTACTGGAAACTACCTACTAGACAACCCACGGTAATACTTGTGGTCTGGAGCCTATACATTATTCATCAGCTTGGAGTCTGGATAAGCATCTACTGGGCTCAGCGAACCCTATCGGGAAAACTCAACGCGGAAAAATTAACACGATACAATGTCTTCATGCTCACATGGAACACCGCCTTCATGGTGCTCCATCTCGTGGAAACCCAGCTATTGTTCGATGGATTGGCACAAGATGTACCTATCTGGACCAGCCAAGGCTCAGTGATCCTGATGCTAGTGTTTGTTTTGATAATCGAGAACCGGAGAAGAGGCTTCATACTAGGCAAGAAACTGGAAAAACCATTCACAACACAAGTAACCGGGTTCTTCAGACGAATCCACATGTATATCGTAGCATGGGCACTAGTCTATACATTCTGGTTCCACCCCATGGCAGTAGACCCTCAGCTAATCTCGGGGTTCCTCTACATGTTCTTCCTATTCACCCAGATGAGCCTAGCATGGACATGGATACACTTGGATAAACGCTGGATCATATTCCTTGAGAGCTATGTGGCCCTCCATGCTTTGATAGTAGCCGTCTATAACACGATCCAACATGGGAGCGCCGATATGTGGCCTATGTTTTTCGCTGGATTCGCATTCATGTTTGTATTCACATACCAGTTTGCACTCAAAATAAGCAGACGCATAAACATCGGCATAATCGGAGCCTACATTGGGTTCCTAGTCTGGCTATATGCACCGAGCCCAATTGGATACGGACGAGGATTAGAATACATCACAAGGGCTGAGTTCCTCTGGATACCCATAATTCTCTACCTGTTGGCACTGGTTTTCGCAGGAGCCGTGTACATAGCCAAGAAAATTATTCCTAGCAACAAGATAGAATCTACTTAAATCTTATTTACCCAGCCTTTATCATCTTATCAATGGCAGACCTATCACAGATTCTCGACTTCAATTTCATCGATTGGATACCAGAACTACTGCAGATAACAATCATACTAGTAATAGGAATGATAGTAAACTCAATAATCGTAAGGTCTGTATCAAGTCTCCAACAAAACGAAAACGCTGATAGAAGAGTAATCAGACAAATCGGACTCATCGCACGCTACATCGTCTTCTTCATAGCCACCCTCTTCAGCCTAAGCATAGCGGGACTAACACCAAA
>Ga0272443_10001500_pt1 | contig 33642 bp, 27 predicted proteins | sample SSMAcet12_FD_193581 | JGI IMG/M metagenome (GOLD analysis project Ga0272443, IMG submission 193581) | Marine sediment archaeal communities from Little Sippewissett salt marsh, Falmouth, MA, United States - SSM-Acet-12 | ecosystem: Environmental > Aquatic > Marine > Wetlands > Sediment ... | reverse complement strand
GTCGGACCGGTCCATCCGGGAATACTGCGAAAAGATCTGGAAAGTGAAACCGTTCAGAGTGAAGTGAATTCCGGGGGATAATTTAATTTGCATTTAAAAGGAAAATCGCATATTTTTATGAAACTAAATGTTCATACATTTGAACATATCAGTCGTAGAACTTTAACTACCTTTATTTACAAACTTTAACCAATCATCCATGAAAAAACTTCATTCCATCTTCATCATTCCGGCGATCCTGGCCGTGGGGATCGTCCTCGTCGTTTCTTCCTGCAAAAAGGAGGAAGAGCCGGTCCCGACCACCATCACCCTGGACAAGACGCAGACAGGGCCGCATGACATCGGTGAGACCGTGACAGCCACCGTGACCATCGAGGCCGAGGGGGTTACAAAATGTGTCTATTACAAGGTTGTGGACACTGAGAAAGGCGATCCGGTCGACATTACTTCAAACCTGGTGCAATCGGACAAGACCTATACCTATGACTTTTCGTACGTCTTGGAGTTGGGCGACGATGTGGGGACCCTGGGTTTCGAATTCGAGGTGACCGACGACGAGGCCCAGGTGAAAACGGCGGCCCTTTTGGTTACAACCAACCTTTCCGTCCAGGGAATGTTCGTGAAATACGACTGGAAGATCACCGCGGAAGAGTGGCTGGGGAGCGATGTCCTGGCAGCCCACGACGCGGCCAAGGTGTTCCGGTTCCATGCGGACGGGACCTACGAGGTGGACCTGAGCCCCGAACATGCCGGCAAAAACCATCATTTCTGCTTCTGGGTGTACAAGGAAACACCGGACAACGGGGATACCCTTGCCGTCCTGAGGCTGGTCAGAAGGCTGCTGTCGGGCGACCAGGGTCTTGATGAGTACTACGATTTCAGGATCACCGAGGCCACCGAAGCCGAGATGACCATGTACTGGGATCTGGCTGTCTGGGGATTACTGGATATCCAGCGGACCTTCAAGAGCCAGGCCAAAGGTGCTTTCCAGCCTTACGGGACGGAAGCTTATGCGGATACCGTTCTGAACCAGCTGGATGTGCTTGACTGCTCGCACATCGACGAGAACCTGCTGACCATCGATTAATACAGCCGGACAGGATCCTCACATCCCGGGCCGCATGACGGTTCCCGGGATGTGCCGGATCAGTCTGTCCCGGAACCGGCCGCAGCCATCTCGTGCCGGTCGTTCATTTCCATATTCCAGGATCTGGAACTTATACTTTTTATCCCAATCATTTCAACATGAAAAGGTCCGTTATATTGATCATCCTGGCCTCCCTGGCACATATCCTGTCAGCCCAGGATGTAACCCTCACGGGGATTGTCAGGGACCAGGAGGGGATCCCCCTCCCGGGCGTATCTGTTTATATTGAGGGCACCACCCGGGGTGTCATCACGAATCTTGACGGGGAGTTCGAGATTGAGGTGGATCCGCAGCAGGATGCGGTCCTGCTTTTCTCCAGCGTGGGATTTGAGCTCGAATCCAGAAGGATCGGGGACGGGACCACCTTTTTCGAGATCACCATGAGACCGAAGATCACCGAGCTGGATGATGTGGTGGTCATCGGATACGGCACACAGCGCAGGGGAGATGTGACCGTGGCCATTTCCTCGGTGGACGCCGGGGCGGTGAGCTCACCGGTGCATACCTCCCTGGACCAGGCGCTGCAGGGACAGGCTGCCGGGGTAGTGGTCATGCAGTCCACCGGTAAACCGGGGGCGCCGGTTTCGGTCAGGATCAGGGGGACCACCTCCATCAACGGGACCAACGAGCCCCTGTATGTGGTGGACGGGATCCCCATCATCACCAAGGCGGAAGAACTGACCACGGGCACGGTGCAGGGTTCGGACATCAATCCCCTTTCCTCGATCAATCCGGCTGACATAGAGTCCATCCAGGTACTGAAGGATGCTTCGGCAACGGCCATCTACGGGGCCAGGGGCGCAAACGGCGTGGTCCTGATCACCACCAGGAAAGGAAAAGCCGGGAAGCCCCAGGTGAACATCTCGAGCACGGTGGGGCTCCAGGTCCTGGCGAAAAAGCTGGACCTGCTGAATGCGCGTGAGCTGGCGGAACTGGGGAATGCTGCGGTCGCAGAAGCGAGGAAGTATTACCCGGATATCGCATACGGGGATAATTTCGCGTTCCCGGACAGGTTCGGGGAGGGGACCGACTGGCAGGATGAGATCTTCCGCCAGGCTTGGCTGCACAACCACCAGGTTTCCCTGAGCGGGGGAGAGGAGCGGACACGGTATTTCATGTCGGCCAACCTGATGCAGCAGGACGGTATCATCCACAACTCGGACTTCAACAAGGGAACCTTCCGGATCAACCTGGACAGTGACCTGGGGGAAAATGTGCGGACCGGGGTGAATATCAACTTCACGCGGAGCATCAGCCACGGTGTGATCACCGGGGTGCCCAATTTTTCATCCAGTGTGACGGCCATGGCGCTCATGTTCAATCCTGCCCAGGAGCCATATGATCCGAACGGACCCGGCGGATACACCTACGAGAGCAATACCATCAACAGGGTTCCGAACCCTGTGGCGGAGATCAATGAGACGGACCGGATCGTTAACTCGAACAGGGCGATCGGTGACTTTTACCTGGACTGGGACATCATCCCGGGGCTCCAGTACCGGTTCAAGCTGGGAGCGGATGCGTTCTTCACCAAAGAACAGCAGTACATTCCCAGTTATATCAAACGCGGACAGGACAAAGGAAAGGGGTATAACGTGAACATGCAGGGTTACACCTGGCTGATGGAAAATACCCTCTCCTATACGAAAGAGGTGAACAAACACCACCTGGTCCTGCTGGTCGGACAAACCGCCCAGAAGTATATTTCAGAAAGCACGGACATTGCCATCGAACGATTCGACGATGACAGGCTGGGGTATTACAACCTGGGACTCGGACTGGACAAGACGGTCAACACGGGATTTCAGAGCTGGGCGATGTTATCCGGGATCGGAAGGGCCATTTACAACTACGACAGCAGATACTACGTGACGCTCTCCGGACGGGCCGACGGTTCTTCCAAGTTCGGTACGGCGAACAAGTGGGGATTCTTCCCCTCCGTTTCGCTGGCCTGGAGGGTCAGCGGGGAAGATTTCTTCAGTTCGGTGGAAGCGGTCAACAGTCTGAAGATCAGGGCCAGTTTCGGGACCGTCGGGAATGAGGGGATCCCCCCGGGCAGCACCATCAGCCTGATGGGCGAGCTGCCCTACTTCTTCGGTGAGATGCCCGCATCGAGGGTGGTGGGGACCTATGTCTATTCACTGAAGAACAATGAGCTGAAGTGGGAGGTGACCCAGCAGTACAACACGGGATTCGACCTGAGCATGTTCGAGTCCAGGATCATGCTGACGGTGGAGGCTTACCTGAAGCACACGTCGGACCTCCTGCTCTATGTGCCCATCAACCGCTCATCCGGCTTTGAATATGCATGGGCAAATGTGGGGGACATGAGCAACCGGGGGATCGAATTTTCGCTGAACACCGTGAATATCCAGTCGCCCTTTGAGTGGAGGACAAGGCTGAACGTGGCCTTCAACAGGAATACGGTGACCAACCTGGCCGGATCGCAGGATATCTACGGGATCCCCATCATGAATATCCTGGACTGGACCCGGATCAGCGAAAACAGTCCCGTCGGAATGGTCTACGGATACAAAACCGACGGGATCCTGCAGCTGGACGAGGATCCTTCCTCGCAGCCGTTCTTCCCCTCCAAGATCATCCGGTACGGTGACCGGAAATACGTGGATCGAAACGAAGACGGTGTGATCACCACAGATGATCACTTCGTGCTCGGGAACGTGAATCCGGATTTCACCTTCGGTTTCAGCAACCATTTCGCTTACAAGGGGATCTCCCTGGACATTTACCTGCAGGGGGACATCGGCAACGAGCTGGTCAATTTCAATAAGTTCCAGCTGGAGAGTTTTGACGGCTACCAGAACAACCTGGCGACAGCCCTGGAGCGGTGGACGGAAAACAATCCGACCGATGAGTACCCCCGGGCCAATGCATCCTCCCACGGGAACTTCATGTCGGACGTGATCGTGGAGGACGGATCATACATGCGGGTAAAAGAGGTGACCCTTGCCTACGAACTTCCGTCCCGTTGGTTCAGCGAGATCCCTGTCAGCAGCATCCGGGTGGCGCTCAGCGGCAACAACCTCTGGACCTTCACCCGCTACTCCGGATTCGATCCCGAAGTTTCCATCTACGGGGGCAATGTGTTCGGCAAGGGAGCCGATTACGGGGCTTATCCCATGGCGAGAAGTGTGATGTTCACACTGAACCTGGTTTTTTAGAACGAATAATTTGCAGATCATGAGAAAGATCATTATCGCATTACTGGTCCTGGCGCTGGCCGGCTGTGAAGGGTTCCTCGACGAGGAGATCCGGTCCACCTACAACTACGACAATTATTTCCGGTCGGAGGACGACCTGGTGCGTTTTGCAAACGGGATGTACGGGGGACTGATCATCTGGACATGGGAACAGGGGGGATTGTTCTTCAACAATTACTGGGTGCTGCAGGACCTGGCATCGGACAATGCCTTTGAGACCGGTCCCTCGGTGGACATGCACGATTTGTCGAAGTTCACCTTCGATCCGAACAACATCGTTGTGGGCTTCGTCTGGCAGGGGTGTTATTTCGTGATCAACTCGGCCAATGTGCTGCTCCATGAATCCGAAAAGATGGAGAAATACTCCAGTCCCGAGATCAAAGACCACCTCCAGGGCGAAGCTTATTTCATGAGGGGAATGCTGTACTTCGAGCTGGCGAAACTGTTCGGGGACATTCCCTACCAGGATTTCCCGACCACCGATGCAGAGGGGACCAAACTCGCACGCACCCCGGTGGCCGAGGTGTACGAGCACATCATCGCCGATCTGGAGCAGGCCGAACAACTACTGGCTGTGAATCCGTTCCCGGACAGGGTGCTGGGGATGCCGACCCCCGAAACGGCCGCGGCCCTGCTGGGCAAGGTGTACCTGACACGCGGTGCGCTGAACGATGATCCGGCCGATTTTGCCCTGGCAAAAACATCCCTGGAAAAGGTCATTGGCAAATATGAGCTTGAACCGGAATTTTCCGATATTTTCAAACTGGCCAACGCCAACCGCGGGGAGATCCTGTGGTCGGTCAATTTCAGCGGCACGCTGGGGGAAGGATGGACAACCAACCAGTTCCTTGTGAGGCTCATGCCCACCACCGAATCTTCCAACGGTGTCCGCAACGGACAGGCCTGGGAGCGACCCACCCAGCATCTGTACAACAGTTACGCGCCGGACGACAAGCGCCGGGATGCCACGTTCATCACCGAATTCGAAGGGGAGGTTTTCGGTGAGCCTTTCGTACAGAAATACTGGGACCGGGAAGCGGAGCCGGGGAAACAAAACGGGGAATCTGATGCCGATTTCATATACCTGCGGTATGCGGACGTGCTGCTCATGTATGCAGAGGCACTCAACGAGATCAGCGGCGGACCGGATGAGGCTGCATACGATGCCATCAACCTGGTGCGGAACAGGGCGGGAATCGGGGACCTGACAGAGGGGCTCGGCTACCAGGACTTCAAGGATGCCCTGCTGCAGGAGAGAAGGTGGGAGCTGGTCATGGAAGGGCACCGCTGGTATGACCTGGTCAGGTTCGGAAAGCTGAAGGAGGCTGTCCTGCTTGCCAAGCCCGAGGCAAATGTCAAGGACCACCATGTCCTGTTTCCCATCCCTCAGAAGGAGCGATACTATAACCCCGCACTGACACAAAATGAAGGGTATGCGGAGTAATCTTGAACAAAAAACACCATCCGGACTGAAAATAAGACCCAATTTCAATAAATCCCCGTATATCCAGGTCCATGGAACGGACGGGGAATGTTTTGCAGGGTGGGATGGGATCACCCGGGAACTGAACAGGGCACTTTCTGCGGCCGGATCGGGTAAAAAAGTGGTCGTCCTGGAAACCTACCAGGGAGTGCATGATGAGGAGATCCTAAAAGCGGTGGTCCCGGGATGCCGCATCGATGCCGTATTCCATACCCGCGACATTTTCCTTTCCGAAGAGAAGATCAATACACTGGTGTATCCCGACCTGACCGACGACCGGATCTTTGGCTATCTCTCGCGCCTGAACATGATCGATTTCATGGATCGCGAAATGCTGGAGGTCATGCAGACGGTACTTAAGGAGAAACGCTCCGGGACCATCCTGGTTTACGGCCACGGGGCATCGCTTGTGGCACCGGACCCGGATCTCCTGGTATATGCCGACATGGCCAGGTGGGAGATCCAGCTGCGGATGCGGAGGGACGAGGTGAGCAACCTGGGAGTGGATAACCGGGAAGAAACATTTGAACAACAGTACAAGCGGGGATTCTTCCTGGACTGGCGGGTGTGTGACCGGCTTAAGAAAAAGCTCATGCACAGGTGGGATTATGTCCTGGATACCAACACGAAGGACCATCCGAAAATGCTCACCGGCAGGACCATGAACAGGGCGCTCTCACATGCATATACCCGGCCTTTCAGCGTGGTGCCCTATTTCGATCCGGGTCCGTGGGGGGGACAGTGGATGAAGGAGATCCTGGACCTGGACAGGGAGGCGGAGAATTACGCCTGGTGCTTCAACTGCATTCCCGAAGAGAACAGCGTGTGCCTGAAGTTCGGGGATGTGCTCTTCGAAACCCCCTCCGTCAATCTCGTTTTCGACGACCCTGTGAAACTGCTCGGGGATGCGGTCCATGCCAGGTTCGGTGACGAATTCCCCATCCGGTTCGATTTCCTTGACACCATGGAAGGGGGGAACCTCTCCCTGCAGGTCCATCCCCTCACCGAATATATCCAGGAGCATTTCGGCATGCATTACACCCAGGATGAGAGCTATTACCTGGTGGATGCAGGGGAAGGGGCCTCGGTCTTCCTGGGTCTCAGAGAGGGGATCGACCGGGAGGAGATGATCCGGGAGCTGCAGGAGGCCGAGAAAACAGGAGGATTCTTCGACGCGGATAAGTACGTGATGAACTGGCCGGCCCGCAAACACGACCATTTCCTGATCCCCGCGGGAACGATCCACTGTTCGGGTAAAAACGGAATGGTGCTGGAGATCAGCTCCACACCCTATATCTTCACCTTCAAGCTGTGGGACTGGGGGAGGAAGGGCCTGGACGGGAAACCGAGACCGATCAACATCCGGCACGGGATCAACGTGATCCAGTGGGACCGCACCGAAAGCTGGGTCGGGGAGAACCTGATCAACCGCATTGAGGAAGTGGACCGCGGGGATGGCTGGGTGGAAGAGAGAACCGGGCTGCACCGCAGGGAGTTCATCGAGACCCGCAGGCACTGGTTCACCGGAAAGGTGCACCACCATACCCGCGGAGGGGTGAATGTGCTGAACCTGGTGGAGGGCAGGGAAGCGGTGGTGGAGAGCCCCTCGGGCGCCTTCGAACCATTTGTGGTGCATTACGCGGAAACCTTTATCGTCCCCGCCGCGGTCGGGGAGTATACCATTGCTCCCCACGGGGAGTCGGCCGGGAAACAGTGTGCCACCGTGAAAGCGTATGTGAGGACCTGAGAAAGGAGAGCGGGGTGCGGCTCCCGGTCCGGATATGGTATGTGGTCCGGTGCGTAGAAATGAGACAGATATGGGGAGATACGATTCCATAAAATACCCGCTTGCGCTGATCCTGGCGCTGTCCGTGTGCAGCCTCTACGGCCAGCGGGTGCTTGAAGCAGACCTGGACCGGTTCAATGCATTCAACCAGGTGGAGAACGGATGGTGCGCTTCTGACGCGACCATTTCCCTGCTGCTTCCCGACAGCGCCACGCTGTGGTTGTTCGGCGACTGCATCGTGGGAACAAAGGTCTCCACATTCGATGTGAACAATGCAAACGCCACGATGATCAACAATGCGGCGATCATCGAGGACGACGGGCTGCTCAGGGCCCACTTCACCGGCACCTGGCAGGATCCGGGTTCACTGATCCCATCGGTGGACGGAGATATTTTCTGGCCGGAGCATGCCACGGTGGAAAACGATACCCTGAAGATCTTTGCGGTGCGGATCATCCTGGAGGATACCGGCGTACCGGGATTCAACTTCCGGGTGGGCACCACCCACCTGGCCCGCTTTACCTATCCCGGCATGGAGCACATCCGGACGGAGGAAGTGCCCTTTATCACCGATTCGGCCATGCGGTTCGGTACCCATGTGCTGGAGGAGGACGGGTTCAAGTACATTTTCGGGAAGAAGGATACGGTGGTAAACGGACTGAAATATCCCCTTCCCATGCTCGCCAGGGTGGACAGCACGGTGGATGAACCCTGGCAGTTCTATGCCGGGGACGGTAACTGGACCTATGACTGCCGGCACGCCGTGCCCGTGGGCGACCGGCCCATGAGCGAGTCGTTCTTCGTCCATAAAATGAACGGCAAATACCATCTGATCATGCATGAGATCTGGCTGATCGGGGAACTCTATATCCTCGAGGCGGATGCACTGACCGGACCCTGGAACCGGGCCGCATCCGGGGGGATCGAGAAAAAGTTCGCGGTCATCAACAGCCCTGAAAAGAACTTCACCTACAACCTGTTCGCCCATCCACAGTTCGGGAACGGGGACGACCTGCTGATCTCGTTCAACGTCAACAACAGCGACTTCTGGCCCATTTACGACGACACCAGGCATTACCGGGCAAGGTTTTACCAGATGGATGTGGAGGAGGCGCTCCAGGCGGCCGTCCCGGATACCCTGGACATCTGGGCGGATTTCACAGGTACTGGCACTGGCAGCGGTATCCGGACCGCTGACCGCGGTCCGGCCGGTCCGCATCTGTGGGTACACGGCGGGACACTCCACCTGGAAGATGTCGGCAGTCCCCGTCTCCTGGAGATCTTCGGTGCGGACGGGAAGCTGTACCTGTCCCGGCCGGTCCGATCGGACGAAACGGTATCGCTGGAGGGGATCCCGGAGACCGTCTTGCTGGTCCGGCTGAGCGACCGCGACGGACCGGTGGTCCGCCGGATCGTGAACACATACTGATCCAGCTCCGCGACGGCCATTTCAGCCTGAGCGGTCTTTTTTTTTCTTTAGACTACCTTTTTCCCGTAGCCTGTTATTGTAAGCTTTTTGTCCGCCGGATCCTTCTTATGGTAATTGCTGATTGTGTCATTGATGATTTTCTCCCATTTCTCAGCCATCTGTAATTCCCCGGACAATGTAAGCGGATCGTAATCATTGTTGTAAAATTCCAGTTTGGCCGGCGGTTTTTTCATATCCCTGAATGAGAGGATCAGTTCGATTTTATCAATGACCATGATTTTTTCTCTGGGTTGAGAGACGGTCCTGACCTCCTTTCTCAGATGGCAACGTTCCGCTTCTGTCAGGTTGATGACTTCCCTGTTGTCATTGATTGCAGTGCCCCTGATAAAAAAGAGTTTCATGGTTTCCCGGTCATCGATTCCGATGTGTGTTTGATCCCAGCTGTCATGCTGTGTAATGGTGCTGCCATTTTCTTCTGCAAATGACTTCAATACAGCAAGTTTGTTTTCAGAACGAAGTTTGTTCCTGTAATAAAAATGAATTACAAGTGCAGCAATGGTCATGATCACAGTGACCCATACTGCCAGATTGAAATAGTCCATATGCTTCATTGATCTTTTTTTATTTAGACGATGATGGTCGATCAGGTAACCCTCCGCTGATGCATTTGGTTTGTTCCTGCAGCTGACCTAAATTGCATGCAATCAATCCCGGTCCCATATGCCCGGCAATCCCTTTATACCATCCCGGCGCCGGCAGAAGCTGAAGCGGACGGTCCTGGCGGTCATCCTTATCAGCCTGGCGCTGCTCTACGGCCTGGTGGTCTTCCTTGTGATCACCAGGGGCGACAGGTCGGAAAGTCCCCATGCGGCTGAAGACCCAGGTGAGGATGTCGCGGGTGCCTTTTCCGGGAATGACGCGGATCCGGATACGTCCGGCCTGTTGGCCGCAGATGATATATATCTGATGGCCAGGGAGAAACATACTGCCTACTGGACCGATCACACGGACAGTGAAGCGTTATACGACGCCATCAGCCTGTACCGCAGGGTGTTGGAGAGGGATCCTGAACATGCCCGCAGCTACGCGGGACTGGCAATGGCTGCCTGTGACGAACACGACCGGGATCCTGTACTGCCGGAAGGATTGCCGGACTCCATACTGAGGCTGACCAGGTTTGCGCTGACATATGACCCGAGCCTGGGTGAGGCTTATTATGTCCGGGGTTTGTGTTACCTGAAGCTGGGGGAAGCAGAAAAAGCACTGAACAACCTGGACAGGGCACTGGAAATGAATCCCTACGATTTCCGTGCATACCGGTTGAGGAGTTATGTGTATATTCACCTGCTGAGCGATCATTCGTACGGATGTCCGGATACAACATTTCTTATATACTGAAGATCGCGCTGATCGGAGCCCTGGGAGGATTTCTGTTCGGTTACGACTGGGTGGTGATCGGCGGGGCAAAACCCTTTTACGAACAATTCTTCCTCATCAGTGATATCCCCGGGATGCAGGGATGGGTGATGAGCAGCGCCCTGCTGGGCTGCATTGCAGGTGCCCTGGGTTCGGGCATTATCAGTGACCGGTTCGGACGGAAAGTTGCCCTTTTCACCGCCGCGATCCTCTTCACCATCTCGGCCGTCGGCACCGGTTTATCTGGATCCGTCGGACAGTTTGTGTTTTTCAGGATCTGGGGAGGGATCGGGATCGGCATCGCATCCTCGGTTTCTCCCGTCTTTATTTCGGAAATGTCGCCGGCGGACCTGCGGGGGCGGTTCGTTTCCCTGAACCAGCTGACCATCGTGGTGGGTATCCTGCTTGCGCAGGTTGTGAACTGGCTCATTGCCAGACCTGTCCCCGATGGGGCCACCGACCGCTTCATCCTTGAGTCCTGGAACGGACAGATGGGCTGGCGATGGATGTTCTGGGCAGAGACGGTTCCGGCGTTCCTCTTTTTCGTCCTGCTTTTCGCCGTTCCCGAAAGCCCGAGATGGCTGGTGAAAGCAGGGAGGAATGAGGAAGCCCGCAGCATCCTGGAGCAGATCGGGGGGAGAGGGTACGCCGGAGACCGGATCAATGAAATCAGGGCATCCTTCAGGGAAATATCTGAAAAGGTTGATTTCAGATCGCTTTTTTCCAGGAGCGTCTTTCCCATCCTCCTGCTCGGGATGGTCCTGGCATTTTTTCAGCAATGGTGCGGGATCAACGTTGTCTTTAATTATGCCGAGGAGGTATTTGCCGCAGCGGGGTACGGGGTCAGCGATACCCTGTTCAACATCGTGATCACAGGGGTCATCAACCTGGTGTTTACATTCGTGGCCATCCGGACGGTGGACCGGTGGGGAAGGAGGGCCCTGATGATCACGGGATCACTTGGTCTGTCGGTGGTCTATCTCCTCGTCGGTGCCGGTTACTATTTCAGCTTCGCCGGCATCGGTGTGCTGATTTTTATTCTTGCGGGGATATCCGTGTATGCGATGACACTGGCGCCCGTTACCTGGGTCGTTCTCTCCGAGATCTTTCCCAACCGGGTCAGGGGAGCGGCCATGTCCCTGGCCACGACAACGCTCTGGATCGGCAGCTTCCTGCTCGTGATCCTGTTTCCTGTCCTGAACGAGGTGCTGGGCACGCACGGCACCTTCTGGCTTTTCGCCGGTATCTGTTTCCTGGGTTTTCTTTTCATCCTGAGGAAACTGCCGGAGACAAAAGGCAGGACGCTTGAGGAGGTGGAGGAGATGCTGACCGGGAAGAATCAATCGAAAAGAGAAAGACCATGACTTCACGCGAAAGACTCATCGAGACCATTCATCACCGGGAGCCCGACCGCCTGGTGGTGGACATCGGTGCGGGCGGACAGACCGGGATGGGTGTCTGCGCCGTGCATCGGCTCAGGGAAGCATTGTTCGGGAACTCAGGTTACCGGGTAAAGGTCACAGAACCATACCAGATGCTGGGGGAGATTGACGAGGCGATGCGGAAGAGGCTTCAGCTGGATGTGGTGGGGATCGATCCGCCAAAGAACATGTTCGGGTTCAGGAATGAACGGTGGAAGCCGTTTACCATGCACAACGGGACCGGGGTGGATGTTCCGGGGGATTTCAATTATTCTGTGGATGACAAAGGGGCCATACTGATGCACCCTGAAGGAGATCTGGCAATGCCGCCGCGGGCAAAGATGCCGGTGGGAAGTTATTTTTTCGATGCCATCGATACGGGCAGCACGGCTGATTACAGCCGTCTGGATCCCGAAGACAATACGGTGGAGTTCGGGATTCTGTCACGGGAGGAGGTGGATTATTTTGCATCGCTGGCAAGAAAATATCACGAGGACACCGGGTACGGGATCTATATGACCCTGCCGGCCATGGCGTTCGGCGATATCGCCCTTGTACCGGCCCCGTGGATGAAGCATCCGGGGGGGATCAGGGGGGTGGAGGAGTGGTACCTGGCCACACTTGCCTATCCGGATTACATTGAGAAGGTGTTTGAAAAGCAGTGCGAGATCGCCCTGAAGAATGTGGAATTGCTGGCCGGGGCGGTCGGTGATCTGGTACAGGTCGTTTTTGTGAGCGGGACCGACTTCGGAACCCAGAACGGCCTTTTTCTGTCCCTGGAAACCTTCCGGGAGTTATACAAACCCTACCAGAAAGCGGTCAATGACAGGATCCATGAGCTCACCGGCTGGAAAACGTTCATACACACATGCGGTGCCGTCCATGAGCTGATCCCCGACCTGATCGAAGCTGGCTTTGATATCCTCAATCCCGTGCAGATATCGGCGTCCGGGATGGATCCGGCCAGGCTGAAAAAGGAATTCGGAAAGGACATCGTTTTCTGGGGAGGCGGCGTGGATACACAGCGGACGCTGCCTTTCGGCACACCCGGTGAGGTGTACCGCGAAGTGCGGGAAAATATCGAGATCCTTGCTCCGGGCGGCGGGTATGTGTTCAACACGGTCCACAACATCCAGAGCAACGTACCGGTGGAAAATATCCTGGCCATGTTTCGTGCCCTCGACGATGCCAGGGGGATCAGCAGCGATTAACGTAACATCTTCCGGCTGATTTTCGTATAAAAGAACCGGAAGAAAGCCACTTATTCAATCTCTGAAGTTCAGTCAACTCGGGTTTGGTCTTTTTTGAAACCATTTAATAGTTGCCTATGAACAGAGGAACCGTCATCCTGATTGCATTTCTTGCACTGCTTATCACCGCTTCATGTTCCCCTGTGCAAAGGATTTCCGTGGAAGAACAGCGGCGCGGCCTGCTGATGCTGGAAGGGGAGAACATCTACAGGAACAAGGGCTTCTACAAGGATAAAAGAAGCCACAAGCAGCACATCAAGAAGCTGAAAGCCAACAAGAGAAGGTACGCGAGGCGCTAGGTGCCGCAATTTCAGGTCAGGACCTTCAGGTCGGGACCCGCTTTCATGCCGGGTTCCGCTTTCATGTGGGGAATCGTTCCGGGAACCTCAAAAAATCATATATTGAGGTGATTTTGGAACAGAACGGTTACCGGATCATGAAAAGCAGCATTGTTTCTTTGGCGCTCCTGCTGACCCTTACCGGGGCAAATGCACAGAGACCCTGGCAGGAGATCCGGGATCCGGGCATGGATGAGATCGCCGCCCGGTTCAAATCCCCTCCCGCAGAATACGGCATGATCCTCTGGTGGGGCTGGGACGGACATATGTCCGACACGGTGATCAGGAGGGACCTGGACCGGATCAGGGCAATGGGATTCAGCGGGGTGATGCTCGAAGCCGGATACGGCATGACCGCGAAATACCTCTCGCCCGAATGGTTCGAAATGGTCAGGATCGCCGTACTGGAGGCGAAAAAAAGAGGAATGACCGTCTGGATCGAGGACGAAGGCAAATACCCCAGTGGTTTTGCAGGAGGCAGGTTCAGCAGCGAACGTCCCGATCTGAAGATGCGGGGACTGGTGGTCATCGACCGGTTCGATGCGGAAGGAGGTGAGAAAATTTCCAGGGAACTGCCTCATGGTGCCCTGAGCGTGGTTGCGTATAACGGGGATGACGGTTCAACAATCGTGCTGGACGTCTCCCCGGGTGAGCTCGGGTGGGAGGTTCCGGATGGCAACTGGCAGGTGATCGTGGCGGGACACAGGTACCGTTCCTCCAATACGCGTTCCGTGAATAATCCCACGCGCGGCAAAGACACCACCGCTTCCCTGATGGATTACCTGGATCCGCTGGCCACACGGCAGTTCATGGAGTGGACCCACGAACAGTACAAAAGGTATATCGGCGACGAATTCGGCAGAACATTCATGGGTTTCATGGGAGACGAACCCGATTTTGCCTATACCCCCTGGACCCCGAAGATGCCGGAAATATTCAGGGAAAAGAAGGGATATGACATCACACCCCACCTGGCCACCTTTTTTCTCCCTGAGCCGGATGAAAAAGCCAGGCGGATGAAGGCCGACTACTGGGATGTGTGGTCGGCCCTGTTCAGGGACAATTTTTTCACGGTCCAGGCGGAATGGTGCAGGGAGAACCGGATCGAATACATCGTGCATCTCAATCACGAGGACCAGCTCCCATGGCTGGTGCGGTCGTCGGGCGATTATTTCAGGAACATGCGGCATGTGGGAGTCCCCGGTGTGGACGCAATCTGGTCGCAGATCTGGATGGATCATGTGGCGGATTACCCGAAACTGGCTTCCTCCGCGGCGCACCTCTACGGGAAGCCCCGGGCCTTTACCGAAAGCTTTGCCGCCTATACCCGCCGGCCGAACGTCTCCCAGGCGAAATGGGTGATCGATTACCAGCTTGTCAGGGGGATCAATTCGGTGCAGGTCATGTTCATGCCGGCTTCCACCGGCCGCCGCACCGGTGCCCCGCAGGTGACCGACCAGCCTCCCCGGAGGATGAGCTTCTTCCAGTCGGATTCTTTCCCGCCCGTTGCCAGCTATATCCACAGGGCTTCCTACCTGCTTTCCATGGGACAACCCGCCGCGCAGGTGGGCGTCTATTTCCCGACCTTGAGCCTATGGTACGGGGACACGGAACCGGACAGCAGCCTGCTGGAGATTTCACGGCAGCTGACGGAACAGCAGATCGATTTTGATTTCGTGGATGAACAGGCCTTTTCCTCATCGCTCACCCTCCGGGACGATGTCCTGGTGAACCTGAGCGGACAGGCGTACAGGGCAATCATTGTCCCGCCGGTCAGTGTCATGTCGGAAACAGCCCTGGAAATGCTCAAACGCTTTGCCGCGGCCGGAGGGAAGGTGATCTTCGCCGGAAACCTCCCGAAGCTGATGACGGGAAAAACTTTTGTGGATGCGAAAGCGCCCGCGGAGATCCCGGGGGCACTGATCCCCGCAGAAGGCGGAATCACGCCGGAGGTGATCGGATTTCTGCCTGAGCCGGATGTCAGGATCATCCCGTCGTTCCCCCGGGTCAAATACCTTCACCGGGAATTAAATGACGGGGAACTGTACTTCTTTTTCAACGAAGGGACCATACCGGTCTCCTTTGATGCCGAACTGGAGGGTGAAGGTGAAATACAGGTCTGGGATGCATTCACCGCAGAGATCACGCCGCTTGAAAATACCACCGCAGGGGAGGGTGGGCATTCTCCCCGGATTTCCCTTGACCGATGGGGAACCAAATTTATTGTAATCAAACGCCAATGAGACAATTCAGAACCTTTGCAGCACCGGTCCTCCTGGGTATTGCCGTGCTGTGCACTTCCTGCCTTGAGCCGTCTGAGAGGCCCCTTCCGGTGCTTGAAAAAAGAGGGGAGGCGACCCAGTTGATCGTGGACGGGGAGCCGTTCCTGGTCCTGGGCGGGGAGCTCCATAATTCAAGCTCTTCCAGCCGGGAATACATGGCACCGTACTGGCCTTTGCTCAAGGCTTCCGGAATGAACACCGTGCTGGCGGCCGTGGAATGGTCGCTCGTGGAACCTGTCGAGGGTGAATTCGATTTCGCGGTGGTGGACGATCTGCTCCGTGACGCGAGAAGCAATGATCTGAGGCTGATCCTCCTCTGGTTCGGTTCCTGGAAAAACGGGCAGTCCCACTATGTGCCCGGATGGGTGAAGAGAGATTTTGACAGGTTCCCCAGGGTGAGGGCCGAAAACGGCAAATCGCTCGAGATCCTCTCCGTTTTCGGGGAGGAGACCCTCCGCTGCGATGCACGGGCCTTTGCGGCCATGATGAAGCACCTGGCGGAGAAAGATTCATTGTACAGGACCGTGATCATGGTCCAGGTGCAGAATGAGGTGGGGATCCTGGGTTCTCCGAGAGATCACGGCGAGGCTGCGAACGCGGCTTTCCGGGAGCCGGTGCCAGGGGAGCTGATCTCATACCTGGAAAGGAACCGGGAAACCCTGCTGCCGGAACTGCTTAAAAGATGGTCCTCCTCGGGATACAGCACCTCGGGAAGCTGGGAAGGGGTTTTCGGGAAAGGGGACCATGCAGATGAGCTTTTCATGGCATGGCACTACGCGCGTTTCATCAATGCATGTGCGAAGGCAGGTAAAGAGGAGTATCCGTTGCCGTTATTCGTAAATGCATGGATCGTTCAGCCGCAGGACAGGCGGCCCGGGGATTATCCGTCCGGCGGTCCGCAGGCACATGTGCTGGATCTCTGGAGGGCCGGGGCCCCGGATGTGGATCTCTACTGTCCGGATATCTACCTGCCGGATTTTGCGGAGATCTGTTCGCTGTACACCCGGAACGGAAATCCCCTGTTCATTCCCGAATCGAGGGCGGGAGCGCAGGGAGCCGGACAGCTGTTCTATGCCATCGGCCGGCACCGGGCAATCGGGTATTCTCCTTTCGGCATTGAGCGGATCCTTGCCGGGCGTGACCAGGAGCCCGTAACGGACGAACCCGTAGCGGAGGCATACACGATCCTGAAGGAATTTGCCCCGCTCGTGCTGGAAGCACAGGCGGAAGGCAGGATAAACTCCGTGCTCCTGGTGCCGGAGAAACAACCTTCCGAGAAGATTGTCCTGGGCGGATACGGGATCCTGGTGGAGCTTTTCAGGGGATGGGGAGCGGCACCGGGCGTAGGAGAGCGGGGCGGTTACTGCATGATCATCCATACGGCCCCGGACGAATACATCCTGTACGGAAGGAATGTGCAGGTCTCCTTTTCCCCGGCCACGCCCGGTCCACCCGTTGCCGCCATCGAACAGCTGGATGAGGGCAGGTTCGAGAACGGAGAGTGGATCCCGGGCAGGCGGCTCAACGGGGACGACATCATGCTGGACTACGACCTGGCCGGAAAAGCCCTGGAGAACAAAACGGGTACCGGACTGAAGTTCAGGGCTGACAACAAACTCCTGCAGCGCGTTAAACTTTACAGGTATGAATGAGTCAAATTAAAAACAAAGCAATCATGAAATATTTCATATTCATTATCACCGGCATCGTTCTGGCAATTTCCGCAGCGGCCCAGACACGGGTCATCCACGGAGAACTGACCATGTATGACACCTACCCGGTTCAGAATGTAAGGGTGGAGGCCAAAAAAGCCGGGACATCAGCCATATCCGATTCACTGGGAGCGTTCTCCATCGTATGCATGGAGGAGGATGTGATCCAAATCAGGCCCAAGGCGTTCAAACGGGTGAACGTCAAGGTCGGGCCTGAAACCGATTCGCTGCTGGTCAACATCGTATTCATCAACACCGAGAGGAACAGGGAGATCGCCGTGGGTTACGGATATGTGAACGAGCAGGACCTGAGTTATGCCGTCAGCAATCTTGAACAGCGGGACAACGAATTTTGTCACTACAGCGACATCTTCGAACTCCTCAGGGGAAGGTTCCCGGGCGTGGAAGTGGAGAACGGGCAGGTGATCATCCGGGGAAGCCGATCCTTTTACGGAAGCAATGAAGCACTCTATGTGGTGGACGGGGTGGTCGTCAGAACCATCGAATGGATCAATCCCTGCGAGATCAAGTCCATTGATGTCCTGAAAGACAGCGGAGCTGCCGCCTACGGATCACGGGGTGCCAACGGGGTGGTGCTCATCCAGCTGAGAGGGGCCACCCTGCAGTAGAAAGCGACCTGTGGAACAGAGGAATGTAAAAACCCGGGGAATTCACGATGGAGATTACAAAGCAGATCACCATTGAGGACCTGGTCCGGCTGAAGGTGGATGCCGTCAGGTATCTTGCCGACAGGGGGATCAAATGCATCGCCTGCGGAGAACCCATCTGGGGAACACTTGAGGAAGCCGCACGGGAAAAAGGATTCAGCGACGAGGAGATCGAAGGTTTTGTCCGTGACCTGAATGCCCTCTGAGGCACCCTGATCAGCCCACTTTCTTCATGAACGCTTCGAAGCGCTCGGCGATCTCCCCGCGGAAATTCTCCTCATTCAGATGGGTTTTCATGAAGGCATCCGGGTCTTCCTTTTGCTCATCCGGAAGCACCAGTCCCACCGGAAAAGCCTGTGTGAGATCCAGCTTTTCTCCCATGATTTCTCCGACTTCCCTGAAAACATGGCCGTGTCCGAATTTCTCATCTTTTTTGTCATAGGTGCTGCCGCAGCAGGTCACGAACACCAGTTTCCTGATCTGGCTGCCGTACCTTCTCAAAAAACTCCTGAGCGGCGGCACGAACATGCCCATCCAGATGGGGCCGACCATGATCACCCGGTCATAGGAACCGATGTCGTGCTTCAATGGCCGGATCCCGGCATGGATCCTCATGAGGAACAGTGCAAAAACATTGATCCGCGGACGGATCGCTTCCATGTCACACGAAAGACGCGAAGCGATTTTTTTCGCCAGGAAGCTGTTGGAACCTTTGCGGGAGTAATAGACAACGATGGTTTTCATGTAACAAATCTAATCAATTTGAACTATCTTTAGGTATTCTAACCAATGATCCTTTGGCCTTATGTCCTCACATCGCATGTTTTTCATGATCCCGGCACTGATCATCCTCGCTTTAAACTTTACCGGTGCCGCCGCACAGAGCAATATCCTGTGGCTGCAGGATTTTACAGGAGACATGGTGATCGGGAACGATACCTACCGTTATGAATTTGCCACCGTGGACGGGAATGACTGCAAGGTGGAATTCCGGGAATCCGTCACCGATAAAAAAGGTTCCACCGAAAGCCGGTCGTGGATCTTTTACCTGTCCGACATAGACCCGGAAGGAATCAATTTCAGGACCAGGGGCAAATATGTGGAAACCACCCTGGAAACCAGGAATTCCCAGAAGTTCATCACCTGCTACGAAGATGGGACCCTGGATGAATATACCGACGAGGTGAGCCTGAGAATGACCGAAGTGGATGTGACCCGGAAGCTGATCGATCTGTTGAAGTCCCACATCGGATCATGCACGGAAACCGAGACATCCTGGGATGACCGGGACGCTGCCTTCGGCTGGCTCACACAAAATATCGGAAAGGCCGTGGATGATGACGTGCAGTGGGAACAGCAGTTTTCTCAGGGTGATAAACCTTACCTGGCGAGACTGTCCTCCAAATCGACCGATTCAAAGGGAAATGAGGAGGCGTTCGAATACCTGTTTGACCTGAGCGATATCAATCCCGCTTCCGTCAAGCTTGAAGTGTCGGGAAAATCACTGGCCGTGGCAGTTCCGGTCAGGGACGGGAAAGACTATATCGAGATGAACGGACCCGGCGGCAGGGAATACACCGATGAGCTGATGATCTATGCGGATGATATCGAAATGGCCAGGAATACCGTGAATGCCATGTACTATGTGACCGCCGGTACGGTTCCTGAAAGGCAGGCATGGGACAGCTACCTGGGGGCCCTCGGATTTGTGAAGGAAAACCTTGGTGAAGTAAGGAGCGGGGATGACCTCTTTCATACTGGTCTGGAGTATACGGACAATCCGGCAGGAATTGTGAAACTGACCGTTGCCGAGACCGAAGATGAAGGGGAGACCGAAAAGGTGGTCTATTCCTTTTACCTGGCGGACATGGTGCCACAACCTGTTCTTGAAGTCTCCCGGAATATGATCACGATCGAAATGGAAACCATGGAAGACCGGGACTACATCATGAAAACCACCGGGGGAAGCGTGACCGGCTATGATTCAGATATGGAGTTTCCCGCAGCCGGGATCGATGTGGCCAGGGACATCGTCCGGGCACTGGAGGTGGCCATCGCAAACAGCCTGGAGGATATCAGGGAATTTACCTCGGTGGAGGAAGTGAACAGCTGGATGGATGAAAACCTGGTTACCCTTTTCAGTGAGGATGAACAATATGAGCAGAAACTGACCGTGAACAGGGAGTTGCAGAACCAGATCGTGTATGAGCGGAAGGTCACGGAAGAAGGTGAGGGGGTTACGGAAACGAAATACGTGCTCTATCCCGAAGACATCAGCCTGGATGAACTGAAGATCGGAGTGAAATGGGGGAAACTGAACGTGGCGATTGAAACCGCCAAAGATGACTACATCAGGAACTTTAAGAACGGCGTATTGCAGGATTACACCGATGACGTGGAGGTATATTTCTCTGATCCACTGGTTGCCAAGAACTTCGTGGCTGCCGTCAGGTATCTGAAAGAGCACACCGCGGCTACAGAATCTCCGGAGATGAGCGGGGAGGAGGCTTTTTCATTCCTGGCCGGGAACATTCCCCATGTGGAGGTCCCCGGGGAAGTCCATGAGCAGAAGCTTGAGATGGCGGACGGGGAACCCTGCAAGCTGAGATTCACCCGGGTGGAAAAGGAGGATGACGGAGACAGCGATGAATTCGTCTTTGAATTTATGCCCCAGGACATCGACAGCGGCAAATCCAAACTGTCAGCAGAAGGAGAACTGCTGGAAATCACGCTGGTGACCGTTGGCAATCAGAAGTTGATCAAGCCGTTTGAAAACGGCGAGGAGGAGAATTTCGATGATGATTTTACCATCTACGCAGACGATGTGCTCCTGGCGAAAAAATTGATGGCTGCGTTCGGAGCCCTTTCCAATGCGTGCCAGTGATCCGCGATGCTTCTTTCAGATGTTTTAAGACGCTTGTGCTTTCGTTGAGGTCAGGAGCCTGGCATACTTTCTGAAATAGAATATCTCCCTGAATGCATCAAATCCGAAATGCTTCAGGATGGATTTCCAGTCCCTCTCAATGAAGTCGAATGCATATTCACATTCCACTGTTTTGAAGATGAAACGGTGGTGACCGGGCATTTCCTCCAGTCTGAATTCCGACCAGTCCAGAATGATCAGTTTTCCTCCCGGCTCCAGGTGTGTTTGTGCATTCCTGATCATCTGTTCCCTCACCTCCTGGGGAAATCCGTGTATCACGAAGCTGATAACCACCTTGTCGAACCGTTGCCCGAGGTCGAACGGAATATCCACCCGCTGCCTGATGAAACTGATCCGCTCATCCCCTTTGTGCTTGGTGAGGAACTGCCTTTCCATGACAGGTGACAGGTCGATTCCCAGAATGCGGCCCTCTTTCCCGATATATTCCTTGATCAGGGCTGCATTCTTGCCGGAGCCACAGCCCAGGTCAAGGATCCGGTCGCCCGGTCTGATATCCATATCCTTCACCGCCTGCCTGATGAACCTGTCATATTTCCCGAATGATATCGAGTTCATGATCAGGTCGTAATGCCTCGCGATTACCGGGGTGAGTTCTATTCTGGATTCTTCATACAGCTTGTTTCCCATAATTCCTGCGTGTGAATGGATTGTCAGTGGCAAAATTACATCGACGAGAGAGGTGGAACAGTGACTTATGTTACATTGGACCCTTTTCCTCTTTATTACCTATTTTTGACAGAGGCACATTTTTCGCGAAAACAGTACCATGTTTACACAAGCCATCGTACGCACTCCCTGTCCCGAAATGATCAGGGGGATCACCACGGCTTCCCTGGGGAAACCCGATCATTCAGAGGCGCTTATGCAGCACAGGGCATATATTGAGGCGCTGGAATCCCTGGGACTGGAAGTAACGGTACTCGCACCCGACAGCAGGTTCCCGGATTCCACATTCGTGGAGGATGTGGCACTGTGCACGCCGCGGGTGGCCGTGATCACATCGCCGGGTGAGGTGACGCGCAGGGGGGAAGAGAAAGAAATGGAAGGTGTGCTCGGATTATTCTATGATCGGTTGGAGACCATCCAGCTGCCCGGCACGCTTGAGGCGGGCGATGTAATGATGACAGGGAGTCATTATTACATCGGAATTTCGGGGCGTACCAACCGGGAGGGGGCCACACAATTGATCTCCATTCTTGAAAAATATGGGATGACAGGAGAAGCAATTGAACTGGAAGGACTGCTGCACCTGAAGACAGGCGTATCTTACCTCGAGGACGATCTCCTTCTTATGCGCAGGCAACTCGCGGATCACCCGGCATTCAGGAAATTCAGAAAGATCCAGGTCCCTCCCGAAGAAGCATATGCGGCAAATTCCGTCTGGATCAACGGGACGGTGCTGGTTCCTTCAGGGTTTCCTCAAACCAGGGAGCGGATCGAACATGCCGGACTGAAGACCATTCTGCTGGATGTTTCGGAATTCGCGAAACTGGAAGGCGGATTGAGCTGCCTTTCCCTGAGGTTCTGAGAAAGAAAATCTCATTCAGCCTCTTATGAATTAAAATCAAAAAATGTTTAATAAAGGTACAAAAAAAGATTAAATATAGTACCTTTATTGCGCAAAAGTCTCAGAGATGACATTTGAATATGATCCAGAGAAAAGTAATATCAATAAGCAGAAAAATGGCATTGACTTTGAGGAAGCCCAGTCACTCTGGCTTGATTATAACAGAATTGAGATTCCTGCAAGGACAACCGGCGAAATGCGGAGATTGTTAATTGCAAGGTTGGATGACGATATCTGGTCTGCGGTATTTACGATGCGAGAAGGGGCTATAAGAATCATTTCAGTGCGAAAATCAAGGAAAAATGAAAAAGAAATCTATTACAGCGAAAGAGTTTGATTCTCTGTTCGATCAGGGTAAAGACATCACTGAACACCTCGACCTGAATGCTGCCAGAAGGCACGGTCTGGAAACCAGGCGTGTAAGTGTGGATTTCCCTCAGTGGATGATCAGCAGGCTGGATCAGGAAGCTGCCAGGTTAGGCGTTACCCGGCAATCGATCATAAAGTTTTGGATATCAGAGAAACTGAGATCAGCATAATTTTTTCATTCATCCCTCAGTATCCTGGCGGGATCGGTCCGGGCAGCCCTGAAAGTCTGGGTACTGATGGTGAGCATTCCAACAAAGGCCACGATAAATACTCCGGCCAGGATGATGCCGATCCCCACACCCACATTTTTTGATAAATACTGAAGCCACAGGTTATTGACCAGGTACGCGATGATCCCCCCGATCACGGCGGCAATCAGCATCATCCACAGGTAGGACTTTGACACCAGGAGGACAATATGATCCGACTGTGCGCCGAAAGCCTTCCTGATGCCTATCTCCCTGTTCCGGGCACGGGTGGTGTAGGTGGCCATTCCGAGAAGACCGAAACTGGCTATGATGATCGCCAGCAGGGTGGCAAATCCCACCGTATACAAGATATCTTCAAAGAATGAATAATAGTATGTAATCCTTTCATCCAGGAAATTGCCATCGAATTCATGGTATGGGTCAATGTTTTTCCAGGTACTTTGCAGTTTACCGGCAGTAGCCTTCATATCCGGGGAATCAAGCCGCATGAAGGCATGGTAATGACGCTCCGGCAGGTACCTTAACAGCATGGGCCTCAGATTCAGGAACACGGCAGCGTACTGGTAATCCCTGATCACTCCGATGATCTCGACCAGGGTTGTATCATCCAGGATCAGGGTGGTCCCCAAAGCTTCCTCCGGGCTTCCCAGTTGGAAGTGCTCCACGGTCATTGCACTGGCAATCACATATTTTTCATTTTCCGTGCTCATGTTCTCGGGGAAGTTCCTCCCGGCGATCAGTTCCAGTCCCATGGTCCCGATGTAATGTTCGTCCGCTGAAAAATAATGGCCCTCGTATTTCTCGTCTTCAGGTTTCAGCCTGATATCCACTCCCCATATATTGCCCTCGGACGGGATGTGGGAAGACGCTGTGATTGAGACCACATCAGGCAGGCTGCTGTATGCTTCTTTCACCCTGCTGAAATCCTTACCCTGCAGGTTCACATCATAGACCACTTCGGCATCAAAACCAAGGTCAGCATTGAGCATGAAATTCATCTGTTTGAATATCAGTAGGATAGAAATGATGAATACCATAGAGAACACGAGCTGGGTAACCAGCAGGATCTTCCTGAGCGTAATGCGGCTGAAAAACTTGATATTGGTAATCCCCCTGAGAACATATACCGGTCTGAACCCGGCTATGAGAACCGCGGGCAAAGTTCCCGACAACAATCCTGTGAAAAGTGCGAAAGCCAGGAACCATATCCAGACCCGGATGTTTTGTTCCGGCCTGATTTCAAACATGGACATCATTTGCATGCCGGAAAAAGCCGGTAACAGGAATTGAAGCAGGATGATTGCCAGGAGCAGTGAAATGAAAGCGATCAACACGGCTTCAAGCAGGAACTGGATGATCACCTGCGACCTGCTCGCACCGAATGTCTTCCTGACACCCACTTCCTTTGCCCGCAGCATGGAACGGGCCACGGAGAGACTGGTATAATTGAATGCGGCGGAAATGATGATCACCAGGGCCAGCCCGCCCAGGAACAGGATGAACACTTTCGGCAGAAAAAATCCTATTTCGTTTCCCAGCAGGGGCCCGGGGACGATCCTGTCAAGCGGCTGGAGATAGAATGAAAGGTTTGTTTCCTCATTGCCCCGGTAATGTTCAATGCTGATCCGGTCAAGTATCTGCTGGATGCCGGAAAGATCGGCGTTATTATTCAGGAGAAGATAGATCCAGTTACCCCAGCCCCTCTCCCAGTTATTGATAAATGTTGGTTCGTCCCTTTTCAGGTCCAGGATCTCCAGGGTGGGGAGGGATACGAGCGCCTCGAACTGGATATGGGATTTTTGCCCTGTTTCGGGTATGATGCCCTTCACCTCGTAAGAGAGGGTATCGAATTCGATGAATTTTCCCACGGGGTCCTCATCACCGAAAAACTTGTCCGCGGTTTCCCTGGTCAGCACCATGGTGTAGGGTTCGTCCAGGATCCCATCTGCACTGCCTTCCTCCAGCGGGAAATCAAATACCTCAAAGAAGGCGGTGTTGGCAAACAGGCTGTTTACATCCAACCGCGTATCCCTGTAAAGCCCTTCCCCGACACGCGCATTGTTCAAAATGACCACCCTTTCTGCAAAGGCATAATTGTCCCGGATCTCAACACCGAGGGCATAGGGATTGGAGGCGATTTTCAGGTTAATAGCGCCCAGACTGTCCACCTGCTGGATCCTGTAGATCCGCTCTTTTTTTGCATGCATGTCATCGTAGGAGCACTGGTCAAGGATCACCACAATGATCAGCATGCAGACTGACATGCTCAGGGAGAGACCGAAAATATTGATCAGGGAAAAACCTTTGTACCTGATCACATTCCTGAAAGCGGATAGCAGGTAATTTTTTAACATCGGGGTTTCAGAGTTACAGGATGTATGCACAACCCCGTAATTTAGACGCACATGCATTTGTAATGTTACAAGGGAGGCGTTAATATCCCACATATACCGGCTTTGTGGCATGAAATTGATAACTTGGTCAATAAAAAGACATGGAGTACAGGTATCTTGGAAATTCCGGGTTAAAGGTTTCGACGCTCACGTTGGGCACGATGACATTTGGTGGAAAGGAGCGATTCTCGAAACTTGGCAACATTGATGTGAAAGAAGCCGGGGAGATCATTCACCTCTGTATTGACCACGGGATCAATTTGATTGACACGGCCAACATCTATTCCTACGGCAGGTCGGAGGAAATTATCGGGGAGGTTCTCGGAGGGAAGCGACCCGGCGATGTGCTGATCTCCACGAAAGCCAGGATGGCAATCGGGGAAGGCCCCAATGAAAGCGGATTTTCGAAACACCACCTGATCCGGGAATGCGAAAAAAGCCTGAAGCGGCTCAAAACAGACGTGATTGACATCTACTACATGCATGAATGGGACGGGGCCACCCCGCTGGAAGAGATGCTGGAGGCACTTACACACCTGATGCAGCAGGGCAAGATCAGGTATGCGGGTTGTTCCAACTTCTCCGGTTGGCATATCATGAAAGCACTGGGCATCAGCAGGGAACGCAATCTTCCGCGTTTCGTAACCCAGCAGATCCACTATACACTGGAAGCAAGGGACGCGGAATACGAGCTGCTTCCCATCGCGGTGGACCAGGGGGTGGGGGTACTGGCCTGGAGTCCCCTGGCGGGAGGATTGCTCTCTGGAAAATATACCCGGGATAAAAAGCCGGAAGGGATCACCCGGATGTCGGAGGGGTGGCCGGAACCTCCCATACGCGATGAAGAGAGGCTATGGAACATTGTTGATGTGGTCAATGAGATCGCCGGAGCGCGGCAGGTCCCGGCCGCGCAGGTCTCCCTGGCCTGGGTGCTGTCCCGTCCCGGAGTGGCATCGCTCGTGATCGGTGGGAGGAAAATTGAGCACATCAGGGAAAACATCGGGGCCGCCGGCCTGAAACTTTCCGATGACGAGATGGCCCGCCTGAACAAGGTCAGCGATCCCCCGCTGATCTACCCATACTGGCACCAGGCAAGGTTCGCCACCAGCACCTTCAATGATGGTGACCGGGCCCTGTTCGGCGGCCGGTCATCCGATTAAGCCATTTTACATTTTGTATGATACTAAAAGTTTTATGTTTCTATTTGATGCAATTCCTGTCATGAAAAAATCACAGATCACTTCAATCTTTGCCATTTTCTTCATATTCATTTCAGGCACCCTGTCTGCCCAGCTGAAGCTCCCCGCCATGTTGAGGGACAGCATGATCCTTCAGCGAAATACGGAACTGAAGGTCTGGGGCTGGTCTGATGCTGGTGAACAGGTGGAGGTTAGTTTCAAGGGGAACCTGTATCAGGTGGAAACGGGACCGGACGGGAAATGGATGGTCCGGATACCTCCCATGGAAGCAGGAGGGCCCTACACCATGGAGATCTCCACTGGAAATGCAGGCGACCTTCCCGGCAGTGAAGCCACCGGGACTTCCGGCGTCAACATACAGCTCGAAAACATTCTGGTGGGGGATGTCTGGCTTTGTGCGGGACAGTCCAACATGGTCCACTACATGGCACTGCACAGCGAACGGTATGCCGAAGAAATCGCCAGGGCCGGTGATCCGGAAATCAGGCAATTCCTGGTCCCCACCGCCACCAGCCTGGGCGGACCGGCGGAGGATCTTCCGGGCGGAAGCTGGAAATCGGCAAATCCGGAAGATATTTTACGGTTTTCCGTGGTGGCCTATTTCTTTGCCAAAAACCTTCATGAGGCCTGCGGTGTTCCCATCGGGATTATCAATGCGAGTGTGGGAGGGACCCCCATCGAAGCCTGGACCAGCGCGGAGGGTCTGAAGGAATTCCCGGTGATGCAGCGCACCATTGAAATGAACAGCGATACGGCATATGTAAACCGGATGAACCGTGCCGGATGGTCTGCGATGCGTGCAGGAAGACGGGAAAGGGGACAGCACCGGGGAACGCCGGGGCATGACCGGGGATGGTCGGGACAGGACATGGGATTATCCGGACCGGTAACCTGGTACGATCCGGCTTATGTGCCTGAGAACTGGCACCGGATCAATATCCCCGGATACTGGGAGGACCAGGGGATAAGGGACCTGAACGGCGTGGTATGGTACCGGAGGGAATTCCAGGTCCCGGCGTCCATGACTGGGATCCCCGCAAAGGTCGCACTGGGAAGGATCGTGGATGCGGACCAGCTCTATATCAACGGGGAACAGGTGGGACGGACCACCTACCAGTATCCGCAGCGGAGGTATGAAGTCCCCGCCGGGGTGTTGAAACCCGGCAGGAATCTTTTCGTGATCCGGGTGACCAACCAGGCCGGGAAAGGAGGATTTGTCCCCGACAAACCCTATTACCTGTCAGCCGGAAAAGACACCATCGACCTGAAAGGCTACTGGCAGTACCGGGTGGGGGAGGTGTATCCCGAGCGGAGGAATTTCGCCATGGGAATATCCGCCCAGAACCAGCCCGCGGCATTATACAATGCAATGATCGCGCCCTTCACGGATTATGCGGTAAAAGGTTTTGTCTGGTACCAGGGAGAAAGCAATGCCGGGAGACCGGAAGCGTACAGGTCGCTGCAGTGTGCCCAGATCAGGGACTGGCGAAGCCTTTGGGGAGATGAGGATCTGCCCTTCCTGTATGCACAGCTCCCCAATTTCATGGAAGTGAATTACTCCCCCGAAGAAAGTGACTGGGCGCTGCTGCGGGAAGCCCAGCTGGAAGCGATGGACCTGCCCGCAACCGGGATGGCGGTGACCATCGACCTGGGGGAATGGAACGATATCCATCCGGATAACAAGAAACCGGTGGGGGACCGCCTCGCGCTGTGGGCCCGGAAAATTGCCTACGGGGAGGAGGACCTGATTCATTCCGGTCCCATCTTCCAGTCATACCGCATTGAAGGCGACAAGATCATCCTCACCTTCGACCATGCAGGGAGCGGACTGGTTTCCGGAAACGGCGAACCCCCGGGCCATTTTGCCATTGCGGGTCCCGATAAGAATTTCGTCTGGGGACATGCGGTCATTGAAGGACCCGACAGGGTGGTGGTTTGGCATGAGGATATCCCCGATCCGGTTTATGTCCGATATGCGTGGGCGGACAATCCGCGGTTCGCGAACCTTTATAACAAAGAGGGACTGCCCGCCTCACCCTTCAGGACAGACCACTGACCGCTATCAGCATGATCAGGGAGAATATCGCTCCCGCCAGGCTGATCCACATGGGTATCCCATATGGCAGCCGCCCTTTTTCGGCAAACACCCAGCCCGAACTGTTGATGGCAGAATAGACCAGGGCTCCCAGTGAGACCAGCGAAACGGCAAGACCCCACGGTTCTCCCACCCAGAGCCCGGTTCCTCCTGCGATCAGCCCGGAAGCTGTCAGGTACTCTGCAGAGATGTGGGGCCAGAGCATATTCTCGCCCTCGCGCCACTTGAAAAACGGTCCCTGGCCGGAAAATTTACCGGCAATAATATCCCTGGTCCAGATCCCGGCCAGTCCGAGACCCGTGATCCACATGATCACCGGAATAACCCGAGTGATTATTTCCGAATGCAGGATGTTCATGGTCGTAAAGTGTTTGAAATGTTCCTGTAGTGATGCAAATTGTCAGGTGAAGAAACAATAATAGAATATTTTTTGATCCGTTACAACAGCTTTTCGCTGATGCCAATCGATTGTCAGGTGTATGATGATATTTTCATAACTTAAGGGCATTGCACTGGCATGATACTCCCCGTATGAAAAAAAACAGAAAAGTTCCCGAAGCGGTTATGCTGGCATTGATGGTACTGCTATTATACCTGCCTTCCTGCACGAAAAAAAGTTATCTGGAATATGACAAAGGCCTGGAGGTTCTTCACCTGGCGGGCAGCCCGGTCGAACGGGGCCAGGCGCATGGTGCGCTGCTCAGGGAGGAGATCGCCAATTCTGTTGACCGGTGGAAAACCGAGGTGGAACAGGTTTTTCAGTGTGACCTGGATACGGCCATCGGGGAATTTTTTGCATCGACCACGTATCTTGCATCCATCGGGGAATCGGATCCCGGACTGCTGCAGGAAGTGCATGGAATGTCCGTGGCCTCAGGGGTGGATTATTACAGGCTGCTGGCCTTTCAGATGAGCGAGGAAATGTTCGCGGTGCTCGGGGAGGAAGTCCCTGTTAATTGCACTGCCATCGGTCAGAAGGGAACGGACACGTCCTCCACCCTGCTGGCCCAGAATATGGATCCGGAGCTTTTTTTGCACGGCCATCCAATATTGATGCACGTCATTCCCGATGACGGCGGTCCCGAAAAGTACATCTTCACCGTCCCGGGATTGCTGGGTCTGGCCGGAATGAATGACCGGGGGATCGGGGTGACATGCACCTCCATGTCCATGCTGAACCATGACACCGACGGTCTACCGATTGTATCCGTGGTGCGCAACATGCTCAGCAGGCGGAACCTGGATGAGGTTATCACATTCCTGACGGAGACAGCATTCGCCATTCCCCAGTGCTATACGATTGGGGGCCCCGGAGAGGTGCGTTGCTTTGAGTGCAGCGCGAACATGGTCACCGAATTTTATCCTTTCACAACCCGGGAAATTGTGCTTCATACCAACCATGCCATCACCAACAGGGATTTCAACCAGGGATTTGTGAAGTTGCTGGCCAGGTATGGAAAAACTGTTGATGATCCGTACTTCTGTCCCCGTTATTTCCTGGCTTACGATCTGATTGAAGAGGCCAGGAGGGTCCTGGATGTTGGGCGGATGAAGGAGATACTCAGGAGTCAGGAACCTGAGATGGAACCCATCCTGAACCAGTATACCCTGGGAACCCTGGTCATGAAGCTGGATAACGATCCGGTGCTTTTTCTGGCGCTGGGGAATGAACCTGGTGCCGAATTCCACAGACTGGGATTTCAGTAAGCTGATGATTCGAAGGCCATTCATATTGAAATACGTAAGTATCATGAACACATTTCCGGCCATTCAGGTGCTCCTCATCGTGGCGGCCATACTTGGGGGTTGTACAGGCAGCAATGCACCACCCGCCGCCGATCCCCTGAACATGATGGATCTGCGCAGCGAACTCCCGTCGCTGGATTCCTCCGAAAAAAAGATGGACTACAGGGTAGCAGAGATCAGCAGCGGGGCCCGGCACATACTTCCCGCTTTTCAGGTTTTATATGATGATCCGCTACAGTACCCGGTATTCGGAGGGCGGCTCAGTACCTTGCTCGTCCGGGATTACCGTCAGCCCGAAGCATTGCTGCATCATGCCTTCATGGTCCTGGGTGCACCTGCAGGGGGATGGGGACCACCGCTTGCCGGTTTACAGGAGATTGAAAATGAATTCAGCTTTCATTTCACCGGGGATAACGGCAATGCATGGGAGTCGCTGCCGATGAACATCCGTGCCCTGATCCTGGATGCCATGAAAGGCATTCTGGAAGCGGGAAGGATCACATCGGAATTCACAGCTCCGATCGGACGTATGATCTCGGAATATGGGTTGAGTAACGGTGAACTATTCAGGGAAAAATTAATGGAGCCATGGAAACACAGGCAGCTGGTTGAATTTGGCATGCTGGACCTGGCAGGAGAAGCCGATCTGCGCAAGCTGTCCTTTGCCTCCCGCCTCATGGCATCCCAACTGCAAAAGCTTGCCGGTATGGATGTTCAGGATGTAGGGGCCGGATTCAGATCCTGTTTCATGGAAACGGTGATGGGCAGGGTGGGCATATTCGGCAGGGGGAACGACACCATCACGGGTGACTGGTGCCTGGTGATCGACCTGGGCGGAGATGACCTTTACACGGGAACCATGGCGAGCCCTTCCGGAATGGACCGGCCTTTTGCACTGGTGGCGGACCTGGGCGGAGATGACACATATGATTCCGGTGAGGGATCCCTGGTAAATGCCTGCATGGGGATCGGAATGCTCATGGATGTATCCGGTCATGATCACTATTTATCCGGAAAAGAAGGCATGGTTTCCGCCTGTTACGGTACGGCACTCTTATTCGATATGGAGGGAGACGACCTGTATTCCTGCGATGGCGGGTATTCCCTTGGAGCTGCCCATGTTGGTGCGGGCATTCTGGCCGACCTGACGGGTGATGACCGGTATTTGTCGGGCGACTGTTCCCAGGGGTACGGAGGCACCATGGGACTGGGTCTCCTGCTGGATGGTGCAGGTTCTGACCTTTATAATTCTACCCGGCATTGCCCGTCGTTTGTCCAGGGGGCAGCCCGGGGAAGGTGGGCTGAAGCTACCGACGGCCACAGCCTGGGGGGCGGACTGGGGATCCTGGTCGATTGCGGCGGGGCAGATGAATACCATGCGGGAAGTTTCTCCCAGGGAGCCGGATATTTCCTTGGAGGCGGATTTTTCGCAGACCTGGAGGGAAACGATCGTTACCAGGCAGAATCCCACAGTCAGGGTTATGCGGCACACTTTGCACTCGGCGCCTTTTATGATAAGTCCGGTGATGACCGGTATAATGAAGGAACGGACCCGCTGAAGATCACACAGATCCTGGGCGGAGGCCGGGATTGCTCGTTTGGCTTTTTTCTGGATGGGGCGGGAGATGACCGGTACCATCTCGGGAACCGGAGTATGGGGATCGGGGACCTGAACGGGATCGGGGTATTCTGGGACCGGGATGGGGATGACAGCTACACATGGCACAAAAACAGGGTCAATCAGGGAAGCGCTTCCATGGGAAAGACCATCGGGCCGACGCCGGGCACAGGTACCGGTCCCCGACTGTTCGACGTTCCCTCCGGCAACCGGCTGGGTATCTTCCGGGATGATCAGGGGATAAGAATGGTCACTGAAGATCTCCCTGTGGATTAAGCTGCACTACCCACTAAAATCAGGCGATAGTTGCAATGATCCTATTAGCGAATTGTATAATTCTTCCGGAGGCGATGTTCTCCTTTATTCCTTTTACCTGTCCGACAACCGGCAGAAGCTCACGCGCTATGCGGTCCCCGACAGCACGCATCTCCCCGTCGGCGGATTTGTTACCTTTTATGTGGACGGGGACGCCTGTCAGGGGCCATTGCATACGGATTTTCAGCTGGACAGGCACGGGGAGCGGGTGTACCTCTCCCAGCAGGTGGGAAAAGAAATCGTGATTCTGGACTCGGTCCGGTTTGATTTCCTGGCGGATGAAGCTTCTTACGGGCGTTATGAAGACGGCACGGGGACATGGCAGCACATGGCAGTGATCACCCCGGGAAGTCCCAATCAACCTTTCGGGCTGGGGATCCCCGCACCTGTCCCCCAACGGAAACCTGTTTTCCGCATCTGGCCAAATCCTACAACCGGGGATCTTATTGTGGCGGCCGATGATCCCTTGATAAATGCCGGTGATCCGATCACCCGGGAGACAACCGGGGACCAGGACGGTTCGGAAGCAGATGCGGCGCGGATTACGGGAAGGTACATGGCCGACCTGGTGGATATCACCGGCCGGACCCCCTATCCGGCGGTATGGCTGAACGGCCGGACGAACCACCTGAATATCGGGGGACTCGAGGGTGGGCTCTACTTTGTCCGGATCTTCAAGGATGGCGTCCTGGTCCATATCGGGAGACTGATCCTGGTGGAATAGTTACCGCATCAATCTTGTTTAAATGATCCCCGTGTTGATTAGCTACGATCGCCAGTCCGTTCCCCTGAAATTTCGAAAGGGCGCTTTATAATTTTCAGGGAAAGAAATAAGCTAAATGATCCCTGCCTAATCATCCAGGCTCTGGAACACCAGCTGCCTGAATTTTTCCCTGCTGTCCTCTGCGATACCCTGGGTTTGCTTGAAAATGATCCCGATGATTTGTTCCGTGGGATCTGCAAAGTACTGGGTGTTGAAATACCCGCCCCAGTTGAATGTTCCCGCGGTTCCCATTCCCCCGACAGCCTGGCCC
>Ga0272443_10001499_pt1 | contig 33678 bp, 28 predicted proteins | sample SSMAcet12_FD_193581 | JGI IMG/M metagenome (GOLD analysis project Ga0272443, IMG submission 193581) | Marine sediment archaeal communities from Little Sippewissett salt marsh, Falmouth, MA, United States - SSM-Acet-12 | ecosystem: Environmental > Aquatic > Marine > Wetlands > Sediment ... | reverse complement strand
GAATCTTTTTGAGGAACGATGATGCCGCGCGCCTCATACGTTTGCAGGCGCTCGTGATGGCTTGGTGAGAGAAAGATCTTGCACACATCGCCTCTCGCAGAGACGCAGAGATCGCAGAGGACACCCAAGAACAACAAGCTGGCTTACCGTGAAGTCCTTGGCGTTCTTCGCGCTCTTGGCGGCTTGGCGAGAGAGAGATTCTATGGCCCTTGCTCACTCGCCTGCGAACCGCAGGACTTCTTCGACATCCTTCCTTGGCGTCGGCGCAGGCGTCTCGTCCGGGTAGCCATAGGCAATCAGTGCGGCAACCGTCTCTTCGTCGGGCAACCCCACGATCTGGGAGATGGACTCATCGTTGATCACACCCATGATCACCGTCCCGACGCCTTTGGCATGCGCCGCCAGGCAGAACGTCTGGCACGCGATCCCCGCGTCGAACACCTCCCACACATCGGCTTTGGACGTCGCGTACTCGTCCTTGTTCAGCTTGCCGCTCTTGCCCTTCACGAAGCTCAGCACGGCCACGCCCGGCGCGCCGTTCAAGATGTTGGTGTTGTAGGCAAACCCTTCTACAGCATCCGCCGCAAGCCGCTTGATCGTGGCCTCATCGTCAACCAGCGTGTAGCGCGCGATCTGGAAATTGGCCCACGAAGGCGACCATCGGCTGATCGAAACGATCTCCCTCATCGTCTCCCGCTCAACCCGCTGCTCCTTGAACTTCCGAACACTTCGGCGCCCTTTGATCATCGCAATCGCATCCATGCCGTTCACCTCCGAGGCTTCTTCATACTATGACAGAGAAAGATGCCCCATCGAAGCGGAAGAGATCCATGGTGACCTACTCGCCGCCACCAGGCCACACCTGATGTGTGTGAAGAGCGACCAAGTCACCGTCGCCCGGATTGTGCTGGATGTACTCCGCGCCAACGCATCTTCCGACCGCCCCGGCCGGATCGCCCATATAGGCCGTGCGGTAGAACTCGATGGCCCTGCGCTTGTTGGCTTCCAAATCGTGGGTCATCCCTGCATTCCCTTCGCTCATTCCACGTGCTGCACTGCAAATCTGCGCAAGTTCAGGCTAGCAAGTCACGAATCACTCGCCAATTCATGATGCTTAACTTGGAACAAGAAGATCGTTACATCGGCGCTTCTTGTGCGAACACGCGCCTTGGAGGGACCCGACGGTCGCAGACAGCCCTAGTATCGCGCGATTTCCATGGAGCCAATCACGCATATCATGCCGTATGGAAGCAGGGGGATCATGACACACTAGTTTCGTGAGAGCATGCTCCGAGACGAGATCCGATGCACACTTCTCATCCAAAAGCGGCAACCTTGTGCGAGAACGGCCTGGAAGCCACATGACATCTCTCTTCGTACACGCCAACGAGGAGTCACTCTGTATTCAGCCTGCGTTGCACTGGCAAATGCCGAAATGGCGCTTGATCTGAGGCCACGCTCCCATTTCGCCGAGGATCAGGGCGACTTGGCTGCTGGCCTTCGATATTGCTTGTCGAATTCCCTCAATATGTTTGGATTGTAGAAGTTCTTCTTGGCACTCTTGGGGTTACCAGGGTCCAAGTATCGAGGATTGCAGAGCTTGATGTCGCTTTCAAGCATCTTCCGCACTCTGTGGTATTGCCGGTTCTCGCAAAAGTCCACGTACCGCTTCCGCAATCTAGTTGTGAGCATGCCGTAATCCCACGGGTAACGCTCCCGGATGTCCTCTTCTTGTAGACGGATCAGGATTGCCTCGGGAGAGTTCGATGGGCTAACCGGCATTGCCCGAGCGTCAGTCACGCGCTTGACTCTGATGTCCAGATCCAGTGATAGGTTGAAGTCGCGCGAAGTGTCATCCTCAACCTTTCTCTCCAGGTCTCGAACGTAGTGTAGAAGATTCCGCTCCTCAGCGTTCAGATGGATGGCTTCGACAGGCCCAACATCCCGGATGAATGCTATCGGCATAAGAAACAGGCGGTATTCGCTCAGATTCACTCCGAACCACTGCCGGATCAGCCGAAGGTAGTTCTTCAGGCAGGCCGTTCCGATCTCATGTACCTTCTTTGTGAAGCCGAGATCCTTGTTGAGGAAGTGGACAGCGTTGTCACGGATCTCCGTCAACACCTCGAGATTACGCCGTACGAGAGGGTCAAGCGTATCGCCGTAGTCGTTGATCAATCGATCATACGCCTTGAAGAGGCCGATTGATACATAGTTCCCCGATCTGTTCGTCTTCCGGTACAGTCTTCTTGAAAGCTCGCCACCTTTGTTTCTGCGACGCTCGTACTCGACTATCGCAGCCATGCGATTCTGATCAACGAGCAAGATGCGTGCCTTCAGCAACAGTTCCCATGCGTTGATTGCGAGGATGGAGAAGGCCTCTTCGCGATATGCAAACGATGGCTTGTTGTACACCTCGATGGCGGCAAGCATTGCATCAAGCGATTTGTCCATCGTTTGCCGTGCGCGTGACTTCATATGGTTCCTTCAGTCCGACACGAGATCACAGTCACTCCGCAGCTACGGAGATCTTCCGCCCGAATCCACGGGATTTTCCCACTTGAGACCATGGTCAAATCGTGCCGCACTTCACGATTCATGTAGACACTCAAATTCGGGTGCGGCGAGCTTCAACCCCAGCTCTCAATCGCGTGAGCAACGACGCAACCCCACCAAGGGCCTCGATCGAATGTTCGTAGGCAGTCGAAGCACCGAGGTAGTGCTCAGACACACTGTTCATTGTCTGACGCAATCCCTTCAATGCATCTTCAACATGCTGACGTGATGCACGAGCCAATGGCGTGTGCGTTTCGCCGTTCAGTGGCGGGAGTTCGCGATGGGCAAGCCGTCTGTTGCGCCAATCACGAGCAAATTGCGTTCTCTCTCTTGCGTTGGCTGCATACGCCGCCACCTTCTCGCTAAGTTGCTGTTCCGGTACCAGCTCGCTGATTCGTTGAACGGTCAGTGTATCCTTGCCAGCAGACTTCACCGGATCAGTTAGACGGCACAGGTGCATGAGTACGTCTTCCCACATCATGCGTTGCAGGTTGCCGAAGAAGTCTGGCGCGGCTTCGTTAAGAAGATCGATCGTTGTCCGGTCTTTGGCGAAAAGATCACAGAAGCTGCTCCACTTCAGATGGAGCCACACAAGCTGGTTCCTCAATTCGAAGTACAGCGCACCAAGAGGGTCCGGCATCGCGGCAATACATCGCGCTCGGACTTCTTCAGCCGTGTGTGTCTCTCCCACGTGTCAACGACTCCCCTCTTACAGCATTGCCAGCACTCAGATGCCCAGCCGCTCACGACCATCGCATCCCCATCCAGCTTCTTCAGCCTACTACGACTGTCTTCTCTCCGTTTGTCCGCTCACATATTGTCCTATTCTCGGCGCAGCGATCCTACACGCACGTCGTTTCCGGATCAAGCGCACCACACGTTCCGAGGGCGAGTCCAACGGGGTCAGAGCTTCATTCTTGAATCCCCTTCACCTCCCGCCGCTGCTCTGAAGATGATTTCGACAAGCTGGGCGTGATTGCAGTACAGCAAGGCGTATGCGAAGCGTGCCACATGCTGGGAGAAGACGGAGGACAGGACAGCGTGGAAAGGGTTGCTGGAGGCGAGGATTCAAGAATAAAGCTTCAACCCCTTCAGCATACTCGCAAAGACGCTCAGATCGCAGAGGACACCCAAGACCAACAAGCTGGATTGCCGTGAATTTCTTGGCGTACTTGGCGGCTTGGCGAGAGAAAAGGTCCTCCGAGTAGTGGGAAAGAGAAGGCCCCTCGGGTTCGAGGGGCCTTGGGATTTCGTTTTCCAAGCAGAGCGGCGGCTAGCCGGTGCCGAGGACTTTCTTCACGTGCGGGATCAGTCCGCCGTCTTCGAGGATGGCGAGCACTTCCGGCGGCAGCGCCGGGAAGCGGTACTCGTTGTCCTTGTGCCGCAGGGTTCCCGCTTCAAAGTCGATTTCGACTTCGTCGCCGGCCTCGATCGTGTCTGTGCCTTCGGCGAGTTCGATCACCGGCAGGCCGCTGTTGATGGCGTTGCGGAAGAAGATCCGCGAGAACGATGGCGCCACAATCGCGGCAACGCCTGCTGCCTTCAGGCACGTGGCTGCTTGTTCGCGGGACGATCCGCAGCCGAAGTTCTTCCCGGCGACAATGATATCGCCGGGCTTCACCTTGCCGGCGAATTCGGGATCCAGGTCCTCCAACGCGTGCTGCGCCATCTCCGCCGGCTCCATCGGCTGATAGGTGTACTTCCCGGGGAAGATGACGTCGGTGTTCACGTCGTCGCCGTACTTCCAAACCCTTCCTTCACTCATGCTTCCTCCCACACAACCCACTACTCTCGCCAAGACGCAAAGATCGCCAAGAGACAAATTCCAACCGATCAGCGACATACATGCACTCATACGGATCTGAAGGATGTGGCTTCACAGTATCCCTATCCCTGATTGCCTTTCCTTTGCGACCTCTGCGGCTCTGCGAGAGGTCTCTCTTCGGAATCCTCGCCTCGTCGATCTCCAATCAGACGTCAGTTGGTTCCTCCTAGAAGAACTCCCGCGGATCGGTGATCACACCGGTGATCGCCGAAGCGGCGACCGTGGCTGGCGAGCCGAGGTAGATCTCGGCATCCCTTGATCCCATCCGGCCCTTGAAGTTGCGGTTAGCGGTGGAGATGCACACTTCTCCCGGCGCCATCACGCCCTGGTGCGCGCCCAGGCACGGTCCGCATCCCGGGTTGAGCAGGATCGCACCCGCCTTGACGAAGGTGTCGATCAGCCCTTCTCGCAGGGCGTCAACGAGGATCTCTTGCGAGGCCGGCAGCACCAACAGCCGAACACCGGCGGCCACCTTGCGCCCCTCGAGGAGCTTCGCCGCCAGGCGAAGGTCTTCCATCCGTCCGTTGGTACATGTGCCGAGAAGCGCTTGCTGTACCGGCGTTCCTGCTACCGCCTCCACCGGACTCACGTTGTCCACGGTGTGCGGCTTGGCCACCTGCGGACCGAGCGTCGATGCGTCGAACCGCAGCGTTCGCTCGTAGACAGCATCTTCATCAGGGAACACGGGGACGTACTCCGTCTCCGCCCGCTCCTCGAGGAACCCGAACGTCTTCGCATCGGGAGCGCAGTAGCCGTTCTTGGCGCCCATTTCGATCGCCATGTTGGAAAGGACCATCCGTGAGGCAAGGCTCATCGACCAAACGGCCTCTCCGCTGTACTCAACCGACCGGTATAGCGCGCCGTCGGCTCCGATGTCGCCGATGATCTTCAGGATCAGATCCTTGGCCGTGATCGGCTCGGCAAGCCGACCGTCAACGACGATGCGGAAGCTCGACGGGGTCTTCAGCCAGATCTTCGATGTGGCGTAGAGCACCGCCATCTCCGATCTTCCGACCCCGGCGGCAAACGCGCCGAACGCTCCGTACGTGGTGGTGTGGGAGTCCGATCCGAGGATCAGCCGCCCGGGAAGGGCGAACCCCTTCTCGGGAAGCACCTGATGACAAATCCCCACCCCGGCGTCGTAGAAGCGGTCGATCCCGTTGTCGGCAACGAACGCCCGGATCTCCTTGTGGTTCTGGGCGTACTTCTCCACCGACGCCGGAACCGTGTGGTCAAGGACGACGACGAACCGCTCCGGGTTCTTGACCCGCTTCACCCCGATCTTGGCGAACGTCTTGGCGATCGCCGCCGTGTTGTCGTGCGACAAGCAGATATCGGGCTCGATCTCGACGATCTGGCCGACATCGATACTGTCCAACCCCGCCTTGGCGGCGAGGACCTTCTGTGCGAATGTCATTCCCACAGACATCACCCCTCGATCGGATCGAAGTTCATGAAATCGGCGTAATGAAGGATCACCGCTTCCGGCGTCCGCTTGTACGGATCCCCTTCCTTCGAATGCGTGCCGATGATGTGGAGCACCTCCGCCGGCACCCCGTGCTTGGTAGCGAGCGCCAAGCCGGAGAACGGGTGACGAACCAGTTTGCCGTCGTGCGTCTTGCGCCACGCACCGTCGACCTTCTCCATCTCCACAAGCTTCCCGACATCATGCAGGATCGCGCCGGCAAGCAGGATGTCCTTATCGAGTGCCAGATCGACACCGTGGTAGATGCTGTCGAACGTCTCGGCAACCCGGGCGCAGACCGTGGTCACGCTGCGAACATGCTGCGCGAAGTTCAATGAGGACTTCTTCGCCAGCGTGAACGGCATCCGTTCGAGATCCTCCGGAGTCCACCCACCCTGAGCGAGCCCGTCAACCCACGTGTCGATCACTTGCTGTCGAAGCGTCTCGTCCGCGATCCACTCGATCTCGGGAAGGATCTCCCGAAGCTTTTCCGCTACTGCCATCCTTCCACCCTCCTTACCGCGTCAATCACCGTGCCATCGCGCCATTCGATCAGCGCGACGATCTCGTCGCTGAACACCGGTTTTCGGGGAGGCTGAATGAACCGATCGGCCTCCGCTTTGATCTCTTCGAGCGTCTTCACCGGCAGCCCGGCGGTCGTGAACCGCTCGCGCAGATCGTCCCGCGCCGGATTCACCGCCACCCCCCGCTCGGTGACAATCACATCGACCACATCTCCCGGGGTGGTGACCGTGGTGACCTCATCGACGATCACCGGGAGCCTCCCCCGCAACGTGGGGATCGTGATCATCGTCACCTGTGCCCCCGCGGCGACATCTTGATGTCCGCCGATGCCATGCAGGAGCTGCCCGTCGGAATGCGTGTTGACGTTGACGTTGAACGCCAGGTCCACTTCCGTCGCTCCGAGGAACGCCACATCCAGCATGTAGGTCGAGCACCCGCGGGAGTCATAGTTGGCGTACTGCCCGGGATCCATGATCAGGTGAGCCGGATCGTCGCGGAGCGAGGCAATCGCGTCCAGATCGAACGCCTGTCCGTCGAGAATCGCCCGCACAAGCCCTTCGCGGAGCATATCGACAAGCAGTGTCGTTGCACCGCCCATGGCGAAATCGCCGACGATCCCCGCTTCCTTCATCGCGTCGCCAACGTACTTGGTCGCCGCAAGCGAGATTCCGCCGGCTCCGCCCTGGAAGCTGAACCCGTCCTTCAGCATCCCCGACGCGATGACGGCATCGGCAGCCAACCTCGCGATATGGAGACGTGTCGGCGACTTCGTCAGGCGAAGCGTCCCCGACGCGATGCTCCCGGGGTCCCCGATTTCGTCCACAGCGACGACGTAGTCCGTCCACCCCTGCTGAATCTCGAATGGATGCACCGGGTACGGCGCGAGGTCGTTGGTGACAACGACCGTTTTGCCGGCGTACTGTGCGTCCACGGTGGAGAACGAGATCGGTCCGCACGGCGTCTTTCCGCAAATGCCGCACGCGTTCCCGTAGCGATCCGCCTGCGGCGCGGCGATGAACGCGACATCGATATCGATGTCGCCCGCCTCGATTGCCCGCCAGCGGCCGCCATGCGACCTCAACACCGCCGGTTCGCGGAGCTTCCCGCCCTGGCTGACAAACGCCCCCACCGGACCGTTCATCGACCCCTCGATCCGGCTGACGACACCGTTTCGGATGTGCTCCACCACCGGCGCATGCACCGGGAACAACGCCGTCGGTGCCAGACGCAGATCCTTGATGCCCTTGCGGGCACAGCTGTCGAGCACTGCATTCACCAGCCGGTCGCCGTCTCGGAACGAGTGATGAAAGCTGATCGTCATCCCATCCGACAGCCCGGTGGCTTCGATCGCTGCGTCGAGGCTGGGAAGAAGCTTGTCCTCCGATCTTCCGATCGTCTTCTGCCGCCGTGCCGCCTTCGTTCCTTCCGGCGTTGACGCAAACGGGCCCATGAACGGCCTTGTCGGTTTTCCGGCGCGGGTCTCCGGGACCTCACGTCCGAGAGCGTTTCTCATGATCCCCTCCCGGCGGACATGCGTTGAGCCAGCATGAGCGTCCGCCGCGCGCGTTCGAGCACCGGACGATCGATCATCTTGCCACCGATGGCGATCGCTCCGATCCCTTGAGCCTCTGCCTCCTCGGCCACCGAAACAACACGTTTCGCGTGTTCGATCTCGGCGGGGGTCGGCGCGAACCCTCCGTGAATGACGGCGATCTGCCGCGGGTTGATCGCTCCCTTGCCATCGAACCCCAGCTCGCGCACGTGTTGCGTTTCCTCGAGAAGCGCTTCACGGTTGTCGACGTCGGCGAATACGGTATCCGACGCTTGAATCCCGGCGCTTCGCGCCGCTGCCACCAACTGCGAACGGGCGAACAACAGGCTCTCCCGCGTCCGCTTCGACCCAACATCGCGAGTGAAGTCCTCCGCGCCGAACGCCATCACAACCACGCGTGGATCGGCTGCTGCAATCTGTTCCGCGTGAAGGACGCCCTTGGCCGTTTCGACGATCGGCATGATCTTCGTCGTCCCGACCGCCACGCCATTCGCGCTCTCCAGCTCCGCAAGCCGCTGGGAGAGGTGGACGACATCCTCTGCGCTCTCCGCTTTCGGCAGACAGATCCCGTGCGGACGTCCGGGAAGGATCTCGACAAGATCCTCCTCCCCGTAGGTTGCAAGCGGGTTGATGCGTACCCACACCTCGTCGAACGCAACCGTCCACAGAAGGTGTCTGACAAGCACGCGTGAAGAGACCTTCTCAGACGGAGGAACCGAATCCTCGAGATCGAGAAGGATGCAATCCGCCCCGTGTAACTCGATGCCCACCTGCAATCTGGGGTTGTTGCCAGGAACGTACAACCGCGTCCGGCGAAGACGGTCCGCGGCCGTCGGCTCTCGATCGATGCCGCCGTGGGCTGTGTCGCATCGCTCTCCAACGCCGGACTCGCGAAGCGCCGTCTCCAGCCTTGCGGTGACCACGTAGTCCAGCGCACCGAAATCCTTGACCTCGACGCTCGCCTGAGCGGCCTTGCAGCGGTCAAGCGTCTGCTCGGCCAGATGCCGCAATCCCGGTTCCACCAACGGCTTGGCGTCAATCCGGATGACGGCATCTCCGCGCTCGACGCGGACGATGCAGTCACCCTTATTCTCCGTTCCAATCTGTACCTGTGACATGGTGCAATCCACCTCTGGGGTCGAACCCGTAGACTACGACATCAGCAGTGCCATGACGGCTTTCTGCGCATGCATCCGGTTCTCGGCCTGATCGAAGATCGCGCTTCCCGGAGCACGTGAAGCGTCATAGCTGATCTCCTCGCCGTAATGCGCGGGCAAGCAGTGAAGGATGATCGCGTCGCGTCGCGCAGCGTGGACCGTGTTCATATCGACCGTGAATCCGTCGAACGCGTTCTGTTTGGAGTCGGCTTCGCCCTCCTGCCCCATGCTGACCCACACGTCGGTGTACAGCACGTCGCAGTCCTTTGCCGCCTCGATCGGATCGTGCAGCACAGCCACGTTACCGCCGGCGCCCTTGGCGATCCGCACGACCTGCTCGTCAGGCTCGAATCCCTTCGGACACGCAATCCGGAAGTCCATCCCCACCTTGGCACACCCGATCATCAACGAATGGGCAACGTTGTTGCCATCCCCGATGAACGTCAGTGTCAGCCCGTCGAAACTGCGCTTCTTCTCCCAGACGGTCAGCAGATCGGCAAGAATCTGACACGGATGGTACATGTCGCACAGGCCGTTGATCACCGGTACATCGGCGTGCGCCGCCATGTCGGCGACCGATTTGTGTTCGAAAACACGAGCCATGATCCCGTCCACGTATCCCGACAGGACGATGGCAATGTCCTCGGTGGTTTCCCGCTTGCCGAGCTTGATATCGTCGGGCCCTAGATAAATGGCATGCCCGCCCAGCTGAGACATCCCCGTCTCGAACGAGACGCGCGTCCGTAGCGATGGCTTCTGGAAGATCATCGCCAAGGTCTTGCCGCCCAGCATGTCGTGCCTCACTCCCGCACGCAGTTCCAGTTTCAGGTTTCGAGCTGTCTCGAGGATCTCGAAGATCTCTTCGGTCGCGAGATCCGCAAGTGTGACCAGGTGCTTCGCCTTCATTCGGCTCCCCCTCTAGCTTGCATCCGTCTACGATCCCGGCAACCGCCGTCCGACCTGGCCGGAATCGAGCCCAATCGTCCGTTGTATCGTCGATGGTGCTTCGCTTGTCAGCGACAAGCACCGGAATACTGGTGCATCGCTGACCATCGAGAGCACCGGAATGATAGCCAAACGGCACGAATCGGCCAAGGGTCGGCGACTGTTCCGTCGCCGGAAGGATCAGAAAGCAGCCATGACTACAAGGTACGGACAGGCTATCCCGCACAACGGGGCAGCCCGCCCCATCCCAAGAGGACATCGATAAGAGGTTCGCTTACGAAGCCGCCCGCCGAATCTGGATGGCGTAGATCCCGAGCAGATTGGCCCCGATGATATCGGTCAGAATGCGGTCGCCGACCATCGCCGCCTGGTTCGGCGTTCCGCCGAGTTCCTCAAGCAACCGCAGGTACCCTCGCCGCAGCGGCTTGCCGGCGTTGTGAACCAGCGGGACCCGGGCTCGCAGAAGTACCACCGCATCATCCTCCACCGCCCGCCTGCGGTTGGTGAGGATGCCGACCGAGATCCCCAGCTCCTCCGCTCGATCGAGGAACGGCTCGACCCCATCGTCCAAGCGGCCTGAATGCCGACCGCCCAGCGTGTTGTCAAGATCAAGCAAGACAAAGTGAATCCCACGTTCGATCAGGCCATCGAGGTTGATCTCATCCAGCGTCGAGACCCTCTCGCGAGGACGGAGAAAGCCCATCCAGTTCCCCCTTCTTGAAGTCGTGGATCCGTCCTACCTGCTGCAAGCGCTGTAGGATCTCCTGGAATTCTTCCTCCATGCCTGCCGCGACGTACGTCTTGAAGTACATCCGCCCGTCTTGAAGACGGTACTCCCGCCGGACGTTCGCAACGCCGTCGTAGGCGCTGATGATGGCATCGACGAAGTGAACCTCCTGCTCGGCGGTGCTCAACCAGTAGACGAGTGCGCGCTGCATGGGGTATCTCCTTCGCTCGCTCCGCTCCCGGAATCAAGCTCGCGCAATACGCGTCGTAGCGCCAAGTCGGGATCTTCTCCCATCTCGACTGCCGCTGCGACGACATCCAGAAGCATCCATCCGGCGCGGCTCTCTTGCGGACCGTCCACCGCCGTGGTTTGAAGGTCGCGGATCGACCGACCTGATGCCCTCGCCTCCTCGACCTTCTTGCGCGCGGCGATCAGCGTAGGAAGCGTGACCGCTCGTCGGTTCTCCGAACGCTTGACTTCGTGCCAGGTCCGCCGGATCGACTCCGTATCGGCCGGAGCGTCGGAGAAGACGTGCGGATGGCGTCGGATCAGCTTCGCCGCCAAACCCGCAATCACATCATCAATCGTGAAGTGTTGCTCCTCTGCAGCGATCTGACTGTGGAGAAGGACCTGCAACAGCAGGTCCCCCAACTCATCAGCAACCGAGTCCCACGCTTCGGCATCGATCGCCGCGACCAGTTCATGCGCTTCCTCGATCGCGAAGCGGCGTAGCGAGACATGGTCTTGAGCGCGGTCCCACGGGCAGCCCTGGTCTCCGCGAAGTTCGGCGATCAGTTCGACGAGATCGCCGAACGACCTACGGGGCATCGCTTCCCGTTTGCACGTCCAGCGTGTCGCCACCGATCGGCGCAAGCAGCGAATCGGCGACCGAAGCAAGTCTCTCTACGTCCTCGGAGCGGTACGCGCCGTATGCTCGCAACTCATCAAGCCGCGTCTTTGCCGAGGCCGCATCGCCGACCTCGATGTCCATTTCTGCCAGGCGGATCATCGCGTCCTGTCCCACGGTCGACAGCGGCTGTTCGTCACCGACGATCTGCCGATCCAGATCGATGACCCGATCGAGGAACGCTCGCTCGGTGCTCACGGTCGGCGCTCTCTGCGCTCCGCGCTCCGTGTACTCGCGAGCTGTTTCCAGATCTCCACGGGCTTCGTATGCAGCGGAGATCCGTGTGTAGGCTTCGAGATCGTCGGCGCTGACATTCAAGACCGCGCCGTACTGGCGGATGGCGCCGTCCCAGTCTTCCAGTTCTTCCAAGACCCCGGCCAGCTGGAACCGCAACGTGAGATCTTCGGGCAGCAGCTCGACAAGGGAGGAACCGATCTCGGCCTTCAGCGAAAGGTCGAACGCATACAGGAACGCATCGCGATAGCTGTCGATCGCCTCATCTTCTTGCCCCTGCTCCATCAGTGCATCGCCGAGCCCCTTGTGGGCCTCCGAACGATACGGGGACTGACGGATCGCGTCTCGGAACGTGCGCTCCGCTTCCAACGCATCTCCTGCCAGCAGATAGACGTTCCCCAACTGAAGCTGCTGCTGGGTTCCCGCTCCGCTGGCACTTAATGCACTCTCGTACGCCAGCACGGCTTCCAGGGCCAACGAGGTCACGCTCTCTTCGGCCGCGACGACCTCCGGGGAATCGGTTGCTTCTCCGGCGACAAGGAGTGCATCGCGTTCGGCAACGGCCTTCTCCAGCGATGCGAGCGCGATTCTTCCACGCAGGCTCTGGACGGTTCCTTCCAGCGACTGCAGTCCTGCGGCCGAGCCGATGACCTCATCGATCAGATCCAGGGTATCGCGACCCTCATCGAGCTGATCGACGGCGATGTACGCCTCGGCAAGTTTGAGCATCAGCGATGTGTCTTCCGACCACAGATCAAGCGCCAGCTCGTAGTGCGTGATCGCTTGCCGGTAATCCCCCCTGGCGGCGAATGCATCGCCGAGACCGATCCGCGACGCAACATGCTCGGGGTCGATCGCCAGCACCTGGAGGAACCGGGCCTCCGCTTCGTCCAGTGCTTCAGCGGATCCTTCTTCGAGCAACAGCTTCCCCAGACGGAACAACACCTGCACGTCATCGGGATTGAACGTGAGGATCTTCTCAAGGAACTGCTCGTCCTCAATCCCTTCGCCGAGAACCGTCAGATACGATTCCCGCGCTGCTTCGCGGTATTCCTCGATCTCCGTTTCCAGCGTCTCGATCCGTGCCAGATCTTCGTCCGACGGTGCGGGAGTCGAATCGGTGACGAGCAGGATAACGTACGCCCCGTCATCTGTCAGCACGTCGCTCGGCGCGTTCAGCTCCAATTGGAACGCCGCATCGGCAAGGGTGTCCGATAGCTCGGACCGAGAAACAAAGCCCAATGCGCCGCCTTCGGCCGCGGTGGCCTCATCGGTCGAGTACTCCTGAGCGAGTTCCGCAAACGACGCTCCGGCGGCAAGCCGGTCGCGAAGCTCTTCGGCAACGGCCTCTTCATCGACCACGATCTGAGAGAGTTCGACCTGTTCCTCGATCGCCTGCAACGCTTCCAGGTCCTGAGTCGCAAGGTTCATCTTGCTCTCGTAGATCGAGCCGATGTAGTAGTCGACGTAGGGATCGTCGCTGAGATTCTCGTCACGCAGCCGCTCGAATTCCGCCAGTCCCAGGTCCGTGTCTTCCAGCTGCATCAGATAAGCATTGATCTCGGGGATCGCGATCACGACATCGGCCGCGTCAACGGCCTCTTTCACCCACGTCGCGAAGGTCTCCGCAGTCTGCTCGTCGACGTAGTCGGTACGGATATCGCTCTCTACGTCGGCAAACGACGGCGTCTGATGCTCACGGCGGTCCGTCACCTGAATGATGTGATAACCGAAGCTGGTCTCGACAACGTCGCTGATCGCTCCCGGTTCGAGCGCGAACGCCGCCTCCTCGAACTCCGTCACCATCTCGCCGCGGCCGAACCATCCGAGTTCGCCGCCGTTGTCTTTGGAGCCCTGGTCTTCGGAGTATGTGGAAGCCAGTTCCGCGAAGTCCGCTCCGCCCAACACCTGGGCGCGGAGTTGCACGGCAAGCTCACGGTCGGAAACGAGGATGTGTGCCGCTTGAACCTGTTCGGGCTGATCGTAGTCACCGAGGTTTGCCTCGTAGTACACCCGAAGTTCCTCTTCGCTCGGCTCGATCACACCGACAATGTCCGCCTGAACCATCTCGTTGCGGATCTGGGTCGAAATCCCGTCACGCAGACGCTGTTGGAACTGGATCAACGTGATCCCGAGCGCCCCTTGTACAACGTCGTTCAGCTCGTCACCGTAGTAGCCCACATACTGCGCGTACTGCTCTTGGTACGCTTCGTCCACCTGGGCCGACGGTGGTGTGATCCCTCGACGTCGCGCCTCATTATCGAGAACCGCCTGACGCACCAGGTCCTGTGTGACCTGCGCCTCGAGTTCCCGCAGATACAGAACACCGCTGACCCCCTCCAACACATCGTTGAAGTCCATTCCGATCTGCTGATACAGGTTGCTGTAGTACTCAAGCGTATTGCGCCATGCGATGTCGAATGCCTCTACCGAGATCTCCGTGCCATCCACGGTGGCCACGTAGGTCAGCGCACCGGAAGCCGCGTCTCGAGACGATGAACCCGAGAAGAAGCCGGCCTGGTTTAGGGTTACCAAACCCGCACTGATAATGAAGATCCCAACGACGATCCAAATAATCGTCTTCTGATGTCGTTTGAAAAACGTCTGCATGGCGTATCGTCACTCCTTAACTTGGTGGCAACCGGACAACAGTCCTTAGATGGTACCTGCCGTCCGGAAGCGGGACAACCTACCTCTTGCACCGCCTCCATCCATCAAGGGATCTGCGCTCCCTCATGGGGGGCGAAGTTCACGGGATGCTGCATCTTTACGGTCATCTGGATGGCCGTCCTCTCCTGATCGCCGATTTGAACATTGGAGAATTCGGGCTCGAAGTACAGATCGGCGCCGCTCGCCGCGAGGTACCCCCTCGCAATGGCGATCGCCTTGATCGCTTGGTTCACCGCCCGGGGCCCGATCACCTGCAGCTGAGCGAACCCCTCCTGCCGGATCCCGTTCGCAATCGCGCCCGCGGTGGCACTGGGGTTCGAGTCGGACGAAACCTTCAGCATGTTGGGAGACCTCCCGTTATTTGGCGCTCTCCGTGAACTGTGTCTGACGGATCACATTGACCTTGATCTCGCCCGGATAGCTGAGTTCTTCTTCGATCGCGCGGGCAATGTCGTAGGCCAGCTTCGATGCCACTTCATCGGACGCACGGTCCGGCTGAACCATCACCCGAACCTCCCGCCCCGCCTGCAGAGCGTACGCCTCGTGCACCGCCGGGAACGTTCGACAGAGATCCTCCAGTTCGTGGAGGCGCTGCACATACCGTTCGAACGTCTCCTGCCGTGCTCCCGGCCGCGCTGCAGATAGCGTGTCTGCCGCCTGCAACAGGACATCGATCACTCCATCGGGATCGATGTCTTCGTGATGCGCTGCGATCGCATGCACCACAGCCGGCTTCTCACCGTAGCGTTTCGCCAGATCGGCGCCGATGACCGCATGCGGTCCGTCCACCTCGTAGTCTACGGCCTTCCCGATGTCGTGAAGCAGTCCGGCTCGCTTAGCCGTGACCGCATCCACACCCAGCTCGTCGGCGAGCATCTTGGCGATCCAACTCACTTCGATGGAATGGGCAAGTTGGTTCTGGCCGTAGCTCGTCCGATACCGCAGCCGTCCGACCAGCGTCGCAAGTTCGGGATGAAGCTCCATCCCCAGCTCAAATGCCGCCTTCTTCCCTTCTTCGTGAATCCGCTCAGCAAGCCGTCCTTTGGCCCGCTGGACCTTCTCCTCGATCTGCGCCGGGTGGATCCGACCGTCTTCGATCAGGCGCGACAAGGCCATCCGTGCCACTTCTCTGCGGAGCGGGTGGAAGCAGGACAGCACCACCATCTCCGGCGTGTCATCGACGAGCAGTTCAACCCCGGTGAGCGCCTCGAACGTTTTGATGTTCCGCCCTTCCCGGCCGATGATGCGCCCTTTGAAGTCCTCGGAAGGAAGAGGCACAGAACTGACAGCGTTCTCTTCAACGTACTCGGCGGCGTAGCGCTGGACCGCCGTCGCAATAATCCTCGCCGCCCGCTGCTGAGCCTCTTCCTTGGCCCGCTGCTCGATCTCTTCGATCTTACGAGAGAACACCCGCTGCGAATCGGCTTTCACCAGTTCGAGAAGACGCGCCCGCGCTTGCTCTTCGCTCCAACCGGCGACTTGTTCCAGTTGCGCTCGGGCCTCCGAAAGAACCTGCATCCCCTCTTCGCGAAGTTTGACGACTTCTTCCTCGTCGTTGCGCAGGGAATCTTCCAGCTGCTCAAGCACCGCCGACCTCTTGCTGAGCCGATCTTCACGCCGCAAGATGCGCTCTTCCCAGCCTGTCAGCTCTTCCTCACGCCGCGAGCTTCGTCGCTCGAACTCCTCCCGGAGTTCTTGAGCTTCCTGTCGGCCTTCAAGCGCCTTCTGTTTCTTGAGCTGTTCCGCTTCTTCCTGGGCCGCGGCAAGAAGCTCCTCTGCCTCCCGTTTTCGGGGGATGCTTCCTAGCAGGAATCCAAGTGCGAACGCGGATAACGCCCCCACCGCGAATCCAATATATCCAATGATGTTTCCGAACACCTCACATCACATCCTGTGTCGTTCGAACTTCGTGACAAAAGGCATTATACCCGCTTGTTCGCCCACACTCGGAGTGCTGCAACCATGAACGTCAGGCTGAACAGAAGACAGAACCCAAGCCCGAGGATCGCTGTACTCCCCAATTCGCGCAACCCAGGCGTTCGAGCAAGCAGCAAACTGCCGAAAACGAGGATCGTCGTCAGGGATGTCACGATGATCGGCACGGCGGTCATCGCTGCAGCACGTTCAATCGCGCCGTCGGGGGCAAGCTTTTGCTCCTCGAGGAATCGATGAAGGATGTGAATCCCGTTGTCTACTCCCACACCGATGAGAAGCGGCGAGATCATGATGCTCATAAAGCTGAAATGAATGTCAAGCAGGCGCATCCCACCAAGCATCCAAATGTACCCGAGGACCAGCGGCGAAGCGGCCAACATCGCATGCCGTACGTTCCGTGTGCTGCGCCACAGCGTGATGATGATCAGGAATAGGGCCAGCAGCGTCGACACTGTGAAGTCCCGCTTCATGTAGTCCTCGAGTTGCGCGGCGACCAACGGCATCCCGAAGAAGTCATCGGAAATGGATTGAGCGAAGTCGTTGAATGCGACAAGGTTCTCTGCGTTGTAGGCCTCTTCCGACACGCGTGCCTGAACGACAAATCGTCCGTCGCTCAGCATGTACGTCGACCGGATCTGCTCGGGGACGCCCATCAGAATGTCTCGCAGCAACGTGCCAACCGGTGGCAAATCCCTCAACTGCTCGAGATTCTCGTCAAGGTTGACAAGGGCGCTGCGCAGTGCAGCGACATCACCTCGAACCGCCTCGGCGTTCATGCCCGACAGCTCCCGCCGTACATCAAACAGCTGTTCCTGAGCCTGCCGCGTATCCTCGGCCAGGCTCGGATATCCGGCAACACCGGTTACCAACTGCACAAGACTGAACTGTGCAATCAGCTCTTCCGCCACCGCGATCGCTTCCTCCCGGTTCTCGACGCTGCGATCGATCAACTCTAATTGAGACACGAATTCGCCGATATCCAGTTCTTTCAGCAGCTGTTGCTGTTCGGCAAGGTTCGTCGGCAGCAAGTCCTGTGCCGATGTCACGGCCAAGACCAGCTCGTGCTCCCTCAATGCAGCGACGATCACCGACAGCTGTCGTTCGGAGTCCGCATAGAACGTGAATCCGATCCCCAACGCCATGTTGGTCGAGGCACCGAACTCGGCGATCAGCTCATCGGCGACCACCTGGCTGGATTCCATCGGGACAAGATCGGTACTGGTGAACTCGAACTCCGTTCTTACTGCCTGGAACAGCACGAAGAACGTTGCCACAAGGACAATCACCGCAACAGCGCGTGCTTTGCCCGTGATCACCCGGAAAATCGGCTGAAGGCGGGCCGCCCGGCTGGCGATGCCGAGCCGGTGCCGAGAGTGAAACAGGTAGTTCGACAGCGTGATCAGCGCCGGCAAGAGGAAGATGGTGACCAAGAACGCCGCGATGATCCCCACGGCACTGATCGCTCCCATCTCGAACAGGGCCCTCGACTTGGCCGTGAGGAGGCCGACGAACACAAGCGCCGTCGTCATTGCAGCAACAAACGATGCCTTTCCTTTTTGGATGACCGCGGTTCGTAGCGCATGGTTCAGCGATTTGCCCTTGCCTCGTTCTTCCGCGTATCGCGCGATCATGTGGATGCCGTAGTCGATCCCCATTCCCAACACAAGCGCCGGAAGAAACGTGGTCACCATGTTGAACCCGCCCATCGCCAGTTTCGCCCAACTCATGGTCAGCACAACGCTCAGCAACAGGGGAATCACAGCGATGATGCTGTAGTAAATCGATCCGAAGGCAACAAGAAAGATCGCCAGCACGCCGACTGCGGAGATGATGGTCGTGAGGAACATGTCATCGTAGATCACCGCAATCGTCGACGAGTTGTAGACGTAGTTACCAGTCAGACCGTAGCTCAGTCCTCTTGATTCGAGGTCGAAGCCGTCGAGTGTATCCCGGGAAAGCTCCGTCACCAGATCACAGTAGTCCGCACCACGTGCGGAGGGGTAGCGAGGCCTTAGCGTCATCAGGAGGTGCGAGGCATCGTCGGAGAGCATCGCCGTTGCTTCGCGACTCACCCCTTCCACCGTCGGCGTGAAGATCTCCGACAAGGATTTCGCCGCCACCGTCACATCGGGGAACTGCTCGACACTCTCGAAGGCAGCCAGCGTTGCATCGTTGAGGGATGCGAACTCCGACAGCACTCCGCCGGCCAGCTCCAGCTGAGGCAAGACCCCACCTCCGCTGAAGTCACTTCCCAGAAGATCATCGATCTCGTCGCGGACCAACCGGTACGCCCCGCCTAGATCCTCGACCCCCGCGGGAACCTCGACAATATACGGATCCTCGACGGCTCCGCGGGCCAAGTCAACGCTTCCGCTGATCGACGCCAGCCTCTCGGGACTCAGCGTGAACAAGAACAGGTATTGATCCGGGATGTCCAGCGACAACGACAGCTTGTAGGTGACTTCCGTGAATTCTTCTTCCTGTTCGAACACCGCGGCGATATCCTCCGCTGCACCAATCAGGAGTTGCTCACGGAACCCGTAGATCTCACCTTGGAGTCGCTCCAATCGTGCTTGCTCACCGGCGGCGAGCGTCTCCCCTTCGCTCAGTCTGCGCTCGAACTCCTCAACCTCCACTTGAGCGCTTCCGATCGACGGCTCGGACTCGTAGGCTTCAGGCTCGACCCGCAACAGAATTGCCACGTAGTTGCTCTGCGAGAGAACGTCCTGATTGTCCATGTACTCCTGAATCAGAGGATCGTTTCTCGGAAGCAAGTCGAGGAAGGAACTCCGCACGGGAATATCAAGGATATAGTACGTACAGCCGGCAGCGATGAGTGCCATGACAATGACAACCCACCATGCGTAGTACCGACCGATCCGATAAACCAGATTCAGTGCGCGATCGATGAATGATGGCATGGTTTAGGCCACAAGCCGATCAGTCGGCGCCTTCACCAGGACTGGAAACCTCGATGTCGTAACCGATCAGCTTGGCAGTCAGCCGAACGTTTTGTCCCCCCTTGCCGATCGCAAGGGATAGCTCATCGTCGGGGACCAGAACATTGGCTTTGTGCTCCTCCTCATTCAACTCGACGGACAGCACGGATGCCGGCTCAAGGCTGTTCTTCAGGAGCTGAACCGTATCATCGCTCCAGCGAAGCAGATCGATCCGTTCGCCGGAGAGCTCCCGAGTGACCATGCGCACCCTCGCACCGCCGGCTCCAACACAGGTTCCGACGGGGTCAACATTGGGATCGAGCGACTCGATCGCCACTTTGCTGCGGCGGCCCGGCTCGCGAGCGATCCGCTTGACGACCAACGTCCCATCCTCGATCTCCGGGACTTCCAAGCCAAGCAACTGATGAACGAACTCTCGATGTCCGCGGGAAACGACGATGCGCGGATCGCCTTGGGTCTCTTCAACCTTCATGAGGTAGGCCCGGAGTCGTTGTCCGGCATGATAGCGTTCGCCGGGAATCCTTTCCGAATCGGGCATCACCGCTTCGGCTTCTCCAAGGTTGACCCAAACATCTTTGCCTTCAAACCGGTGAATCGACCCCGTGATGATCTCCCCCACGCGGTTGATGTAGAGGTTGTAGATGATCTCTCGGCGGCGCTGTGTGATTTCTTGCCGGATCGTCTCTTCCGCACGTTTGGTGGCAATTCTTCCGAACCGTGCCAGGTCGATGCGGTTCCCGTTGATGGTGATGTCGCCGGAGTGCTGGTCAATCTCAACTTCGACATCATCCTCGGTTTGGTACTCTTCTTGGTACGCCGCAGCCAGCCCTCGACGAATGGCTTCGTAGAGATCCTCTCGTGGGATCCCCTTCTCCTTCGCCATCTCCTCTAATGCTTCGATGAACTCGATGTTCATAGTTCTAGCATAGCTCCCGGCTGCCGTCCCGCAAAACACAACAGGCAGCTGATCCGTCAATGCTCGCTTCTCGTACCTTCTGCACCCAACGCGCCAAAAAACGCAGCTCCCCGCCCAGCCTGTGTGAGCGGCGAACTGCCGACAATCTTTCCAGTCCTAGGCATTCAACGTATTATACGACAGCGTTCAAGAACCGACAACTGAGACGTGAAGGGAAACATGAACGAGAACAAGAGGATGATCGAGGCAGATGAGACAGCAGACGGGAAGCGACTGGATCGATTTCTTTCCGACGCTGTTCCCGAACGGTCAAGGACCGAATTGAAGAAGCTTGTGATCTCCGCCCAGGTCGAGATCAACGGCTCCGTCGAGGTCAGACCGTCGCACCGGGTCCGACGCGGCGACACGGTTTGCGTCACGCTTCCGGAAACGGACCAAGCCGTGCTGACCCCGCGACCGTTGCCGATTCCGATTCTGTACGAAGATGACGACCTCCTGGTGATCGACAAACCGATCGGCCTTGTGGTTCACCCCGGAACGGGAACAACGGAGACGACCCTTGTGGAAGCTCTGTTGGTCGATCGAGCTCTTCCCACATCCGACGACCCAACGAGGCCGGGGATCGTTCACCGGCTCGACAAAGAGACAAGCGGCGTCCTCGTTGTTGCAAAGACGGCACCCGCACTGGGAGCGCTGCAGCAACAGTTCGCCGAGCGGACCGTCATCAAGCACTACATCGCTGTCGTTCGCGGAGTCATTTCCGAAGACGAAGGGTTGATCGATGCACCGATCGGCCGCGATGTCCGCTTACGTCGGAGGATGTCGGTCCAACCGGCCGGCCGGCCGGCTGTCACGCGATTCCGCGTGTTGGATCGAACCGGCGACCGGACCCTGCTCCTGGTCGCACTCGACACCGGTCGCACCCATCAGATCCGTGTTCACATGCGTTACATCGATCATCCGGTGTGCGGGGATTCGATTTACGGTTCCGACTCCAAGCGGGAGCAACGTCTCCTGCTGCATGCATGGCGGTTGCAGATTGAGCACCCGTCTTCCTCCAACCCGGAACCCCGCCGTTTCGAAGCGGCGGTACCCGAAGCGTTCCCTACGTACTCGTACGACGAGATCCCTTGGCCCGAAGCTGCAGGGCGCTTCTAGCATAGTCGAACGTGGCGAAACAGGTCATGACGATCGCTGCGTAGAGAACATAGAGAGCCACCTCACGTCCATACGGCCACCAAGGCTGAATCCGACCGAGCGCCGACAAGAATGTGAGAAACGCCGCAGCTTTCCCGGGGATGCGCGCCGCCTGCACCAGTCCGGCATCGATCCGCAGGACCAACGCGCCGATCCCGATGAGCATCTGCGGCGCCGCGAAAAGTACAAGCGTCCATAGAGGCAAGCGTCCCAAGACGACAAGCGTGCAGAACAAGGCGAGGTACCCCGCCTTGTCCACCAAGGGATCCAGCGCTTTGCCCCATGTGGTGACCTCGTGCCTCGCCCGGGCCGCCATGCCGTCCAGCACATCTCCGGCACTCGCAATCACGAACAATCCCGCACTCCATCCATCGCGCCCGATGATGAGCATCCAGATGCAGGGAACCAGAAACACCGCGCGACCGAGGGTGATCCAATTGGCAAGGGTCATATTATCTATGATGGTAGGGTGGCTCGGCTCTCTCGGCAACCCCTCCCTTGATGGACAGATTCCGTGCCAATCGCTATAATCCGCCCGCTTTCGGGCTTTTCATGACTGCCCAAGGAGGGAGATGGAATGATGAAGAGGCGTGTGTTGATCATGGGGGCTGCTGGCAGGGACTTCCACAACTTCAATGTGGCGTTCCGAGACAACCCCAACTACGAAGTGGTCGCATTCACCGCGGCACAGATTCCGGACATCGACGGACGGATGTATCCCGCCGAGCTCGCCGGAAGTCAGTACCCAAACGGAATTCCGATCGAGTCCGAGGGCAACCTTGAGAAACTTATCCAAGAGAAGAACATCGACCTGGTCGTGTTCGCCTATAGCGATGTCACCAACCAGCTTGTGATGGAGCGCTCTTCGCTGGTCAACGCCGCTGGGGCTGACTTCATGTTGATGGGAACCGCTCAGACAATGATCAAGCCGGTCAAGCCGCTGATCTCAATCACAGCGACCCGCACCGGATCGGGCAAAAGCCAGACAACCCGGCGCGTCACCGAAATCCTGCGAAACAAAGGGAAGAAGCTTGCCGTCATCCGGCATCCGATGCCCTACGGGAATCTCGTCGAGCAGGAAGTCCAGCGGTTCGAAACTCATGCCGACCTCGATCGCCACAAGTGCACGATCGAGGAAAGGGAAGAGTACGAGCCGCACATCGACAATGGAACCATTGTCTACGCCGGTGTCGACTACGAGAAGATCCTCCGAGCCGCAGAAGCCGAAGCGGACATCGTGATTTGGGACGGCGGGAACAACGACTTCTCATTCTATGCCCCCGACCTGTCCATCGTGGTCGTCGATCCGCACCGCGCCGGTCACGAGCTGCTCTACTACCCGAGCGCGGTCAATGTCCGAGCCGCGGACGTTGTCGTTATCAACAAGGTCGATACCGCGTGTCTCGATGACATCCGTTTCCTGCGCGAGAATGTCACTGAGCTCAACCCAACGGCAACGGTGATCGAGGCTGCATCTCCGATTACCGTTGACAACCCCGACGTGATTCGCGGCAAGCAGGTCCTGGTCATCGAAGACGGGCCGACGCTGACCCACGGCGAGATGCGGTTCGGCGCAGGAACGATCGCTGCTCAGCGCTGCGGAGCGGCTCACATCATCGATCCCCGCCCGTACACCGTGGAGTCGATTTCCGAGACGTACCGCCGCTATCCGAAGATCGGACAGCTGCTTCCGGCAATGGGCTACGGCGACAAGCAGGTCAAGGACCTGCAGGAGACGGTAAACCGGGTTGAGTGTGATGCCGTGGTTATCGGAACGCCGATCGATCTGACCCGGCTGCTAACGTTCAACGTACCGGCAACCCGAGTTCGCTACGAACTGCAGGAGATCGGAGAGCCGACACTGGACGAAATCCTCGAGAAGTTCTAGATCGGGGGACTTCTCCGTAAACGGATAGCCCTCGGATGAGCCGTCCGGCTCATTCGAGGGTTTTCTATCGCCTCGTCTGCAGCGCGAAGATCACGGTCCACACAGCGCCAAATCCGGCACCAATCGCCAGACCGAACCATGGATCGGAGAACGCAAACCCGATGCTAACGCCCACCACCACGCCGATCGGGATTAACCGCAGTCCGTGATACAGCATCCTCCGATGAAGTGGCTTCCGATCCTCACGATCACCCGTCATCGGCAAGGACCTCAAGAAATGCAACCACAACCTTCGGATCAAACTGTGTTCCCGCGTGGCGTCGGAGCTCTTCGCACGCCTCGGCGCAGCTGATGGCGCGGTGGTACGGACGGTCGGTCGTCATCGCATCGAAGGAGTCAACCACCGCGATTACCCTTGCCCCCAGCGGAATCTCCTCACCTTGCAGCCCCTGCGGGTACCCCGTGCCATCGAACCTCTCGTGATGCGCAGCGACCATCCCAGCGGCGCCGCGCAGCGATTCCGTTTGCGACAGCATCTCCCGCCCGTGCAGCGGGTGTTTCTGCATCTCTCGCTGCTCGTCGGCATCAAGCGCCCCGGGCTTATTGAGGATCTCCAACGGCACACGGACCTTCCCGATATCGTGGAGGTACGCCGCATCGGACAAAGCCGTGAGATCATCATCGCTCATGTCAAGCCGTTCGCCAGTACGTAACGACAAGCCTTCGATGCGGCGACAGTGGCCTTCGGTATCCGCGTCTTTTTCCTCGACCGACCTCGCCAGAGCCATCATCTCTTGGATCTCGTCGCGCATCATGTGGTAGCTGGGCGGCGATGCAACCAGAAGGAGGGACGATTCCTCGACAACGCGGAAGTACGCACGCTCCGGCAGTCCGCGATGGTGGACATAGTCACCCGGGAGCAAATCGACCTCGGAGCCGTCTCCGTTGCGCAACAACAGACGGCCAGTGAGCAGATAGAGAAACTCAAATCCCTCCCACTCGCTGGCCTCATCTAGGTAGAACATCTTGCCAGCCTCGATCTGCTGGCGAATCACTTCAATCGATCCACGCCGCGCAAGCAGTTCGATCGTTGTTGATTTCTTACCTGTCGTCTCTGTGTGTTCTCCGCCTTGCCCGATGTGCAGCCCGTCTCTCACCCTAAAACCTCCGACCGGGCCAGTGGAACGTGCTCTACTTCATTCCGCCTGGCACATGGATGGGTGAGGATAGGGTTTCAACTGCCAGATCGTCCGCTGCAAACACCGGTGAATGGGCTCGGGCCCTTCCACCAGGAACATGAATCGGCGAACTCAGAGCACGCATTCCACCGGGAACATGAATCGGTGAACTCAGAGTACGCATTCCGCCGGGAACATGAATCGGCGATGCAGAGACTGCGGCGCTGATTGACACGAAAAGCGATACTGCCAGTGTCAGAACCAGCAGCGATTTGAAGATCCTCTTCATGGCATCCTCCTCTATTGACGTGCGAAGTAAGAAGATTCTGCCTTACCGGCCGCTTGCCTAGACAGTTCCTCCGCAAAGCAGCCAAATCCTCATCCCTTCTGCACCTATCCTCTTGTCGTGAAGGGTAGCTGCTGAGCCGAATCACGTCAAGCATCTTCATCGCAGGCTCGCGGCCGACATCGTTCGTCCAATCCCTTTTCTTCGCTGCCCCACGGCTTGCAGCACGAATTGCAGGCAGCGTTGTGAAGATTCCATCCCATCGCTACAATCATCGCAAATTGCGAAGCCAGATAGTGACTCTAAACGCCAATTTAGGAGGCATCCCCATGCCAGCAGCAAGGCAGGATCAGATGAAGACGATCGATGGGAACACCGCCGCGGCACACGTTGCTTACGCATTTAGCGACGTCGCAGCGATCTACCCCATCACCCCCAGTTCGCCGATGGGTGAGGTGGCGGACAGCTGGGCGGCCCATGGCAGGAAGAACCTGTTCGGCCAGCCGCTTCAGGTTACGGAAATGCAGTCGGAGGCTGGTGCAGCGGGCGCTGTCCACGGCTCTCTGGCAGCGGGAGCTCTGACGACCACCTTCACAGCATCCCAGGGACTGCTTTTGATGATCCCGAACATGTACAAGATTTCCGGTGAACTGTTGCCCGGTGTGTTTCACGTTTCAGCAAGGGCTGTTGCCGGACACGCACTGTCGATCTTCGGAGATCACTCCGATGTGATGGCAACACGACAGACGGGCTTCGCCCAGCTCGCCTCCGGTTCCATTCAGGAAGTAATCGACCTGGCGATGGTCGCCCACGTTTCGGCACTGAAGACCAACGTTCCGTTCGTCCACTTCTTTGATGGTTTCCGAACCTCGCACGAGATCTCCAAGGTGCACGTGGTTTCGTACGAAGACATGGCGAAGATCGTCCCTTGGGATGCTGTGGAGACGTTCCGCAAGCGAGCTATGAACCCCGAACATCCTCATCTGCGCGGCACGGCGCAAAATCCGGACATCTACTTCCAGAACCGAGAAGCGGCGAACCGCTACTACCTCGCCACCCCGGCAATCGTCGCCGAGACCATGAAGCAGGTCTCGGAGCTGACAGGACGCCCGTACAACCTGTTCGACTATGTGGGTGCTCCCGATGCGGATCGAGTACTGATTCTGATGGGCTCGGCAAGCGACGTTTCCGAAGAGACCGTCAACTACCTGGTTTCCCAGGGCGAGAAGGTCGGCCTGCTCAAGGTCCGTCTCTACCGCCCATGGTCTTCGGAGCACTTCCTGCAAGCGCTGCCGGAAACCGCCCGTAAGATCGTCGTTCTCGACCGCACGAAGGAACCGGGCAGCCTCGGCGAACCGCTGTACCAGGACGTCTGCACCGTATTCCAGGAGCGGGGAGAGACCCCGCTGATCGTCGGAGGACGTTACGGCCTCGGCTCGAAGGACTTCACACCGGCGATGGTTCATGCAGCGCTGGAAAACCTGAACCTGGATCAGCCCAAGAACCACTTCACCGTGGGCATCGAAGACGACGTCACCCATCTGTCGCTTCCGCTCAAGGAAGAGATCGACGTCGCCCCCGAAGGAACCATCCAGTGCAAGTTCTGGGGACTCGGTTCCGATGGGACCGTCGGTGCCAACAAGAACGCCATTAAGATCATCGGAGACAACACCGATCTGTACGCACAAGGCTATTTCGCCTACGACTCGAAGAAGTCCGGCGGAATCACCGTGTCGCATCTGCGGTTCGGCAAGAGCCCGATCCAGTCGCCCTATCTGGTGCAGAATGCCGACTACATCGCCTGTCACAATCCGGCCTACGTCGACAAGTACGACCTGCTTGCCGGCATCAAGAACGGCGGATCGTTCGTGTTGAATTGCCCGTGGTCGCATGATGAGCTTTCGGACAAGCTTCCCGCTGCGCTCAAACGAACCATCGCCGAGAAGAACCTCAAGTTCTACACGATCGATGCGGTGAAAATCGCCGGTGACGTCGGCCTCGGCGGACGGATCAACATGATCATGCAGACCGCGTTCTTCAAAATTTCCGGGGTCCTGCCGGTCGATGATGCGGTCGCCCGGCTGAAGGAAGCGATCCAGAAGACCTACGGCCGCAAAGGCGAGAAGGTCGTGCAAATGAACAACGCCGGCGTCGATGCCGCGTTGGAGAACGTCGTCGCCGTCGAAGTGCCAGCCGACTGGAAGACGGCCACCGGCAGCGGTGAGAAGCTGGAACAGCCGCAGTGGGTTCTCGACGTCATGCGTCCGATGACGCTGCAGGACGGCGACCACCTTCCCGTGAGCGCGTTCGCTTCGGAACTCGACGGCAGCTACCAGTGGACCGGGCCGGACGGTTCGTTCCCGGTGGCTACCACGCAGTACGAAAAGCGCGGCGTGGCGATCAGCGTGCCGCAATGGATCCCCGAGAACTGTATCCAATGCAACCAGTGCGCGTTCGTGTGTCCGCACGCAACGATCCGTCCGTTCCTCGTTACCGAGGAGGAGAAGGTCGCCGCACCGGAGGGATTCGATACGCTTCCGGCGATGGGCCCTGGCCTCGAGAACTACGGGTTCCGGATTCAGATCGATCCGCTCGACTGTGTCGGCTGCGGGAATTGTGCCGACATCTGCCCGGGCAAGAAGGGCGAGAAGGCACTCGTCATGAAGCCTTTGGCTACTCAGCTCGCGGAGCAGCCTCACTATGACTACGCACTGACACTTCCGGTTCGTGACGACCTTGTCAATCCGGCGACGGTCAAGGGCAGCCAGTTCCGGCAGCCGTTGTTCGAATACTCCGGCGCCTGCCCAGGCTGCGGGGAGACGCCGTATGTGAAGCTGGCAACGCAGATCGCCGGCGACCGGATGCTGATCGCTAACGCTACCGGGTGTTCGTCGATCTACGGCGGATCCGCTCCTGCGGTGCCGTACTGCACCAACAAGGACGGACACGGCCCCGCATGGGCCAACAGCCTATTCGAAGACAACGCCGAGTACGGGTTCGGGATGCGCCTTGCGCTCGCTGCACGGCGTGATCGCCTCGCCGGACTCATCCGGGAAGCTCTTGATGCCGGAGCCAACGGCGATCTTGCTGCATCGATGAACGACTGGCTCGCCGGGAAAGACGATGCCAAGGCGTCCCGCGAAGCCGGGGATCGCCTGGCGACGCTTCTGGCTGGAACCAGTGACGAGCGGTTGAGGCAGATCCTCGCCATGCGCGACCTGTTCACCAAGAAGTCCGTGTGGATCCTTGGGGGAGACGGCTGGGCATACGACATCGGCTACGGCGGTCTCGACCACGTCGCGGCGATGAACCGCGACGTCAACGTGCTCGTCATGGACACCGAGGTTTACTCCAACACCGGCGGACAGTCGTCAAAGGCAACTCCGACCGGATCGGTGGCCAAGTTCGCCGCTTCCGGAAAGAAGACGAAGAAAAAGGACCTCGGCCGGATGCTGATGAGCTACGGCTACGTCTACGTCGCTTCGGTGGCGATGGGCGCCAACAAGAACCAGTGCCTGAAAGCGTTCTTGGAAGCCGAAAACTACCCCGGTCCCAGCGTGATCATTGCCTATGCTCCGTGCATCAACCAGGGGCTGAAAAAGGGAATGGGCAAGTCCCAGGAAGAAGAGAAACTCGCCGTTGAGTGCGGATACTGGCCGCTGTACCGGTATGACCCGCGCCTCGCCGAGCAGGGCAAGAACCCGTTCCAGCTGGACATGAAGGAGCCCACCGGCAACTTCCACGACTTCCTCATGGGTGAAGTTCGTTATTCCAGCTTGGTTCAGACCTTCCCCGAGGAAGCCGCACGGCTCCACGCGCAGCTCGAGACCGAGTACATGGAGCGTTACCAGACCTACAAGAAGATGGCCGAAGGCTAAGCCTGCCGTAGGTCATCAGGACATACACACGAAGGGAGCGGCGGATGCCGCTCCCTTTCTGTTTCCCTGTGCCGGACATCCCGGCTCAACCACACAAATCTGCTACGGCAGGATCGACAAGACGCCTGCCACGATCAAGGCCAGGACGATCAGCACCATCCATGATCTGCTCCACGCCTGCGCAGGACTATCGGTCTCGCTCGGCTGAGCGACTTCGGTGATCGGCAGCTCTCGAGCGTAGCTCGTGATCTGCGACCCTCTCGCCAGCCTCAGTCCGGTCACACCTCCGCTCGAGCCGGTCTCGAACCGGATCGACAGCTGTTCGGTGGCGCGGGCCACCCAGCGGCCGTCGTCCGTGGATTCACGAAGCTCGAAGATCATCATGTCGTCCAGCCGAACGGCCAGCCGCCCATTCTGATACAGAATTTGCGTCTGTCCGGCCTCGGAGTGGCGATAGATCCCCAGATACGCCTCGGCCTGCGATGCGGGAATCTCGATCGACGGCGTGTACCCCTCACGGAGAAACTCCAGCGCCAAGCCGTCCTGATGCAGAATCAGCGACACCGCGCTCCCGTCCTCTGCGAATCCGAACGACACGGCCAACGCCGCCGAAAGCGCGAACGACCACAACCCCGACTCGTTTGGGTCGTTCAGCTCATACACGGTCTGCCCCGGGACATCGAGCGCCAGATGCCCTCCCCGCACGGACACGGTGTAAATACTGTCGTTAAACGTGGCGTGATAGGTCCCGAGATACGGAAGCAGATGGGCCGGAATCTCCTGTGCGTCTTGCTCTTGTCGTAGCTGGGTCCGCAGTTCCTCGGCCGCGGCCAGCGCTCGGCTTGCGCAGAGGGAGGAGTATTCGGATAAGGCCTCCGCCGCTTCGTCGTCGCGGCCCTCTGAGCGAAGCCGATCCGCTTCGAGAACAATGTCCGGCAGACCGACATCAAACTCCTGCTCCAGCGGATCGAACACCGCGCGGACACGGGCGGTTTCGTCAAGCACGCCACCGGTCGCCAGATCAGCCAGATCTCGGAACGCCCACCAGTACGATCCTTCGGCGTAGGCATCGGGCTCGACCTCACTCGGCGGCATGACACCTCCTGGGTACGTTCCGGCGCGCGACACGCCATCCGGAACCCCCTGCCCCTGAACGAAAAACGGCACATAGCAGCTGACACTCGGCCGCGCGGGGGCCCACCAGAATACGGTCGTTGTCGACGGATCCGTCGGGAGCACCGCCACGCACGAACTGGCCGTGGCGTCTTGGTCGATCGCCGGCGAGGAGGAACGGTCCCGAGCGATCGTCATCATCCAGACCGTATCGATCGAACCGGCACGATCAGCAAGCATCCTCGCCGACGTCTCGGTTCGGCATATCGCCCGTTCGGTCCTCCCGCTTCCGATCGGGGAGTCATCGCGGTACGCATCGCGGAAGCTGAACGGATCTCCCGCGGACGGGTCCCACCAGCCCTTCTCCTCGGCAAGCCCGATCAGATCCTCGGACGCCAAGTCGTACGCGTCACCGATCGTCAGATCGTTGGAAATCGACGCCGATCCGGATGTGATGCGCCGCGCCACCCATTGCCGGCCGGCGGTTTCCAGGATCCACGCCTCCGTCGAGTCGGCGATCAGGAACGTGTTGTCGTAGGAACCATTCAGCGCAGGGACGGTTGGCGCACCCGATCCGAACTGCCCGAACGCCTCCAGAACCTGCGTGATCGCAATCAGCGCCTCGTGCGCCGTGCGGCCCCGCTCCAACCCCAGGCGCACCAGATCCATGCCGGTCGGACCGAGTTCCGGAGATTGCCCCGCCTGAAGAGATCGCAGGTTGTCCATCAACGGCCGCGTCCAGACCCCCTCGTTTCCGATCGCCACCCCGTGCTCGTTGATCCCTTCCTCGTACCCCCAGCACCAGTACGGCTGCGAGCCGAGAGTGGTGTAGGTCGTACCCGTCTGAGGGATGGTGATGCGTCCCAGATCGATCTCGCTCCCCTCCGGCCACGTGCCGCCCTTGCTCCACACCAGCGGCTGCGCGTCGAACAGCGGACGATCGCTGTTCTTCGCAAGGATCGTCGCCGCGCCATCCGCCGTTGTATCCGGCAGCGCCACCCACGTATCACACGCTAACGTGAACACCGCCGCAACCATTGATATCAGAACCGCCCCCATCGCCGCGATTGCGAAGTATCGTCTCATCCCAGACCCGCCTTAGTATCGCCGAGTACTTTGCCCGACAGAGATATCAACATTCTAGCGATTCAAACCCACAACGCAAACAGCAATCACGCCCAGCGACAAGCCACCTCGCTCACCGCAGGTCAGACCATGGAGCGTCTTCAACCCACAGCAAAGACAACCGAGAGCTACCGCTGTGAATGGTTATCGGGGCAACCACGACAAAGGAAGCGGCACCAGCCGCACCGTTTTCTTTGCTGCATGCTACGCACATCCAGCCCGACAGCAACGTGCGGCGAACAAGAACAGGGATATGATCTGGTGGCTTCGCTTCACGCCCGACCGACAAGAATGCGGAGCACGTTACACGTACAAGGAGTGCCCTATGCAGATGAGCAGCATCCCGTTCGAAGTCACGGACTGGTCCACCATCGAGCCCTCGCGCCACGCGGGAGAGACGGGCTTTGCCCTGTGGCGGACGCAGCAATTCGGCGCCATCCGCGTCCGCATGGTCGAGTCTCCCCCGCCTACCTGGCCGATCACTGGTGCAGCAAGGGCCATATCTTGTTGTGCTTGAGAAGGGGAACTTCATACGAAGCTTGAGGATGGCCGAACCTTCACCCTGTTGCCGGGGACAAGCTATCAAGTTGCGGACAACGCCGAGGCCCATCGCTCAAGAACGGCAACGGGCGCGAAGCTGTTCATCGTGGACTAGGCTGAAGGCCAACCCCCGGAACGCAACAGCCGCTCCTTTCCTCCTGTCTTGCCCACCTCTTCATTCGTCCCCCGATCTCGGCTCGCGCAATCTTGCGAGTACTGTGGAGATAGGATAGCCTTTCGGATGTTCCTGTTGTTCGGCAGCAAAGTGCTGAGCATAGAATTGCAGGAATCGGTGGCCTGACACCCCGCCATGAAAGGAGAAGGACCAACGTGAGCCCGGCAATCAGCTAGCTCGGACCGAAAGGCCGTGAGATCGGGCGCATCGAGTTCTTCTCTTGTCTCAGCATCTTCTCGACAATCTTCTGACACCGCCTTCGCGCGCCGTTCACTGCCCTTCGGCTTGATGTCGACATGGGACATTGAACATGGGCTGCTCTGACAACCCGTGTGTTGCCTACAGGCCGCCAGGCAGCCGAGGCTACGAACAGAAAGGAATCTGATGAAGCTGATTCAACGCGCCTACCGGCGCGAAGACGATTACTGGGCCATCCGCGCGTTTCTGCGGGATCTCTACGTGCGCAACGGATACCGCGAGCTGGCGTGGCCGGTGGCGCGCCTTGACTATTGGCGCGTGCATTGCCTCGCCAATCCGGGCTACCGAGCCCTTGAAGAGGGCATCTTTATCTGGGAGAACGAACGCGAGGAGATTGTTGCGGTTCTCAACCGCGAAGATGCCGGGCAAGTGTACTTCCAGGTAGATCCCCAGCATCGGACGCCCAAGCTCGAAGCGTGGTTGCTCGATGTGGCCGAGCAGCATCTGACCACGATCGGCAAGAAGTCCGGCCGGCAAGTGCTCGCCGTGTGGGTCACCGACGGCGACACGCTGCGCGAGGAGTTGCTGTCGGGCCAAGGCTACCGACGACAGGAGGCGTGGCAACACTTCAACCGCTATCGTGATCTGGCCCTCCCGATTCCCGATGTGCAAGCCCCCACCGGGTACACCATCCGTCCGATGGAGCTGGACGAGATCCCTTCAAGGGGCCGGGCATCGTGGCGCGCATTTCACCCTGACGAGCCCGACGATCAGTACCAAGGACACGACTGGTGTTGGAACCTGCTTGCTGCGCCGCTGTACCGGCGCGATCTCGATCTGGTGGCAATCGCCGAAGACGGATCCGTCGCGGCGTTCTGCACCCTGTGGTATGACGATGTCACCCGATCGGGCTACTGCGAGCCGGTCGGCACCGTTCCCGATCACCAGCGGCACGGGCTGGCAACCGCACTTCTCTACGAGGGGATGCGCCGCCTGCGAGAGCGTGGAGCCGTCCAGGCATGCCTCGGCGGTGGGGGAGCTTCCAATCCGCCGGCCGAGGGCGTCTACGCCTCCGTGTTTGGCAACGATCGCGACAGCACCGTCGGATGGCTCAAGTACTTCGACGAACCGAAAGCGTAGTGATCGGCAGAAACGGGCGAGTCACCCGGCTCGCCCGTTTCCAACAGCCAGAACGGGCAGTTCCGGCAGGGCACCACTCATAAGGTAGCTCGTTCAGAAACCTTCTCATCCCGTAGATTTGACGCTCTACTCGTCCTTTGACGGACAATCTATGTGCTCGCTACAATGCATCACTTGCCGGATTGGCCGTCGGCTTGCAGTGCAAGCGTAGCCACAGGGGAAGAGTTCCAAGGGAGGGAAGATGGCTGGCGACTACAAGTATTGGGTTCACGGAGTGGCAGTTCAAGTTGAATTCCCAAGCGAAGTCACGAGCATACAGCGGGCCGGATGGGGAACAGAGATCGTGCAGGCACAAGGAACCGAGAACTGGTTTCACTTTGCCATCCCCACCCCTACAAGGCTCGACAAGGAAGATGTAGATCAGCAGGAGCTATATCTTCTCGCACACATCGACAACAAGGCGACGATCGACGAGATGAGCTGTCATCGAGCAGGAGAAGGGCGCCTCAAGGAGTGGAGCGTTAGTTACTCGGCAACGACGATCGATGCAGATACCTATTTCGACATCCCCAATCAGAAGTGCACG
>Ga0272443_10001498_pt1 | contig 33682 bp, 34 predicted proteins | sample SSMAcet12_FD_193581 | JGI IMG/M metagenome (GOLD analysis project Ga0272443, IMG submission 193581) | Marine sediment archaeal communities from Little Sippewissett salt marsh, Falmouth, MA, United States - SSM-Acet-12 | ecosystem: Environmental > Aquatic > Marine > Wetlands > Sediment ... | reverse complement strand
CGGAAGTGATAAACCCTTTTCCAGTAAAATATCAGTTAATCTTCTGCTTTTCTCACTCATGGCTACTCACCTTTTTCCCAGGGTTTTCGATATTTTTTCCATCAATGTCACCGGGTTGAAAGGTTTGACAATATAATCCACAGCGCCCATCTCATGAGCCTTTTCGACATCTTCCAGCTGGCCCTTGGCTGTGAACATTATCACCGGTATCATCCTGGTCTCATCTCTGGCTTTCAGTTCACGTAAAGTCTGATGGCCGTCTATCCCGGGCATAAGGACATCAAGCAATATCAGGTCCGGTTTATCCCTGGCCGCTTTATCCAGGCCTTCCTCCCCGCCAGACGCGATGATGGTATCATAACCGTTGGCCTCCAGACGTGACGCAACGAGCTTGACTATATGCGGTTCATCATCGATTATAAGTATTTTAGCCTGCACTCTGTTCCCCGGTACGACTTATTTATGCTTTAAGGTGCTTATTTATCTTGTTGAGAAGGTCATCAGGTTGAAACGGTTTCAGTATACATTCTTTGACCTCGCCTTCGATAAAAGTGCCTTCGACCTCGTGTTTAGCCGTAAGGACTATGACCGGTATTTTTTTGCCGGTATTTTTGAGCTCACGCACGAAAGTGTACCCGTCCATCTTTGGCATAAGCATATCAAGCACTATGAGGTCCGGGGAGTCAGTTTTTACCTTTTCCATACCTTCTTCGCCGTCCGATGCCGTGATGACTTCATAATCATTGATCTCAAGCCTTGATTTTATCACTTTGATTATATGAGGTTCGTCATCTATGATCAAAATCCTTTTACCCATCATCCACCCCCGTATCATTTCTTTTTTTTATCGATCCTGTTGAGCATCTTTTCGGCGTTTTGCCTGTCTTCCGGCAGGCCGACAACATCACACATTATTTCCTGATCGTCCATCCGTTCCTGCGCAAGGTAATCACTGAGCACCTGCTGCAATCTCCTGGCTACCATTACCGCGCCTTCTTTCCCGGTGGCAGGCAGCATGACCAGGATAGCGCGTGCCCCCTTTACCGAAATATCGTCTCCTCTCCTCAGATTTTCGCCCACAAGGCTGTCAAGGTTCTTCACCAGTGTGGTGATCTTTTTTGACCCTATCTTTTGTTTAAGTACATCCAGGTTCTCGAAATCGAACACAAGGACGGACAGGGTCGTCTCTTTTTTTATGGCTTCCCGCACGCTCGAGGCGACGAACTTACGGGACACACTTTCCTTTGTGTCCCTGGGTATCGTGAATATAAACCTGCTGCCCTTTTTGGTCCTGCTTTCTACACGTATAGACCCCTTGTGGGCTTCTATTATGCCCTTGGCTATGGCCAGCCCCAGGCCTGTTCCTTTTGCGCCCGGGCCGGACGCCCTGTTTATCTGGTGGAATCTTTCAAATATTCTGGCCTTGTTCTTCGCGGATATCCCTATGCCGGTATCGGCCACTACACATTCCACCTCATCCTTTTTTTCCTTCACGGATATGGTTATATGCCCTTCCTTCGTGAATTTTATCGCGTTCCCTATGAGATTGATGAACACCTGGATGATCTTGTCTTTGTTTACGTACAATTTTGTTTTGTGCCGCGGGTATTTTTCTTTTATCTTCAAGCCTTTATCTTCCGCCTGCTTCAGAAGCGTGGACCTGGCATACCGGGCCAACTCACTTATATCCACCATCTCCCTTTTTATCTCTATTTTATTCTCCTCTATTTTCGAAATATCCAGCAGATCGTTTATGATCCTTCCCAGCCTGTCTATGTCTTCAAGGCTCATCGATAAGAATTCCCGTTGTTTATCGCTTATGCCCCCGAGTATGCCTTCCAGGACCTGGCTTACTCCCTCCCGTATGGAAGTCAAAGGAGTCCTTAGTTCATGTGAGACCGTCGAAATGAATTCGGTCTTTAATTTATCCAGTTCCTGCAGCCTGATGTTTTTTTTCTCGAGTTCTTTATTGAGTTTATGGATGACCCTGTTGTTTTTCTGGAGCCTGAGGGCGTTTTCCCGGAGTTTTTTCTGTGTGGTCTTTAATATTTTTTCCGCTTTTTTGCGTTCCGTGATGTCCCTGATGATACCGATGGTACCTTTAAACTTTTTTCTATGGTCTCTTATGGATTTGTACCACTTGCCGGCCGAACTTATCTCGACATAACAGTAATCTTTTTTTTCGTCTTTGTTCTTTTTCTTTATCGCCATGCGCAGTTCGAGGTTCTTTGTGCCCCGTGACCCGGTCCTTCTTTCATCAAAAAGCTTCGGCGCCCCGGCATCTCCCGTGACCCTGCCTTTATATTTAGTGATCACATGCGCGTGGCTTGCTTTTTTGTAATCATCGGGATGGAGGATAGTCTTAAAATGCTTTCCTATAAGATCAACCGGCTCATACCCGGCATCTTTTATGGCGTTGCTTATGAAAGTGAATTTGCCCTTGGTATCTATCTCGTAAAGTATATCAGGGACTATCTGTATGGGGAGTTCTTCGTAGCCCTTGTTTGACTGCAGGTTTTTTCTGGCTATAGCGCGGCTGTTCTTATCTTTTACGCTTTTTGAGGCGGCTCTTTTCTTTTTCATAGTTATTGAGGACAGACTCCCCTTATTCCCCTTTAAGAAAGAAATTGTCTACGGGTACTTGCTGACTATCTTTTATTATTAATATGTAATATATATGTATTTCGCGGCAAATGCAAGATTGACATTGTAAGGTTCTGGCATATTCCGGGTCAGGACGGCTTTCAGAGACCGCAACTGGGCATTACCAGTAGATTCTGCCGAAAAAACAATCATTTAATCCATTCTCTTATCACTTTAAACAATTCATCTGCAACTAATGAATTCCCTCCCGGGGTCAAATGGCAATAGTCGTGGAAAATGTGTGCAGATTCATCTTTATCGTTCACTGCACCGTTTATATCAATATTCGGCACATCGTTTTTTCGGCACAAAGCCTCCAATTCCCTAACTTGTTTAAAGTAATGTTCTTTAAAAATTTCCAATGCTATCGGATCCTTTTGGAAGCGGATCGGCCATGAATAATCATAATATGTCTGTTCCGCGGGATGAAAAGGTTTTTGGCTTGTATATATGCTGGGCTGATGACAAAAAACTATCTTTTTATTTTCTGATCTGGCCAAAAGCATCATATAGCCGGCATGCTGTATGTAAAATTTCCTGCTGGGCGCATAGGCAGCCTGCATTATTTTTTCAGTATTTTTATTGCCGGAAAAATATTGTTTCGAAAAAATCCTGCAGGCCTTGATACTTCTGCACAAAGCCGGTGCAGCTTTGCAAAAAAAACTTTCTCTTCCATCTTTTATTTCTTTATTGATCATTTCCATCTGATGTTTGAACCAGCGTCTGTCTTTATCGATTCTGGCAGTCCAGGCCGAAGAAAGATAATTTGTTATCCGCGGATATCCCCCATAAACATTTCCCCGTTTTGCGGCGTAAACATCGTTATATCCGTCAAAAACTATAATGCCATCATATTGGGTATCCAAATTTATCCTGTACATAAGGTTCAGTTCGTTCATTATCAAATAGGACCTTACTCCCAGATTCAGGATCTCAGCCGGAAGACCCTGGTCATCGCATAATTTCTGCAAATAAGCCGCGATAGTCTGATCATCCGAACAGTTCGGCACACCCAAAAGGCCGGATGAACCAAATATTATTATCCTGAAACGGCCATCCATTTTCCTTCTGGTAAACTCATGGCAACGGAAGCCCTCAGAGTTAATATTGAAATGCCTTGACTTAAACGGTTTCTGTAAATAACCCACAAAATCCTGGTAATATATCCCGGATTTATCAAAATTTTTAAAATCCTGCATGGCGGGTATTTTTCTTTCCAGATCATTGAACTTTTCTTTGACGCTTTTTTTATTATTTTTCCTGATCGCGGCCCTGGCGGACATCAGGCCCCTTAAACAAAATTCCAGGCCGACAACCGCGGCGATCAAAGAGATCAAAATATTCAATAACAATCTAGTGTTGATGTTATACATAAAAACCGGAATATTTAATACATTGTATAGCTGAATGGATTAATTTCTTCTTCAGGGTCACATTGTCCGGACCTCCCGGAAATTTTAGAAATAAAAATACTGATATACGATAGCAGTGAAAGGAATATAAGAAAATGATAAAAGCTCTCGGCAAGGAAAAAAGTGCATCGCCTTCTACTTGCTCTGTCAACCGGAACCCAACTGCTTTGTTTGGAATGAAAGAATTTTTTCCGTACCCCCTTCACCAGTTTTATAGTAAAACCGACGGGTATGATAAACAAACCAAAAAGCAAAATGAGATAAATTCTTTTTATTATCCTGATCATACGGCTTTAATAGTAAAAACTTTTATCCGGAGACCGCTGTTTATTGCTGCTATAAAAAGGCTGTTCCTCTTTTGATAAAATATAGTTTTCCAAAATAAGATAATCCATGCCTGTGCCCATAAAACATCTGTACGCATCCTCCGGGGTGCAGACTATAGGTTCACCGCGCACATTAAAAGATGTGTTCACCAGCATACCAAGGCCCGTCTCCCGTTCAAAAGCTTTTAATAATGAATAAAATCTTGGATTTATTCTCCCATCCACGGTCTGTAAGCGGGCTGAATAATCTACATGGGTTACGGCTGGTATGGCGGACCGTTCTGTGCTTAATTTTTCATTATAGGGTAATTTTTCAAACCCGTCAGGCAGGTCTACCCTGTGTTTTACCGCGACATCGCACACAAAAAGCATATATGGAGATTCAGCGGGAAAATCAAAATACTCGGATGACTTTTCCAGCATCACGGCCGGGGCAAAAGGTCTGAAAGATTCTCTGAATTTGATCTTCAAATTGAGAAGGTTCTGCATTTCACGGTTTCTCGGATCCGCCAATATAGACCTTCCCCCTAAAGCCCTGGGCCCGAATTCCATGCGCCCGGAAAACCATCCTGCAATTTTTCCCTCAGCGAGGACTTTCGCCGTAATGGCAAAAAGATCCTGGTCAGCTTTTTCTTTAAAAGGATATCCATTGCATATTAAAAATTCCCTGATCTCATCACTTGTATATGACGGCCCTAGATAAGAGCCTTTCATCCCATCTGTACCATCGGATCCTGAGAGTCTGGGATTATTTTTTACGGAATGATAATAAACTAACGCCGCCCCGACAGATCCCCCGGCATCCCCGGCAGCCGGCTGGATCCAGATATTTTCAAAAATCTGTTCTTTTACAAGCCTGCCGTTCGCTACACAATTTAAAGCTACTCCTCCCGCGATACATAAATTTTTTTTACCGGTTTTCCCCCTTATACGCCGGCATATCCTTACGATACTTTCTTCTATTATAACCTGTAATGATTTTGCTATATCACAGTGTCTCTGCTCTATCCTGCTTTCCGGTTTTCTTGGCGGTCCTCCGAAAAGATCACACAATTTACCGGTGACTATGCGCCGGCCTAAAAAATCCTGGAAATACTCTGAATTAACGGTAAAAGAGCCGTCCTCATGGTATGAAATTATTTTTTCAAGAAAAATATCTTTGTACACAGGGTCTCCATACGGCGCCAGCCCCATGACTTTATACTCGTCAGAATTCACCCTGAACCCCAAATAATAAGTAAATGCGCTATATAAAAGCCCCAATGAGTTTGGAAATTCTATCTGTTCAAACAATTTTATCTGATTATCCTCACCGACCCCGTAAGTCGTCGTGGCATATTCTCCCACTCCATCAATAGTCAAGATCGCGGCTTCCCTGTACGGAGACGGGAAAAAAGCGGAACCTGCATGTGATAAGTGGTGCTCTATAAATTCGACTTCCGTTATTTTTTTCCCCAACCTCTTAAATCCCTTACGTATGGCTCTTTCAGTGTCACCCAGACTTCCCCACTTTTCAAAAGCATCGAAGAAAAAAGATAAAGATCCATATGACAACTTAAGCGCATTATTCAGCATCCTGTGCTTTTTTAACCTTATATCTTCGTAAAATATTATCTTATCAATGTTTTTTAATTCTAGTGAGGCTTCCTTCAGGCAATATTTGATGGATTCATAAGGAAAATTCCGGTCATGCTTTTTTCGGGTGAACCTTTCCTCCTGTGCAGCAGCTATAATTTCTCCATCCATTAATAAACAGGCCGCAGAATCATGATAAAAAGCTGAAAAACCCAGTATATTCATATATTTACATTATTAAAGACATTATGGTTCAACTAAATGCTACATTACCCAATATGTGTGGCCTTGAACTACTTATATACGATATATGTATATGTAATATATATGTATTCCGCGGCAAATGCAAGATTGGGGGGTGATAATATGATGGAGCATACAACATCAAAGGAACCATCTCCCTTTTCGTATATACAGATATGGAATAAACCTCTTACGGGAAAACCTTGTTGAAGAAAAAGATTTATGGATTTGACAATTGATCTACAAGTAGTTATAATTTTGCATACAAATAAATAAATAAAGAATTAATAAAGATATCTCACCCCTTACGGGGTTTGATATACGTTTTCTTTTCCCGAATATATATAATTCGGCATCTAAGCGGAGGCGTGGCAGAGCGGTTGAATGCGGCGGTCTTGAAAACCGTTGAGCCGAAAGGTTCCTGGGGTTCGAATCCCTGCGCCTCCGCCAACCTTCGTTGGTCCATACCGGACACTTGGAACAACGCAAAGCGATTCAGAAGCCAGAAAACAGAAGACAGCAGTGAATTGTGAAACTACCCGAAACTGGACTTGGTGAATGGTGAAGGGATAATGCGTAAAGAACCCAATAAACTTATTCTTGACGAACGACTATCGACAAACGACTAATCCCTGCCCCCTGCCCACTCCCCTCTACCCTATGCCAACACGTGCGCGTACTTCCTTAACTCTTTTACACACAATATTTGTTATTTGTATAAAATATGTTATAATTTTATAAAATTTAAGGATTTATCTGTTTTTGACTTAACTCGGGAGCGTTCGTGCAGGGTAATATGCAAAGCAGGTTTTTGATCATAACCATACTCATTTTTGCGTTTTCCACTTCTAACATATCATACGCTGAAGGGTATCAGCACATCAACGACCTGTTTGACCTGAGAAGCGCGATCTCTGACCAGGGGCAATCATTGCCTGATTCCATAAAAAAAGCCGCCGGGAACGATCTAAGGACCCTTGAACGTATTTTCGAACTCAACACTTCTTCCCTGACCACGATCGAAGCGTATTTCAGGCTTTTCAAGATGGCATTAACCGCCCAGGAAGAATTGACCGGCGAGACCATAGATATACTTAACGAGTGGTTGTCTTTCATAAAAAACCAGTGCTCTTATGATATAGAATATTTACAGGAAGCCTTGCTGGAAACTGAAAATGAAGAAGTCATCTCACATATAAACACAGCTAAAGACAATATAGAAAAACTTTCAAAAATCGCTGACACAGGCATATCGGAAAATAAAGAAACTTTTTAAGGCATCTATTCCCGTCTATCCTCTTTGATCTCTTTCTCCATGTCTACCGAATCAAAGCGGGATTCCGGAATAAGATTACCGGGCATCATGGGTTGGAAAGTGGCGTGTTTTGTACAATTCATATCCTTCAACGATTCGTTGACCAGCAAAGACAGTTTCTTTTCCATCCTCTTGATATATTCACGTTTAACGGGGTTGACGGCGGCATCGGATATCTCTTTTTCAGGTAGAGCTGTTTTCTTTTTAGACGACCGTTTCAAACATACTTTTTTCAATTCCTGCATATCCTGGCCCATATAAGCCAGGAGTTCCTGTTTTTTCGATATCCTGTCGGTGAACTTGGCATCTGAAGATGATGCGGCAAGTTCCACTCCCGGCTCAGACACCGCTGACAGGCAGAAGACTGAGAGGATCAAGCAATTTAATAATGTGAAACATACCGATCTTTTCATCTTATCCTCATTTTAAGTATGTTGTGAGACCTTATTAAAAGGTTTTAATAAAGTCCCAAAAAAAAATTATTTTTTCCCTGTTCAATACGCTACTAGTATAGCATGCTATTAAGCATAATAAAAGTAAGAAATCAGGCTATTTTATTTTTAACAACGGGGGTGTTTATCCTGCGGAAGCTACTTTATCAACGATAAGGTTGTATAGCTGCAACACTTTATCATATATAATGTTATAAAAATCATAAGAAATATAATAACTATCTTTAATAAATTTAATAAAAGATACATTTTCGAAAAAAGGAGAAAAAACCGCAATAACAACGATAAGGTTGCATGTAAAAATAAACACAAAAGACAGTATTACCCCGGATTTGGCAACATCGGATTGCTGGACTTTCAATACCTCGGCAGTCATAACAAAATGAAACGCAAGTGTAAACCCGACCAGGAATAGAAATACAGGGTTCAAGTTTGAATGATCTTTCAGGATAAACTTTACCAGTAGGAAAACAGGCCCCAGGGCCAGCGTATAAAGCGGAATAAAATACGGGCTCAATTCTATGAAAATATTTGTTTTTGAAGTGGCTACACTGCCTCCGGTATGACCGACATCAAATGATTCTACTTTCCCGCCGCAAAGCCATGTCGCCAGTACATGGACGAATTCATGGGCTACAACATACAAATAAGCGGGCCGTATAATTATGACGTGAACAAAAAAATACAGCAATATCCCTCTTTCTATGATCAAAAGAGAATCCCCCATATTGTTCAGTTCGGACAGGTGGATATAAAAAGCTTTTGCCGTAGCGGCGGCAACAGGGATCAGGAATAACCCTAGAATAGTTTTAAACAGCTTTCTAACCATAAATGATCTATTCGGTCCCGGGAGATATTTTATCGGAGCCGAAATATGAACGCAGCGCTTCCGGCACCAGGATCGACCCGTCTTCCTGCTGGTAATTTTCCATAAGCGCTATCACAAGCCTTGCCAGCGCCACACCGGACCCGTTCAATGTGTGAAGGAACCGCGGTTTTTCCTTCCTGTCCAGAGGCTGATACCGTATATTAGCTCTCCGCGCCTGGAAATCGGAAAAAACGGAACAACTTGAGACCTCTAACCATCGTCCGGTTCCCGGAGCCCATAATTCGATATCATAGCATTTATGCGCCGCGAAACTTATATCCGCGCTGCATAACTCGCATACTCTGTAGGTAAGCCCGAGGCGTTTCAATATGTCTTCCGCGTCTTCCCTGAGCTTTTCGAGTTCTTCCATGGAATTTTCGGGCTTGACAAATTTTACCAGTTCGACTTTGTCGAACTGGTGTACACGGATTATACCCCGGGTATCCTTTCCATAAGACCCGGCCTCTTTTCTGAAACAGGCGGTATAAGCCGTGTAATAAACAGGCAGTTCTTCCTCGTCAAGGACCTCCCCGGAATGAATATTAGTGACCGGGACTTCCGCCGTGGGAATAAGAAAGGCATCCTCCCCTTCTATTTTATACATATCATCCTCAAGTTTAGGCAACTGTCCCGTACCCCGCATGCTTTTTCTGTTGACTATGAACGGAGGGAAAACTTCTTTATATCCATGCTCGCCGGTATGGATATCAAGCATGAAATTTATCAATGATCTCTCGAGTTTCGCGCCCTGGCCCACAAAAAGAGGAAAGCCCGATCCGCTTATCTTAGCCGACCTTTCAAAGTCTATAAGGCCGTTAAGGGTCCCCAGCTCGACATGGTCCCGCGGGGTAAATGAAAATTCGGGGGGTTCCCCTGCCTCTTTGATGACCACATTATCTTCTTCTCCCTTCCCGGTCGGAACGCTTTCATGCGGCATATTAGGTATGGAATCCAGTATGTCATAGTATGCTTTCTCTGTCTCCTTCAGCGCCCCGTCCAGGGCCTCTATCTGCGAAGATATCTCGCCGACATCGGATTTCGCTGATGCCGCGTCCTGCTTGTTTTTCATAAGTTCGCCTATTTTCCTGGACGCCTCGTTTTTCCGCCTTTTAAGTTCCTCCACTTCTTGTATTATCTCTCGTCTTTTTTTATCTGCCGCGAGAAAAACATCGAGATCGATCCCGCTGCTGCGTTTTCCCAGGGCTTCCCTGACTATTTCCGGGTTTTCTCTTATAAACTTGGGGTCAAGCATATTTTTTTCATCCTCTCCGCGTTATTTGACGAAACTTGTATAAGTTATATCATGAGATAAGCCGATATGCAAGTTGCAGAATTCTTATCGTCGTGCGTATATCGTATTGCGTCATGCGAAAAAATTAAGTTAGGCCTAACAACACAATACGCACAACGCAATACACATAACGAAAACATAAAGGCCTTTATCCCTTTACCACTCCCAGGGGCCTCATCCTGGCGACTCTATCAGATATACCCGCACCATAGACAATATCCACCACGTTAGAAACATCCTTATACGCTTCAGGGGCTTCTTCATGAAGCGTATCCCGGCCTGTATATCTGACTGTTATGCCTCTGTCTTCCAGTTCTCCCGCTATCGACCTGCCCCTGGTGGATCTTTTGGCGGCAGTCCTTGAAAGAAGCCTTCCCGCCCCGTGACATGTGGAATAAAAAGTCTCTCCGGCAGCGGATGTGCCGACCATAAGAAAAGAATAACGGCCCATGTCTCCGGGGATTATGACCGGCTGCCCTATATCCTTATAATCATCCGGCACTTCCCGGTGCCCCGGGGGAAAAGCCCTGGTAGCACCCTTACGATGAACACAAAGTGTCTTTAGTTGTCCATTTACGTCATGCTTCTCCAGTTTCGCGATATTGTGGGCTACATCATATAAAAGCGTCATACCAAGAGACCTCGCGTTTTCTCCGAGCACTTTTTCAAATGCCTGCCTGGTCAGATGTGTGATGATCTGGCGGTTGGCCCAGGCATAATTTGCCGCGCACCGCATCGCGCCCAGATAATCTTTTCCTTCCGGGCTCAAGACCGGGGCGCATGAAAGTTGCCTGTCGGGAACGGATATTTTCATTCTGTTCATATATTTGACCATTTTAGAAGTATAATCACCGCAGATCTGATGCCCAAGACCCCTGGAACCTGTATGTATCATCACTGTTATCTGGCCCTTTTTAATCCCCATGATCTTCGCGGCGTCTTCTCTGTATATCTCATCTACTATCTGTATTTCCAAAAAATGATTGCCTGATCCCAGTGTCCCGGATTGAAGGCTTCCTCTCTCATATGCCCTATCCGATATCTTTGAGGGATCCGCGCCGTCAAGCGCGCCGCCTTCTTCACAATACGCGGGATCTTCCGACCATCCGTAACCCTCTTCTACGGCCCACCTCGCGCCCCCTGTAAGGATCCTCTGTCCGGACTCCGGATCCAGTTTTATATTTCCCGTCGAACCAACACCGGAAGGGACCGCCCTGTATACCTTTTCCACAAGTTCTGTCATCCGGGACCGCACGTCTTTTTCCATAAGGGATGTGCGTATTAACCTGACACCGCAATTTATATCATAACCTACCCCTCCCGGGGTTATCACACCGCCGGAGTCGATATCCGTAGCGACCACACCGCCTATCGGCAGGCCGTATCCCCAATGAATATCAGGCATTGCCATCGAAGCCTTGACTATCCCGGGAAGATGCGCCGCATTGGCTATCTGCTGGGGAGCGTTATCCCTGATGATACTTTCCAGCATTTTTTCATCCGTAAAGATCAAACCGGGAACTCTCATCCCCGGCATATAATCTCCGGGTATCCGCCACCTGTAATCGTCTATTTTCTCAAGTCTTCCCTTGAATGTTCCCGGCATGCTATGCCTCCCTTATACATTTTATGCACGGAGCACGGAAACCCCGCACCTATCATACCTGTTATTATCCCACCCTGAGTGGCCCGTCGAAATGAAAATAAAATCGATCTTCCTTATCCCGCATAGGATAAATGTATTACTAGAGGCGCGCAGAGTCAAGCGATATCGTTTGGTCCTTATGTGCTATGGGCTGTGGGCCGTAAGCTTTGGGCTGTGGGCTGTGAGCTTTGGGCTGGTTTTAGGATCTGGTCACTGCTGACTTCTGTCTTCTCCAGCCATAGGTTGGTCTCAGCCCGGGGCTGGTCCGCCTTTGGCGGAGTCTTCTGTATTCTGACTTCTGTCTTCTGTAATCTGTGAACTGTAATCTGTCTTCTGTCTTCTGTAGCCGATATATGAAATACGGTACAAAAGCAGGCAGAGTATACAATTCATACCCTGCCTGCTGCTTCTGGAGGAAGTTCCCTTGCCGGATCGTATCCGGCATTCTTTTTGTCAAAAATAATGCCGCAAAAGGAAACATTTCATTTTCTGGCACAAAGCGTACGGAAAATGTATGGACAGCCCTGTCTCCCCTCCGGCTATTTCCAATAATTTATAAATAATATTCATGTCACTTCTCCAGATTTTCAGGGGGAATGTATCATTTCCCCTGGTCTATTTCAGTGGCCGCTGTATATTTGTCATCTTTTAAGCCATAGCATTTTTCATTCATCTGTTCAGCCAGTTTATCCCGCATAGCCATCATGCTGTCCAATTCCCCGGCTGTCACACTCCCGCATATCCCGGCCGGCTTCTTCACGGGTTCCGGATCAACCGTATTCACCGCGGGCGTTTCCTCCGCCCTCAGGACCGGAACGGGTTCCGCCTGAGTTACTGTCTTTTCTATTGTCCCGGAAAGATTGCCATCCTCATCATACAGGTATTTGGTGATCCTCACCAACTCGCCGTTCTCACGTTCTTCCAGCGTATCAAGCAGTCCATTATTAAGATACGAATAGAATTTTTCTATTTCAGACGTTATCTCTCCTTCGGAGTTCCACTCGGTCTGCCTGAAATATATTATGCGTGAGCCGGAATCACATAACTCATATTTTTTAAAGATCTCCTTTTTCTTGCTGGTAGTCCCCGTATAATAATTGATGTCTAACCTTGTCTCGACATAATGCAACCCGGACTCATCATACATATAGGTGATCCTTCTGCGCAAAGTGCCGTCTTCATTGAAATAATCCGTAGAATCCATCAGGTCTTTGCCGTCCGCTCTTTTAAAATATATGACAAATTGTATATCCTGCTGGTCGCCATCACGGTAATACACCACCTTTTCCTTGGACCTTTCGCCATATTCACTAAGTTGCCTGTATATATCGGAACTTTTTAATTTTCCGGATTCATCGTATCTGTGGATGATACCCCAATCTTCTTTATCGCCGTTGCGGTACCTTATGAGCTTGAACCTGTAAAGGTCGCCGTTCTCATCTTTCATATAATGGTTCGAGTGCAGAAGATATGTCCTGCCGGCGTCGCTGTAAGCGTCCACCCTCCTCTGGTCGCCGTTCTCATCATATGAATGCACATGCACACGGTACAGTTCGCCTTCCTCGTTGAAATACTCCGCGTAATCCACCACTTCCGCGCCGTTATCAAGCACTTTGAAATAATAGATATACTGTATGTCGGAAGTATTGCCGTTACGGTAATACATGACTTTTTCCCGTGTCCTTGTACCGTCTTCTCCCAGCGCGTTATATACTTCCGTACTTATGGGACTGCCGTCCGGGGCGTACCTGTGCACCCTGTCCCAGTCCGCTTTATCGCCGTTGCGGTACCTTATGAGCTTGAACCTGTAAAGGTCGCCGTTCTCATCTTTCATATAATGGTTCGAGTGCAGAAGATATGTCCTGCCGGCATCGCTGTAAGCGTCCACCCTCCTCTGGTCGCCGTTCTCATCATATGAATGCACATGCACACGGTACAGTTCGCCTTCCTCGTTGAAATACTCCACATAATCCACTACTTTTATACCGTTATCCAGGAATTTGAAATAGGTGATCCTTTCCACCTGGCCGTTCACTTTAACTGTAACCGAAACATGTTTCCCATCGAGCAGGAACCTGAAATCTATAGCTCCTCTACTATCCAGGATCTTCCAGCTCTGCAGTTCTAATCCCGCGGCAACGCCCGCGTATGTCGATACAGCGTTCACAGCGCTGAGATACAGGTCTTGTGAATTATTATTGTTCACCAGAGACTTCAAAGTGATCCTTTTTGTCTCGGACTCATATGTGTAATAAATAGCGAAATCTTCCGTGTAACTGCGCACGGAGACTTTCACTTCGTACAGAGTCCTTCTTATCCCTTCCACCGTATAGATCGCATTGATGATCCTTAGATCAGTTATACTTACCTCTGATATATCCACCTTCATGTTCCCGGCCGTAAACGACCTTATCTTTATCGCCATATCCTTTATTACCTGTTCCACGCTCACAATACCTGTTTCGAGATCGACCACAACCGGCACACCGTGAAAGTAATACAGCAGATCTCTGCCTTGACCCAGTGACATGTAAAGCATCAATTTACCTCTATTGCTGTACCAACGCCCCACATAGATGTCGCCATACGAAAAATTCAACAGTTCATGTACCTCAAGTTTGGCCTCAAGCACATAATCCGTCCCGGTCCCGTTGTCCACGAAAGACCGCAGCTTCGAAGAGTATGTTTGCGGCCGCGGCACACCCGGGTACACGGGATCATCAACAGGAATAGAATTTGTATAGACAATGTTCCCGGCGCTGTAATCCAGTTTAAGTGTAAACTGCCCGACCCGCGCCGTGACCATATAATCCATGAAAAACGGACCGAACCACATGATCCCCGGTTCCGCACCGGATTGTCCGTCAAAAAAGCTGTACTGCAGCCCGTTTACATGCACCTGGCTGGTATCCAATGTGCCGTCAATATTCCTTAATCCCATGCTGCGGGCTATTTCTTCCCGGGTATCCAGCGCGGCGTTTTTATAACCTTCGAATACCAGCGCCTCATATGTCCCGTCATCATGTTTGACCACCGTAATAGTGATATCCATCCCATCCGTGAACCCGAAAGTATAATACGTCTCTTTATCATTATAGTTTCTTATATCGACTATAATTATTTTATCCGGGTTGAATATCTCCCTTAGATACATCACCGCCGTCAGAAAACTGTTGACCGAGATCGGGTAAGGCATCCCCCCTAACTCAACCTGTCCCGCCCCCATGATATCCACTTTCAGGCCTTCTTTTGTCTCGATATTACTTAAAAGTTCCTGGTCGGATAAAATATCAACGTTTTCCTGCGCCATGGACAATTGCGCCGCGAAGAAAAAACTCAAAATCAATATATACCCGACATTCATGACCATCTTCTTATACATGATACACCTCCAGTTCTTTAGCTTTTTTTAAAGATCTTTTTCAACATATACCATATATTCTGAAAAGCACTCTTTCTTGTCTCTTTTTCAAGTTGAGAATGGACCAGATCATTAAATATGCTTATGTCCTGGCTGTTTGCCTGTATGATCATTGAATTTTTCTTCATCTCCATCCCCCTTTCACAGTATTTGAAACACCTTTTTTACGTAGAAATTACATACATTTTCTGGCTATTTTTTATTTAACATGTGTGTTATGCATACAGTGAAAATTTCAAATACAAAAAGATGTGTGTATTATATGTGCCTGGGGACATTTATTGCTGGATAAGTTGTTCTATTGAAACCTTTTAGGGAATTATGGCAGCATTATGCATGGGTGGTTCCGGTTTCTTCCGGTGCCAGAAGTCCCAGCCGTTCATGGGCAAATTGCGCCTCAGGACTGTCTGCATATTCTTCGATGATCTTCCGGTACAACCTTTTCGCGCCGGAAAAATCGTTAAATGATTTTTCCCTGATATACGCCTTGGCGCAAAGAGCCAAAGAAACAAGAGGAGAATCGGGATGATCCCTGATCACTTCATTGAACGCCGCTATGGCTTTACTGTGCAGTTCCAGAAAGTTATAATACGCGCCTATGTATAGAAGAAGCTGAACATTATAATCAGCGGTCCGGTCTTTTTTCACTATTTCTTCAAGTTTCGATATACCTTTCATGTGGAGTATATTGTTATTTTCTTTTATCGCGCGGTAAATATAATAGGCCGCTTCTTCCAGCTGGGCCGGTATTTTCCTCGGTTTCTCATCCGTGATATAAATAGCGCAGGGAGACAGAAGCCCCAGCACCCTTGTCTTATCATTGGATATAAACAGGGCCACCCTGGTCTTTTCCCCTATCATATACAGTTCCTTCATCTGTTCCCAGTCTTTCATCAGAAGCGGTGTAGGCCTTGCCGGAAGTTCCTTATGCGGGACTTCGGTCTTCATGCCGGCATTTACGGTGACATCCGATACCGCTTTGGCTAATTTCAGGATTTTCTGCCCGGGCCCTACCTTCACACTCCCCTTCAAGACCCCTATCCAGGTCTTTTTATTTTTCTGCGCGACCATGAACTTGGTACCCAGAGCCCGCACCCTGGCTTCTTCCGTCCGGACCTGGAACCTTGATCCTTTAAAACCCCTTTCTATATCTACCAGAATATCACCTTTTTCCAGTTCAACGCTGAATTTCCCGGACCTGCGTTTAGGAGACAACCTGGCCAGTTTTATCGTCGTATCGCTCTTCAACCGCATGTGATATTTTGAGCTGAGCTCTATATTGGCTTCCGAAAGCCCTGCCGACCTGATAACGCTTCCTTCCTCCAAAGTGATGTTCTCATCTGCCGCATGCCAGGTGTTATCCTCCTTGTTTAAAATAAAAACCTCTCCCTTCACGGCTGTCAGTAACGGCATATCGGTCTCGTTGTAATACTGTCCGGTAAGGAAAGCGCCGACTATGAATATGGCCGCGATCGCGGATCTTACAAGGACCGGCACCCGGGGCATAAAAAGATCCCCGGCCTGTTCGACGGTTTCCGCTATCCCGCGTAAAACGTTTACCAGTATGTTCTCTTTTTCTTTCTCCGCTATAGCGGCGGCCAGTTTACGGTTGAATTCAAAATCAAAATGTTCAGACTCCACGGCTTCGGGAAGAGCCTCCAGCATATCATTGAGTTTTGCCATCTTCTCGACTTCAAGCCGGCACCGGGAGCATTTGGAAAGATGCTCACTCACAGCCTTCAATAACCGCCCGGGCAAAGCGCCATCAACGTATCTCGATAATATGTCTTCAGAATATTTACACTTCATCTTTCTCTCTCTTCATCAATTCCATAAAAACTTTTCTGGCCCTGTAAAGCCTTATCGCCACATTAGATCTTGAACATTTCAAGACCCTGGCTGCTTCTTCATAGGGAAGTTTCTGGATAATACAAAGTGTTATCACTTCCCTGTACTTCAGTGGTAATCCGGCCAGTATAGTTTCCATCCGACTGTGTACCGCTTTTTTTTCCAGTTTTTTTTCGGTATCAAAATCATCACTTTTGACCACATCCCCCAGCTTCAACCCTTCCGTACCCGGGATATCGGTCTCCAGTGATATTGTCTTTTTCCGGTTCATGCGCCTGAACTCATTTTTAGACAGATTCCTGGCTATCGCATATACCCAGGAAGAAAACGATCCTGTCGGCCTGTATTTACAAATATTCATATACACCTTGATAAGGGTCTCCTGAGTAAGGTCTTCGGCAGCCTCTTTACTGTTCATGACCCTGTACAAATAGTTCAATATGACCTTTTTATATTTCTCATATATGCGGTCAAAAGCCTTTTTTTCCCCCGCTTTAAAGCTTTTAACAAGCTTTATATCCTCGATCTGATTCATTGCCGCCTTAAACTCTGTTTACCTTTTAATAAAACACCAAAATCGCCTTAAAATTACACTATTTTGATATTTTATTCTGAAAACAGGGATTTAACAAGGATAAAGTATGGAAAACAAATAATTTATGAGATCTGTTCGGGTTGCGGGTAGGGTTTCTTTTCAGGTTTTTCCCGGTCTTTTTCTTTCTGCCTGTTGATCTTCTGTTTCTTCTTCTTGAGGTTGATAAGTATTTCTATGCCTTTTTCGGTTATCCTGACGCTGAGCTGGGAATCGGCCGCATCAAGCATATCTTTCAGTTTTTCGAACATCTGTGAGACGTCATTATGTATTCCGCGTAATTCTACCATCATCCCTTCGGTGTCTTTTCTCAATATACCGTAATTTTTTAATATCTCCTCTTTCTGGGCGGGATTCAGCCCGGCTTTGTTCATCTTGACTGCTTCAATAAATTTTTCTATCTGTTCGACCAGCCGGGCGGTTTCCGAGACGGAAGAACCGCCGGAGATATTGATGTTTAATTTTTCACCGCCGCCTTTCAAATATTTGGCACAGAACCTTGAACAGAAGTCCGCGTATTTATCATGCACGTTTTTGAGTAACTCCAGGCTTTCCGCGCTTTTCGTCTCTACACTTTGCATAATACTCTCGATATCCTTTATCATCCCGCCCTGAGCTATACCTTTTATGAATTTTTTTATCTCCTGCGGGCTTAAATAAAAATCCTCAAGATCGTTTTCCAGGGCACTCCTGAACGGGTCCGAACCGCTCATAAACCCGCCTGTCTCGTCATCATCCATGCGGTGATACCATCTTTCAAAAACATCAAGGCCAGAAGAGAACACCCTGCCGGAACGTCTCTGTACTGTTTTTACCTGGTAATCATCTCTTACGGCGTCTCTGAGGTCGGAGTCCTTATCCGAAAAGAACCCGTCCAGGAACTTATCCCAGGCGGATTCTTCGTTCCACCCGTCATCTCCCGCGCCGTCCTCTTCGATATTAAGGTAGAAAACCCTGGCATCACTGTAATCTTTTTTAGACCCGCCAGCATCCCTGAAATACCTGGAAAAAAGTTCATTCCAGTCCCTCACCGCTCCCCCGCTTATCCTTTCATAACTGCCGTCATCTTTTTTGATGACAGGGATGAATATCTTTACCTCTTCCTCGTCACTTTCCGGGTCATAGGTATATTCCACTTCGATAATATCTACCACATAGCGTTCCAATTCTCCTGAGATCGTCTCCCGGTAATCATAAAACATGAACAGGGTCTTTGACAGGTATACCCGTCCCTCGTCGTCGGTCTCATAATAATCCACACAACATTCTGTTTCCTTACCTCCTTCATCATAAACCCATTTCTTATATAAATAGACATTTCCGCGCTCTTTTGTCACAGTATCGAATTCCTTTGTATGCCACTGCTCCAGGGTCACCCATTCGCCGTACGCATTAAGGACTTTGCTCATCTCTATACAGTCCGATATTGTCCCGTCATCGTTATAACCTATGTATATATCCGTTCTCTTCCCGTTTTTGATGCTGGTAAAACCTGTCATCCTTTCCTTGCCGTCGATAAGGATATACTTCTCCTTGCCGATCATCTCTCCCTTCCTGTAGCGCCTTTCTTCACGATATGCCGGGATATCCTGCTCTGAAAGGCCATATTCCCTGTATATATACTGCTTAAGGACGACCTGGCCCTTGTAGGTCTCATAAGACCAGGAAGTGTAAGTCTTCAGCCTGCCTTCCTCGCCCGGGCCGGCATAAAAAAGATAATCTTCCGTTTTACTCACCACATACTTGTTTTTATAAAACTTATAATGATATATCCTTCTCTTCTCAAGTATGGATCTACCCTCTTTAACGCTGAAATACTCATCGGTCACTGATGTTACGATACCGCCGGTGTTATATTCCCATCGTTTTTCCCGGTATTTATCCTTGATCGTACCATTTTCAAGATCATATCCTTTTGAATATGTCTGCACAACGGGTTTCCACGCACCACCATCATCCATGGAGTAAACGGTCTGCACACAAGTCATAGCGCCTGTATCATCATATTTAAAAGACGTATATATCTTCTTATCCCCGTCCACGACGGTCAACGCCGTTAAGATCTCTTCGCCTTCTATGACCTCATAATCTTCTTTTCTTGTGACTCTTCCGTTTTCGGTCCACAATTCGGTGTAACCGCAGGCGCCGGAAAGAAAAAATTCACCGGAAGGGTCATAGTTCAAATATGTATTATGAGTGGTATTAGGGCCTCCGCCGGAACCTGCGTGAAATTCATACAAAACAACATGTATGCCGTCACCGTCAAGGACCAGGGATATGTTTGTATCCTCTATCTTTGCTTCGACTGAATAGATCCCGTTCTCATCTCTTGAGTAAAGGAAGCTGACAACTCTACCATCGACGGTGATCTGTTCGGGAAGATCATCTTCTGAAGATACGTTCCTTGAAAGCCGTCTGCCGATTTCTTCGATAGCGTTTTTATTTTCCACAACTGCCTTGTTCTTCCCGTAAAAAACACTTTCCGGGATCTTTCCCGGCATATCCTGTGTTTTCTCCGCAGCCTCATCCGCCGAAGTTACCGGGCAGACCGAAACAATAAACAGACTGATAGCAGTCAAAATACGTATGATCTTTGTAAGATTCTTCATAATTCTCATCTATATATGTATTGTTATTGCAATCAAAACCTAGTTTAAGTATACCTGATTTGTTATATAGTGGGAAGAAAAGTATGCCTACTTTTTTATGAACTAACATTACCCATTATATAGGCCAGTATTACATCGGCCTGTTTTGCCGCCGCGATATTGACCCGGGGAGAAACGGGAGGATTGTCTCTATTATCGGACTGCATATCGCCTATTACGGCAAGGTTTTTCCTGATCCAATGCACCTTTATACCATCACTTTTACCTACACCGGCCAGACCCGAAGCGGCTACTATAAGTTCTTTTTTCATAATAAGTTTTTCGACCAGCATCTTTTTTGATTCGGCCGCGTCGAATGCCTCAACTATTATCCGGCAATCAGAAAATATTTCTTCGATATTATCGTTGCTTAGCCTTATCTTCCCGGCGGCAATATTGATTCCGGGATTGATCTTCTTAAGATTAACGCTTAACGCTTCGACTTTATCCATCCCTATCTGATCTTCAAAATAAAATTGCCTGTTCAGGTTTGAATGTTCAATAACATCAAAATCGATTATCTTAAAATCCCTGAATCCGGACCGCACAAGATTGGCCGCGCAATTAGAACCCAATCCCCCCGCTCCCGCTATCCCGATACGGGTAGACTGTATCCTTTTAAAGGTTTCCTCGCCGAATTGCTTCTGTAATGTTTTTTCAAATGTATTCATAATATATCGTATCCCGTATTTCGTATACCGTATTTCGCGGGGACCGCCCTTGCATTCCAATATCCGAACAAATGACCATTATATGAGCATTAGAAACTGGCTAAGAACATTAGACCAATTGATAAACAAAAATTTACACCTGCATCCAATCCTTGAAAACCGGCTGATATCCCCTTGAAAGCAGCATCATCCTGATATCGTCCACATCTCTTTCATCGCATATCTCGAATTGTACAGGGTTGTTTTCATCAGGTATAGTGCGCCCGCCTACCGAAGTGGTCGATCCCGCCGAAATACGTGTCACTCCAAGCGGCAACAGGTTTTCCCTTAATACGGCGCTCTCCCTGGTAGATAAAGTTATGCCGAGTCTGGGCAGGAATATCCTGAGCGCCACCATAGCGTGGACAAGGTCCCTGTCCGATACATGTTGTATATCCTTGAAAATACCGCCATACGGCCTTATCCTGGGAAGTGAGATGCTCAGTTCAATGCCGGGATATTTGTCCTGAAGATATTTAGCGTGCAGCCCGAGAAAAAATATTTCGCTTCTCCAGTCATGCAGGCCGAGAAGCGCGCCTATATTCACGGTCCTTATACCTTTACCGGCGGCTCTTTCCGGGGCATCCAGACGAAACCTGTAGTCTTTTTTAGACCCGGCAATATGCACCTTCCCATACACATCCTCATCATATACTTCCTGGTATATCGTAAGGCCATCGATGCCTTCCTTTATCAATTCCCCGTACTCGTCTCCGGTCATCGCGTATATCTCTATACAGATCGAACTGAACCGGTCCTTTATCGCTCTTATACATTCCGCGATAAATCCGGGAGAACTGTCTTTTCTTGAACCTCCAGTCAATATCAGCACATGCCTTATGCCTTTATCAGCTATGAATTCAGCTTCTCTGATGACTTCTTTGACCGTGAGCCTGCGCCTTTTTATCTTATTAGCGGCATTGAACCCGCAATACACGCATATATTATCGCAATAATTCGAAAGGTACATCGGTGTATATAACTGTATGGTCTTGCCGAAATACTGCTCGGTAAGCCTGTGGGCTTTTTGGGCCATCTCCTCAAGATATTTGTCCGCCCCCGGTGATAAAAGATGAAAAAAATGCTCTTCACTTATATTGGGGGCATCAAGCCGCTCAATAGCCCGGACCGGGTCCGCGTCATTCCTTAAAATACCGTTATCCGGAAAATCTTTATATTTAATACAGGTATCGTAAAAACTCATTTTCCTACCTTAAAAAACCCGTTAAAGGTGAAGACGCGCTGGCTTTACCTGAAATTTTACCCGAGGAAAAACGGTAAGCAATACGCCCGGCTTCGACCGCCATATTGAACGCTTTTGCCATTTGCTCCGGATCATCGGCAATAGCTATCGCCGTATTGACAAGTACGGCATCGCAACCCATTTCCATGCATTCCGCCGCCTGGGACGGCTTCCCCAATCCCGCGTCGACTACTACCGGCACCTTTATCTCGTCGATCATTATCTTCACTATTTCCCCGGTCTTAAGGCCCCTGTTACTGCCTATAGGCGAACCCAGGGGCATCACAGCCGCCGCTCCGGCATCTACCATCCTCCTCGCCTCGGTAAGATCGGGATTCATATACGGCAATACCGTAAACCCCTCTTTGACGAGGATATCTATCGCTCTCAAACTTTCCGTGTTGTCCGGCAGAAGATACTTGTTATCATTTATTATCTCAAGTTTTATCCAGTCCCCGCATCCCATCGCTCTGGCGAGACGAGCTATCCTGACAGCCTCTTCCGCGTTCCTGGCGCCCGAAGTATTAGGCATGAGAATACAGCCTTCGGGGACATTATCCAGTATATTGTCATCCCCTGATCCGGGATCCACCCTTCTCAACGCGACCGTTACTACATCGACTTTTGCGGATACCAGCACGTCTTTGATCACGGATTTATCGGGGAATTTCCCGGTCCCGATAAAAAGCCGGTTCTTTATACGCCTGCCTCCGATTTCCAGAATATCTTCCATCATCCACCCCCGACAAAACTTACTATTTCGATATTATCCTCGTCACTTATGATGATATCACCCCATTTTTCCCTGGGTATAATAGTGTAATTATACTCGATGACGATACGCCCGGCATCCAGGCCCCTGTCCTCTACAAGAACCTGTATGGTCATATCATCCATCACGGTCTGCGCCTTCCCGTTTATCTTTATCTCCATCCTGTGCCTCTCGCTTTGTTCCCCGCCAACCGGTCTGCGGACATAAGCTTTTCTTTGAAATTTTTTACGGTTGCCCGTATATCCCCGGATTGCAGTATTGCCCGTATTACGGCAATATTTTTCGCGCCTTTACCCAGCACGGTATCGACATTACCCAGGTCTATACCCCCTATAAATATCACCGGTTTTCTTGCCATCTCCAGGACTTTCTCGATATCCTTTGTCCCGATAAAATAATCCTTGGTCTTCGTGGGGAACAAAGGGCCGAACGCTATATAATCACATCCATTATCATTGGCCGCCCGGAACTGCTCCGGTGAATGCGTAGATATACCGATGATCTTATCTTTACCCAGGATCCCGCGTGTCCTCTCAACAGTCCAGGTGATAAGATCCTCCTGTCCCAGGTGCACGCCATCAGCGCCTGTTTCTTCCGCCAGGCCCGGATCATCGTTGACAATGAAGGTTACACCTTTTTCGCGGCATATTTCAGAAAGACGTGTCCCCAGATCGACCAGTTCTTCGCGGGACCTGGATTTTTCGCGCATCTGGAGTATATCCACACCCGCGGAGACCGCTTGTTGCGCAGCCTCTATTACAGGGACTTGCTGCGATACGCCCCTCTTTTCTATATATTTCTCGGTCAGAACAAGATATAAACTATTGTCTTTTATCTTTCGCATACCCTTATAAACAAAAAACCCTATGCCGAAACATAGGGTCCATCTTGACAATCTTCCGCTCCCTACGCTGGCATTATCCAGTTCAGGTACAACGGGTAATCCGATACCATCGGAACTCTCAAAGCGTTACACGCCCTCCCCGGTATAAAAGAAATTAAACCACATCCATATAAACGTGTCAATATAATTACGGAGGACCGGCCATAGCGGGCATCGACGCGCAGAATGCCTCTTGCATGTATACGGTATACGAAATACGGTATACGAAATACTGTTAAAACCGGGTAAGGAGTATCACAATCGCAGGATCAAATCAGGTTTTATCAAATATCGTATAAGGCTGCAGTGTCGCTTCCATGACCGATTTCCATAACCGGCTGTTGGGATCGACCTGGTTCCGCCTGCCCGTAGCCATTTTAAGGGGCACATGCACATAATGGTGGTTCCAATAGCCCACCATCATGTTCGTCTTCCCGGCCATGCCGGCATGCGCCGCGTTCTGCCCGAGAAGCAGGCAATACGTAGAATCCATCGCGTTGGCCGGAACACTTCTTATGATATAACTGGGATCGATATATTTAAGGCTTATCTTAACGCCTATGCCGCTGAAATACTCATTGATCTTTTCTTTAAGGAATATCCCGACATTTTTAAATAATATATTTCCCGAGGGATCTTTTTTCGCGGCAACGGGTTCCTCCCTGATAAGGTCCTGGCCCGCCCCTTCCGCGACGACTATGACCGCGTGGCCTCTATGTTCCAGCCTTTTCCTGATGGAATCGAACAACCCCCCTTCCCCTTCAAGCCTGAAAGGCAGTTCCGGGATAAGGCAGAAATTGACGTCCCTGTTCGCCAGGCTGGCGTTCGCGGCTATAAAACCGGAATGCCTGCCCATAAGTTTCACCAGGCCTATGCCGTTATGCGCACCCTCCGATTCGACATGGGCATTCGCGATAACCGCCCTGGCTTCTTCCACCGCGGTCTGGAATCCAAAAGATCTTTTAACGTAGCTCAGGTCATTGTCGATGGTCTTTGGAACAGCTATGACCGATATGCCCAGTTCTCTTTCCATGATGTATTCCGCTATCGCGCGGGCGCCTTTCATCGTACCGTCCCCGCCTATAGTGAATAATATTTTGACATTGTTCGCTGCCAGCGTATTTACCATATCCTCTATCTCGCGGGAACCTCTTGATGACCCCAATAAAGTCCCCCCTACGCGATGGAGATAACTTACATTATCGGGATTAAGTTCCAATGGGGATTCCGGCGCGTCTTTCGAAAGCCCTAAATACCCGTATCTGAAACCCAGTATCTTTTTTACGCCGTATCTTTCATAAAGCTCCATGACCAGAGCCTGTATGACATCGTTCAGACCCGGGCACAATCCCCCGCAGGTTACGATACCGCATGCTATATCCCCCGGATCGTGATATATCTTTTCACGGGGTCCCGCGAGCTCAAAAAACATAGTGCCGCCCGTCTCCATCTCTTTAAGTATCTCGCTCTGATGCACTTCGTATATAACACCTGAGTTCTCAAAGATGAACGTGGCGTTTTCTCCGCCCGCAAGAGGCGAAAGCTTTTTGCAGTCACCTATGGTATCAATGGGTACTATCCGGGGTTTCATACTATTTCTCCTGTGCGTATGCATGGTCTGCCATATATGGACCTTGCAGCTATATTGTACCTTTTTTATATTTCCCGTACAAGGATATTGCGTGAATTTTCGCGGCCTGGCCCCCGCGGCATCAACCGGCACACCGTCAGATAAGTTCTTTTATCGTTGTCATTTAAAAAAGGACCCGGCAACACCGGGTCCTTTTAAAACAATATAGCATTTTACAGATATATGGAACTTTTGATCATTCTTTTTTCAGAATAGCCTTAAAAGTCCATAAGATCGTGGGATTATCCACCGGTTTTACTTTAACTATACCTTGGCGTTCCGCCAGTATCTCCACCCGCAAGCCTGTCTTTAAAGGGAATACCTCCCCGGAATCGAACATCTGTTTTTTGACGGCGTCGTTCCGGTAATTATCCAGTAGCTTTTTCAGGTTCATAACATCAGTGGATGCCCACCCCATTTGGGAAACCACATACACCTCTTTCGCGGGGTTCAGTGTGGATTTAGCCGAAGACGGAAAACCCGCACGGCCGCCTGGATCTTCATACGCTTCACATGAACATACACATATCGACAGAACGACCACCAGCGCGGAAATACCATTCAATGCTTTAAGATTTTTATTCACCGAGATCAATGTCCACTTCCTTTCTGAGTTCGGCCATTTTTTTCCGCGCCATATTGCTTATAGGTCCTTCGGGTTCTGATCTTATGATCTTCTCGTAATTGCAGAAAGCGTTTCGGTAACTACGGGCTTTATCCGTCTTATCGTTTACGGCTTTTCTGAAATAAGCATTCGCGAGAAAATACAGGACTTTTCTGTTGCACGGCATCTTTTCAAGCGCTTTTCTGTAAAGGTCCACCGCCTTGTCATAGTCACCCTGCAACACACTGTACTGACCCAATACAACATACTGTGAAGGATATTTTACTTTATTTTTGTTATTCATAATATTGGACATACCGGTTATTCCCACTCCTCCCAGACATATTCGGGATAAATTATAGGGTCTTTGAATTCATCCGGAAAATTCAGAGGAAATGTCGCTGTTTCGACCACACCGGCACCCAGTCGTATGACAGTCTGTGCGACGCCCTTGACCAGACCTATGGTAATCCCATAAAGCGCGTTTTCATACTTGCTTTCATTGTTGACATTCCTGAATATTTCAACCGGTGAAGTCGCCACATTGGTGATCCCCCTGGCAAGTTTACCGAAAGCATTGGTTTCTTCGTATTCCATCGCATATGAAGTAGTCTGAAAAGCTGCTATCCCGGTCAGTATAAAAATCAAGATAAACCATAATCCCCTGTTCTTCATTTGCTCCTCCTTTTGATCTCTTTTCATTTTCAGAATTCCCCTTTCTCCCGATCACTGCATAAAAAAAAGAGGACCAAAGTTTTTATCTCAGCGAACTCCGGCCCTCTCTTACAAGAACCAAAATCCACTTCAGCTTCTATATCGCTATATGGGCTTAAGTGTTTTTGGTTGTTAAAACGGTTTTTTAACTAACTACGAAATTTATAGGCTCACCTCTTTAAAAGTGATCGTATCGAATATTTGTACATATTTTATATTAACAGACCTGTAGATATTGTCAAGGGGATTCCCCCGCGCCCGGATTAATATTTATTGAATAATGAAAATTTACCGCTTCCTATTAACATAAGAGTTGCGCAGTTCATCAGAATAAGAAATGGATACTCAAACCCGCCATCCCGCAGAAAAAACCCGTTAGACCCGTGTACTTTTACTATTGCTACCGTCATCACTATCAATATCATACCGGCGCTTATCCTGGGAACTACACCCAGCAAAAGAAACAATCCACCGGCGCCTTCCGCGATCGCGGCGACCCATGCCCAGAATACAGGCGCGGCCAAACCTATATTTTCAAGCAGTTTTGCCAGACCGTCGATTCCGCCTCCCCCGAACGCGCCGAAAAGTTTCTGCATCCCATGGGCCACAAATATCACTCCTACGGCGAGGCGCAGGATTAAAACCGCAATATCGATCAATGTATCCCGTTCCATATGGGTACCTCCCTTTTTATGCTCTTTTATTTAAAATATGTCCCTGAAAACGCCGGTTTTATTGCCCTGTTCCGACCTGAACAAACACATAATGTAATGCAGATAATATCCTGTAACCCCGTGTATTTTAACTCCCGCCACTATCCCCGGAGCTTTGCCATGCGCCATGGGGATCAGATATCCCAGGTCTACAGGCGTATATTTTACATAAGGTTTTCCTTTTATGTCGTTTATTATGTTGTCAGCCGCGATCTTACCCTGACCCATAGAGAACATCACCGCCATGCGCAACGGCACCGAGAAATGTTTATTCGTGAATGATGCCGTATCTCCGGCGATAAATACGCCATCACAGGGAATACCTGCGGGACATAGCCTTTCATCTACCGATATCCTGCTCCGTTCCGTCTTAAAACCCGTCCCTGATAAAAATCCCGGGGTCTTTACTCCGGCAGCCCATATAGTCACCGCATCATCAAATGTCTTTCCCGACCCGAGAACGGCTGTCTCATTATCATATTTATCCAGATTATCACCGCATATAACCTGTATGCCCAGATCTTTTAATTCATTTTTTATCTCCGTCCTCATCCATTCGGGGATCATTTTTAATATTTCATCGGATGTTTCCACGATATAAATACCGCATTTCCTCCTTTCCCGCTTGAAAAGAAAAGCAATGTTAGTAGCGATCTCTATGCCGGTATACCCGCCTCCTATTATAAGTATATTTGATTTATCCGTATTTTTTGAAACGCGTAGAATAGATTCTTTTATCGAAACCGCGTCGTCCACATCATCGAGTTTGAGGCACTTGTTCTTTAGATCATTTTTATCATAAAAATTAGTCTCTGACCCTGTAGCCAGCACCGCGTATTCATAGGATATATCCCGGCCCGTTACGTCAAAAACCTTCCTGTCAGGATACATATCACGGATTTCCCCTTTTATGAACTCGACACCCGCCTTTGCGGCTATTAAAGAAAGGTCTGTCTTTAAAAACTCCGGGGTTACCCGGCCGCCAACCACGTCAGGAAGCATGGGAAGAAAGTCAAAATGCGGTTTTTTGTCGATAAGTATTATTTTCAGGCCTTTGCCCGCAATATAACCCTGATGTCTTTTAAGCCGCCTGAGCGCGCTCAGCCCCGCAAATCCTCCGCCGGCTATTACTATATTCTTTTCTGGCATTATCCACCTTGTTTTCTATCCATGACAATATGTCTAAAACCGGATGAATCCCCTCATACCCGCTGTTTTTTAGCGACATTTTAGCTTTTTTCAGATAGATCTCCGCTTCATCCAGGACTTCAAGAGGGATATCATAGCGTTTCATGTGCTCCATAAAGTCCCGCATATTGCCGGGGTCCATGTCATGTCTGCCTAAAACAGATATGACGGTTTTGTGGACATCCGGCGGGAATTTGCTCATGAGTTTTATAACAGGCAAGGTGATCACACCCTCTTTTATGTCGTTAAATCTCTGTTTCCCATCCCCCGGCCCGAAACAATCCATATAATCATCCAGTATCTGATAAGCTATCCCGGCGTTAAGGCCGAATTTATAGGCTGGATCCGGTTTGAACTTCTGTTTTTTTCTTATCAACGCTCCGGCTTTTGATGCCATCCCGAATAGACATCCGCTTTTCATTTCTATGATGGAATGATATTTCTCCTCCGGCAATAAGATATTTCCTCTTTCAGACTGTTCCATCATCTCGCCTTTAAGTACACGGCTTAAAGACGTTATTGTTTCCCGGACCAGGACGGGATCATTAAAAGAACTTATGGTCCTTAATGCCTCTGTAAAAAAATAATCACCGAAAAGTACCCCGGCGGGTATACCGATATCGCTATGAAAAGTAGCGGTACCTCTCCGCAGGGAAGAATGGTCAAGTATATCGTCATGTATAAGGGTAGCCGCATGCAAAAGTTCCATTGAAGAAGCCATATCCACCGCTTTACCGTCCGACCGTTCCGAAAAAGCTATACATAATCTTGCCCGCAGCTTTTTTCCTTTCTTTATCCAGCTGCGCGCCGGTATCCGGCCACCAAAGACCCCGCTTCCCGAGATGACCTTTTCGATATTCCGATCGACTTTGTTTAGAAGAAGATCCATCGTCATTTCAATAAAATCCCTGCTATCATACCTGATCCGGCCGCGCCATGGAGAAATATCGTCAATCCTCCGGCCTTCACAAGGTCTTCCGGACTGTCCGGATATTTTTTCAGAAGCATCGCAGCCACTATGCCTGGTATGTAAACAAACGCGACACATACGGTAAAAGGCGCTACGATCCCCATTCCGGCATTCAAAAGCACCGATAAATACGACAATATAACAGCCATGCTATAGATCAGGTAACCCTTTTCCTTCCCTATAAAAGTAATAAGATTATGTTTGCCGGACGCCTCGTCTTCTCCCGTATCCGGGATCTCGTTGCAGATTATCACGGACAGGACCAGAAATGATACCGGCAGACCCGCGAAAAACGAATCAAGTCCTATCTTGCCCGAAAAAAGATAAAACGCTGACATAACCATGAATATCCCGAATAAAACGAATATATCAAGCTCTCCCAGCATCCTGTAAGCCAGCTTCAGCGGTGGAGCGGTATAACCGACAAGAAATATCCCCGCCAGAACCATTATGGCAAGAAATACCGGGTCACCGGTGATCACAAACACAGCTAATCCGCATATAATCGAAACCGAAAGAAACAGTACGGCAAATGTGATCACTTCCGGGGGACTTACCAGGCCTTTTTGTATCATTCCCGATCCCCCTGAAAAAGGACTTTCCTTTTTCTTTATAACATCAACGCCAGACCTGTGATCAAAATAATCATTTAAAAGGTTCCCGGCAATATGGGCCGTAATAACACCCGCCAGCCCCAGAAACAATTTTAAGGAGGACAATCCCGCACCCGAGCGCAGTGCCAGCGCTGTTCCGGTTAAAAAAGGCAAAATACTGGCCGGCAGGAAATTCACTCTAGCGGCCCTAAGGAGAATTTGCGGTTTCATTTGATTATGAAAAACGATCTCTGTCAGAAACTGAGATATATGGATCACTTCAAATAAACATCCGGAAATCCCGGATCACAATGTACTTACCCTTTAAAAAAGTATCTGAACCATATATACACAGTACTTATTATCATAGATTGTATCATAAAAGTAAAACCATATTTGAAGAATCTCATGAAACTTATGGGGTATTTGTTCCTTTCGCTTATACGCGCCATCACGACGTTAGCCGAAGCGCCTATCAATGTGCCGTTCCCTCCCAGGCAGGCACCCATGGCCAGTGACCACCAGAGAGGATTTGCCACTTTAAGCTGTATGACCGCGGGATCGGCTATCCCATGAGATCTCGCGAAAAAAACTATAAAGTGTTCCACTAGAGGCACCATTGTAATAACAAACGGGATGTTATCAAGAAGTGAAGAAAATAAAGCCGATCCCCACAACACTACAATGCATACAAAAAAAAGATTCCCGCCGGCGAAACTGATTATATGTTCCCCTATCCACTCCATGATGCCGTTGACCTCTAACGCGGAGATCACCATGAAAATACCTATAAAAAAGAATATAACACCCCATTCGACTTTCATGAGCGTTTCTTCGCTGTCTATCTTGCATACTAAAAGCATGGCCATGCCGCCCGCGAGCGCTATTATACCCGGTTTGACATTTAAAAGGTCATGGATGAAAAAACCTAAAAATATAAAACCGAAGACTATTAATGACTTGACCATGTTAGTCTTGTCGACTATAGCAAGATGGGGTATAGAACCCCTTACTCTTTCTTTCACCTCTTCGGAAACCCGGAATTTATTCCTGAAAACTATAAAAACCGTGATGATAAACACCGCGAATATAATCAGTATCCCAGGCCCGAGATTCCAGAGAAAACTGTTGAATGAAAGCCCCGCCTGGGAACCTATGATAATATTAGGGGGGTCCCCTATAAGAGTCGACGTGCCGCCTATATTGGAGACCAGCGCTTCAAGGATCACAAACGGCACCGGTGATATCTCGAGCAGCTGCATTATGAGTATTGTCACCGGCACAAGCATTATGATAGTAGTGACATTGTCGAGAAACGCCGATAAAAACGCGGTCACCGCTAAAAGTAAAAGCATTATGACGCGCGGTTCGCCTCCGGCCAGTTTTGCCACGCTGACCGCGGTCCATTCGAAAAAACCGGTGCGGGAAAGGACATACACGCTTGTCATCATCCCTACAAGTAGAAATATCACGTTGAAATCTATGGCCGCGACGGCTTCCTCAAAAGTGGATAACCCCAGGAAAAGGACAAGGGACGCTCCCAGGACAGCCGCGATAGTCTTATTGATCTTCTCCGAGGCTATCATGCCGTAAGTGACAATAAAAATAACCACGCTCAAAAAAGCCTTCATTCTTTCTCTCCCGCTGAATGCTGTTAACTTCAGAAAAACAGTATCTTATCTATTATGCAGAACCTGTCGATTATACCCGTAAGTCTGCCGTCGTCGTCCACAACAAATATCCTTGATTTGTTTCTGACCGTCATCTCGAATATTATCTCAAGAAGGGTACTGTCGCTTTTAAAACCGCTGTGATTCGTCGTAAAGACGTCTTTCACCTTAAGGTTCTTTTTTATCCTGAAATATTTCTCAAAAGGGTCTATGTACCTTACAAAAGACACTGTATTGAGCTGCCTGAAAAAATCCGGCATCCCGAATTCAAAGATGTCACAACAGGATATTTCCCCTTTCAAAACGTTTTCGCTGTCTACAACAGGGAGGACATCCTGCTTTTTCAGGTGCATTATCCTGGCGACTTCTTCCAGCGACGTTTCCGTGTTCACACAATCCATAACGGGCCTGGCGACATCACTTGCCAGTATATGTTCCGACGCTTTCATGTCCCCTTCCAGGAGCTTTTTCAATACCTCGTCGTATTTGTCGGCTCCCGGTTCCGCCACTCCCAGGTCCGTCATAAACCTGACTATCGCGGACATGGTCTGCAGGATGACATAGGGTTCATCGGGGGAGGATATCATCAAAAAGATATACCTTGCTCTGATCTTATCCGGGCTTTTGAAATCCACGCCTTCGCGTTTAATACCTATCGCGAGAGAAAGGTTTTTCCATCCCTCTATCCGGGCATGTGGTACGGCTATACCGTTGCCTATCCCGGTGGTCTGCAGAAGTTCCCTTTTCATCACCGCTTCATATGCCTTTTCGAAGGATACGCCGTATTCCGATGCTTTCTCCTGGCTGTATATCTTCTCCACCAGTTCTTTTATGACCCCTTCACGCGTATCAGCTTTAAGCCCCGGGATTATAAGATCGCTATTAAGATATTTTGTAAGGTCTACCATTTTATCTCTTTATAAAAAAACCACGGATCAAATCCGTGGTTATGATAATTCCGTATATTATACCCCTTAAAGCGGAAATGTTAAACATATATTTGCTATAAAACAGGCCCTTGCCCCCTCCGGCTAGAGGACATGGCTTTCACCGCTTCAGCCCTTGCTGACTCGATCAATGCCAGCTTCTTCTGGCGGGACCAGCGTTTGAGTTGATGTTCTCTTTTCCACGCTGTAGTTTTATTGGAATACTCTTCTTGATACTTTAAAACAACCGGAGTGCGTCCTCTGGTATATTTGCTTGCTTTACTGTGATTATGCTGTTTTAGCCTTTCGGTAACGTTTTTAGTTACGCCTACATAGAGAGTTTTATCTTTGCATTCGAGGATGTAGACGTACCACATGATATGAGTATATCATAAAAAAACCCGGAGGAGTAATCCCCCGGGTTTAAAGTCGCGAACGTTTTAAGTGGCCCTTCGTCACTCATTCAATGCTCGCTGGCTCGCATTTCATGATGTTCCTCAGGACCAGTTTTCGCGTTCGCGAAAACTGGTGAGGCGTGTAAGACTCGAACCACCTTGGTCTATAGGATAACCCCTATCTCCGTTATTTAACAGCTCACAAATGGTCAAAATAAATATTTATAGGAACTTATGCCTACTTTTCCCCTTAAACAGAGATATGTTTTATATTTCAATAAGGGCTGCCAGGATGGCCTCGAACTTTTGCAATAACTCAAAAAGCTTTTAGTGGGCTGCCTCGGTGGGCAAGTGTTCTTCGGCCGCTTTTAACCTGACCGAAAAATCACTTT